>Ga0194116_10002035_pt1 | contig 27011 bp, 55 predicted proteins | sample TA2MahsurfametaG_4_FD_148617 | JGI IMG/M metagenome (GOLD analysis project Ga0194116, IMG submission 148617) | Freshwater microbial communities from Lake Tanganyika, Tanzania - TA2015008 Mahale S9 surface | ecosystem: Environmental > Aquatic > Freshwater > Lake | place: Tanzania: Lake...
TCCTCAAACTTTTGAATTTATAAAAAATGTTATTGATAAAATTTCTGGTGTAATTGATAGCATTAAAGAAACTCTGACAGGCTGGGCAGAAAAGTTATTGAGTAATAAAGCCACCGCTTGGATGGTACCAAATTTTGTTAAGAACATGATAAAGAAACCTGCGGTGTTAGAAGCGGGAGAAACTGATGCAGAAACTAAAAAATTACAAAGACAACAAGATGGAGCATTAAAGAGTGAAGCAGATGAAAAGAAAAGACAAGAAACTGAGCGTGTTAAAAAGTTAGAGAAAGAAAAACGATATACTGGTGATGATGAGATTGTTCGTGCAAGATTAGGTTTACCACCTAAGACTGAAACGATGCGTCAAGAAGATGCGGCCAAAAAACAAGCACAAGCAGTTGAAGTTGCACCACCGCCAGATTCAATTATTGTTCCTGGTGCATTTCCTTCTTCAACAGGACCATCAGCTGCACCAAAAGCACCAAAACCAATTTCAGCCGAACCACCAACCGCAGTAGGTAAAGCAGCAGGTCCACAAAGAACAGGCGGAGGATCTCTTGCATCAGTTGCTTCTGTTCAGTCTGGAGTTGATTTAACTGGTATTCATCCTGAATTTGAAAAACGCCTTGTGAACATGGCAACTGCATTCAATGAACAAACAGGTAAAAAACTATTAATTACTTCCGGCTATAGAAGTAATGAGAAACAAGCAGAATTATTCAGAGCAAAAGTCGCAGAACTTGGAGGTAATGAGGCGGCTGCTGCTAAATTAGTTGCAAGACCAATGCCTCCTTTAGGAACAGGTAAAGGAAGTTTTCACTTAAAAGGCCTTGCGATTGATATTAATTCAAAAGGCGCTGGTGGTCTTAATGCGTTAGCAGGATCAAGAGATAGTCCTACTGGTTGGTTAGAAAAATTTGGACTGGTAAGAAATGTTCCAAGAGAAGATTGGCATGTTCAACCACTCGGAACATTACCTACTGCTGACAATCCAGAAAATCCTGGTGCGCCAACTTTAGTGGCGGGTAAAGATGGCAAACCAATGGACTTGGCATCAGGTAAAAAGGAATCATTAGCACAAGCAGAATCAAAAACAAGTTCTGCATCTGGCAGCGCTGTTTCTTCTGCATCTACAGATGTTGCATCTGGTCAAAGACAACAGATGAAACCACAAACACCAATTATTGTAAATGCACCAACAACAAATAATCAGGTTGTCAAAACGACACACATGAATCCGTATCAACGACAAGACACTGGTTCTTCATTAGCATCAATGAGAGTATAAAAAAACACCCGCCAAAGCGGGTGTTCGCACTTGCATGGGATTTTTTAGTCTTGTGTTGCCAGTGATTTGAAATAATCCAAATCTTCATCATCAATATTAGACGATGTATCAAAAGGCACATCATCTTCTTTGATAGACGAAACAGAATCAGCTGCCTTAGTTTTTGGTGCAGGTGTGCCTTCAAAACCAAGAACCTTATCTAAACGATTTTTGAGTTGTTCGTATGATTTGAATTGTTTCTTTTCAGTAAACTCTTTCAAACCAAACTCTTTCTTCCACAAGTCTTCAAGTTTATCATCATCACCATCAAAGAGTGCAGACTTATCGGCAAACTCTGATTTGTCATAATTACGATAACCCTCAACATTACGAATCTTCAACTTAAAGTTTGCACCTTCCCAAAGGTCAAAGGGATTGATAGGTGTTTCATCTGCAAATTCTGGATTCATTGCCTCTGTAATCTTATCAAAGATTTTCTTACCAAACTTAAACAGTTTGATTTGTCCTTCGTTGGCAGGATTACTTGGGTCTGAAATAATCAGAATATTGGAGATATAAGACAATTTGCGTTTCTGTTTACGAGCAATGTCTTTGTTTGCTTCAATGCCAGAATTCCATAGTGTATTGTTATGCTCACAGACTGGGCATTTTTCATTCAGAGTTGTGAGGCAGTTATCAATGAACCAACCACCTGGTCCTTGGAAGCCATGACTGAATGTTCGAACCCAAGGCAATGCATCATCACCATCAACCGCAGGCGCAGGAAGAAAACGAATGATTGCCATGCCGTTGCCTGCCTTATCTACTTCTGGTTGCCAAAAACGAGTATCGTCTTTACCACCAGATTCTGCGGGTTGTGATGTTGCTTCGATTGCTTTGGTAAGTTTAGCGATATCAGAACGATTACGCTTTAGATTTGCAAAACTACTCATATGTTACTCCTTATTAAACGATATATGAACGATGTATAAACGATGTATAAACGACTTATCCACAAAAACATAATATCATTTATTTAGTAAACTTTGAAGCGTTTTCACGGTAATATTAACATCTGTATGGTGTATGCCAATGCCGCCTGCGGAATTGAAACTGTTGATAATTTCTTTCGTATCATCAATTAGAACAACATCTTTAGCAGCATATTCTGCTTTGTATTTACGACCTGGTACAACATTTGGTTTGTATGCAATACCCATCTTCTTTAACCAAACTTTTTTCTGTCGAGCAACTTCATTGTGATGTTTTTGACCACCAGATGAAGTCAGCATCTCAACAGGAATCTCTGTATGTTTGCGAATGAATTTCAGTAGTTCTTCGCCACCTGAAAGCCACTCTAAAGTTTCAAATTCTTTATCTGCAATAAACTGTGGCCATTCTTTACTGAAATTCTTGCGGTCACGAACAGACATTGCTGGATAACCAAACTTTTTCGCAAAGCGTCCTTCGAAATCAGTAAGAACACCATCCATATCTAAGTAAATTTTCTTAATCATTTTCCTATCACTTTTTTCAATATCAACTTATACTTTACACTATCTTTGGGAAGAAATGCGGTATACTTGATAATCTTTCTTCTTAAATCTGGCCATCGTATGGTGTCGGTAATCTTTTTATCCCACATCGGTAAGAAATTAAGAATTGAATTGAGTATGCACAAAGTTTCAATTTTGATAACTCGCTGTAGAGTGTATGTCAACAGAATAGGATAATCACCGTCAACTACTTTGATTACCTCATTTGGATCATCAACACCATCAAATAGTTTTGCCAAGTCACCGGTGAATTCGTAAGACAGCGATTGAATTATCTTTTGACGGCTGCGATAATTCACTTCGGCGTCTTCCGTCAATAAATCACCAACCCACAAACCATCTCGCTCGACAAAATTTGCAACAAGAAATTCAATTAAGTCTTCTCTCTTGTTGAACTTTCTGCTGAGTTTGTAGAAATGGTATTTGTCTTTACGATTCTCAAAGGAAGTCACACTAATGTTTGACTTGCCATTATACTTGTGAAAATCATATGAATCTTTTGTGAAATGTAGTTTGAGAGATTCGTAAAGACCAAACGCTTCGTATCCATCAATCATATAGGAAGGCGAGAACCTTTTTCTTTCAATAAATTCAAATCCATTGCATCACTGGTCAACTTAGCCTTTAAATTTGAATTAACCAATGATGCAGCCACTTCAATCTCTAATCCAGTTTCTCTACAATACTCGACAATTGCTTCGATATAATTGTAGTCGGTGTTTGCTACTAACGACTCAATCGCCTTCGCAAACTTTGCCATTTCATCTTTAGTTGGCATTTTCACCTGTAAGACCTGTTGCGTTAAACTTTGGCGGATTCAATACATCATTGACCAAATGTGACATGATAAGTGAATCGGCATTATCAAAATCTTCTTCATCTTCAAATTCATCTTCTGGTTTTACAACATCAATTGTTCCAACAAAATGAAAACCAGAACCACGAAGAAACAACTCAAAGTTTTCGAGCATTGTTGTCAAATCATCTGCATTAAATTCTGTGGTGTGTTTTGAAGCAATACCATTTTCTTCACCACGAAACATATCATATTCTAAATGTTCACAAATAAAAGTATAACGAGCCATTATTTCACCACCGTTTCATATAAAGTTTCAAATTGTTCATGCACAGCAACTTCTTCATCAAAGTTTTGTTTGTGATAAACTTTCACCAGTCTTGCAATCAACTTCTTCGGTAATTGCATGTTCTTTGAAGTCTCTGCAATTGATTCACGCACAAAATCTTTTTCTGCATCTTGCCTTGTCATTGAATCAGAACACTCTTTGATTACCTTGAACAGTTTGTCACGGTCAGGTTCAGAGAGTTGATTGATTGTCATTTGTTTAACTGCCATAATATACCTTTCAACTATTTTTTACTAGAACTAGATTGTATCACAGTTTCTTCACCTTTTGCGGCATATGTGATACAAATTGGATCGTCACCACGAACATATGAACATCTTACCGATAATGGATTAATTCCTTTGGCGATTGCATTGTCAATATTCTTTGCCATTAAATTTCTATCCGTAATGTGATATATCGATATGCCAAAAATTGCAGCAAGCACAGAAGCGGCTACTGAAAGAGTAAAAATTTTATCGTGTTCCATTAAATATTTTCCTTAACTTTATAAAAAATGTGTCTACCGATTGTAACATGTTTATCAAGATTTTGCCAATTAGGTCTGACATAATCGGCATGATAGTAAAGAGAACCGTTTGTTGGGTCTCTTAACTTTTCGTGATTGGCATAAACATAGATTGCAATCTTCAATACATCATTATACTTCTTTGTAGTGTCATTTGTCAAGAGCATATTGTAATATTGCCATTTTGGTGTTGTTTCACAATACCATGAAAATTGGCAAACAACTCTTTTATCTCCAATTGATTCGACTTTCTTTTTCTGTTTCACCACATCGCAAATGGTGTCTGGAAAGTCTGATGATTCTACTCGGTTCAATGTAACAAATGCAACGGCAATTTGTCCTTCTCTTGGTTCACTTCTTGCCTCAAAGTATATGTTACTTGCAAGGCAGGCAACTTGTCTTTGTGCGTCTGGTGTTAATTGTGAGTATTTCGGTTGAATAATTCTTTTTGAATCGACATAGTGTTGTCCTGCTACACCCAATGTTGCGAAAATTATCAATACTGCAACCATCGCAGCAATTGAAAAATATTTTAACATTTAATTCTCCTTGTTAAAAGGGAGGCCGAAGCCTCCCTAATCCATCAGGACTTCTTAGTGGAAGACTTCTCTACTGGAAGATTGGAAACAAAAGTATTGAGTGTTTGCGCTTTGGCAATAATCTCTTGTTCTGATGGGAAAGATGGGTAACCTGGATGTTTCGGTGGTTCCTCACCTCTTTGTTTCGCAGCGTCACATTCAGCTGCATATTGATTTGCTATAATTTCTCTTTTACCAAAATGGTCAGATTCCAACATACCCTGAGCCATTTTCAGTAATTCGAGCCTTATTTCAAAGGGTGACATATTTGTCATAGTAATTCTCCTTGTGTGTTTTGTGTGTGTACCAGTCGAAAATTACGACTGGTTTATTATTTAGTAATTACCAATGTCTCACAACATTAGCAATAATGAAAAAACAGGTAATCACATGAATTGCAATCCAAAAAGTTTTAAGAAACAACGCAATTCTTGCTTCTTTAACTGTGAGAATTGGAACATCTGGTCGGTCATCATCGGTGCGACCCATCAAATGACCGGTAGCACGGGCCCAAATTTTTTCAACAGTATTCAATCCCAAAGATTCCTGTAATATTTACCAAACAATCTTGTGCCGTTGTTGATTCGGTTGTGGTGTTTTTCAAAGGCATCCGAATCAAACTTAGCTGTATGATTGGGACCTTTTTCAAAAGTAAACATTGTTGGTTTGCCATTTTCATCCCATGCACACGCAACAGACTTCATATCATGTTCACCAGAATGAAATTGTTTGTCGTTATCCTCATCACAGAGTTGTTCAAAGGCCCAAATCATTTCATCGAGCACCCAATCCCAACGAGCATGAATGTCACGGTCACCTTCTTCGACTTCATGCTCATGGTAGAATTCAAAACACTTTTGGTCTTCCCATTGTTCGGTCGTATTGTATCTTAGATGCTCTGGTACATCTTCACAATCAACAACACCAGAACCGTGTTTATCTTTCTTTAATTGTTTGAGCATTGGCAGAATAATTGGAGACAATATTGAGTCCATGTTCCAAGTATCATATTTGTCAATCTTAATGTATTCAATTCGTGGATGAAGAAAATCGAGGAACTTCTGAATCGCAATTGAAATTGGTTCTAAACGATTCACCCATTTCTCATACTTGTGATTTGGATGGTCTTCTAGATTGTAGAACGCATCTTTGTCTTTCTCCCAAAAACAAACCTTCTCAAGTATTGTGTATGGAGATAGCCAATGACTACGGTATTTGGAAATGTAAATTTTCATAATATATTAAATTGTTGGTGCAGAGTGATTGGGTAATAAGGACACTCTGCGAAACCTCAGATGGCTTAAGCCGCCATCAAAAAGCGCTCATCATTGGCGTTTATCGTTTTGTCTCTATTACGGCTTAGACTTTACCGATTCTCCAGTTCTCTACTCATCTGCCCTGTCGAAACCATGGCTGGCCCATTAGGAAGCATATTAGAATTCACTCTATCTGAGGGCGAGTATTTAACGGGTAGCCCCCAGCCTGTGCCCGAACTAATATGCTTTCTGGTGGACCAGAGGGGAATCGAACCCCTGTCCAGAACACTTTTCTGTCACCTTCAACGAATTCTATATTTATATTGTATCAGGTATTGTGATAATTGTCAATGTATTTTTGCAAGTTTGTCAAATAATTTTCTTTAGTCTCAACAAACAATTGGGTACCTTCATTCTCTACCGCAATGGCAATTACAATTTGATTGATTGGTTTGCCTGTTCGTTCTTCAAACATTTCTGCATATGCCGAAGCCTGCATAAAGTAATTTTCTATATACGACTTATCTTTGGACTTACTTGCAGTCTTCCAGTCAACAATTGATAATTCACCAGACCATTCTGCGATACAATCACAACGACCTGCAAGTTTCAATTTATCTGAATATAGCGGTGTTTCAATGCCGTAGATATCACCAATGTTTGCATCAATAACTTTGCGAACATCAAAAAACATTTCCTTAATGTCTGGCATCATTGTTTTGAATTTCATGTCAGTCATCTCATTAAGGAGATATTTTTCTACTGTATTGTGTAACTTGGTGCCACGACCAGAAGCCTTGGCAGAGATTTTGTTGGCAACTTCTTCACCAACTCTTTGACGCCATTCGTAGATGGCCTTTTTGTTGTATGCTGAAAGAACCGTAGTAATTGAAGGGTAGAGGTTGCCTCCTGGAGTTTTGTATACTCTACCCTTCTCCGTGGTTTCAGATTCTAGGTCATAATTTAATTCACTTAGTTTTACATGACGAAAATTCATTGTTAAGCGGCTTGTGCCTCCTGTTGTGGTTTAATATACTGGTCGTAGTAATCAAAAATGCTCATATTTTTTAATACCCAAGGTGCCTCCCTTTCTAATATTTTTTGTCGGTTCTTTGCAATATTATCTGCACTCCAATCGCCGCTTTCTATTTCGTTTTTTTCTTCTACTTCACCATCCCACTTTTGTTGAAGTAGTGCGACTTTCTTTTGCATTGAACGCTTTGACATGGGCTCTCCTTTTACAAAGTTGGCATAACAAAGCAAAATCTCAAAATTAAAATTTACCTAAATGTTTATCTACTATCTGTTTTGTTTTTACTTGTTTCATTGATTTGCGACCGTATCGTTTGCCTGTTGCACTTTCTGGATGTGCCTCAGCAACTTTAGAAAGAACTTCTTTGAAACCTTCTGGTACTTTATTTTGTTTTGAAGTGGAGACACCACTCACGATGGATGGGGCCGTAATGACCTGGGTGACATGAGGATTATTCTTCAAATAGTCCTCACGCTCTGAAATTCTCAGCATTTCATCAAACTGTTCGCCAGTCTGATTATTATAAAAACTGTAAGTTGGCATTATTTGTATTTATTGCATTTGAATACCAGAGTGGAGCTTCACGATTTGTCCATCTGGCGAATCTAACTTTTTTCTCAATGTAATATTTATGATAGGACGCAAGAGAATTATTGGCAATCTTGCACTCATCGGGCATTGCAGGTGTTGGTTCAGTAAACTCAGCCCTTGGAATATTTTTTGGAATATATCTCAATGATGGTATAAGTCTTGCACATGCATGAGTTTTACCATACCGATGTGTGTATTCTTTTGTCAGTTCAAGAAACAGCCGATAGAGCCACGCATAGTTCGAATCACTTTGGCGTAACCAAACATTTGATGGATGATGAACATGTGATGCCTTCATCAATACATCATCAGACTCTGGATGACGCCAGCGTTTAATCTTACGATTATTGACAGACAGGGCATAGTATTCTTCGCCATCAAGCACACGATGAGCCGTAGACATGAGCTGTGCATATTCGATAATCATTTTAACCACATGTTTATCACAATGCATCTCAGCACAGGTCTTTGGGTCACGGTCAAGATAAAATATATTCATTACCAACTCCCATCATCAATCCATATCCGAATAGTCAAACCGAGAAAACCAAATGCATAGGTTCTCTCGGTATCAGACCACACGGTCGTTTCTTTACGCCACCATGGCAATACTTTCCACCACAGAGGATTCAAAGCAATTATAATACTTACCCCACTATATCTGAGGTAATTAAGTATCTTCACTTCGTAACTTTTGCCATAATATAAACAAGCGCAATAATCAAGGCAAGATTCTTTGCGCCAATGGCAAACAAAGAAATTACGACAATCAAAAACGCCCACATAATTTCGATATCATGGTACCAAAAAAATTGACTTATATCAAACATCACTTCATAAAATTTATCAATAAACTTTTGCATTTTTTCCTCAGTTAATAACTTCAGGTTCATTATTAAAAATACTCGACCACTTCTTCAACTTATTTCGTTTTCTAACATTGGCATTCAAAACATTTATTGAATTAACAATACCATGTTCTTGCATCAATTCAAGCATACACATTAGGTCACCAACTTCTTCTTCTAACGAATCTTTGTTAGATTTATTTGTGGTTGGGTGAACATCATCCATACCAAATCGAAACACTTTGCTGATTGCCTGAATCACTTCAGCACATTCTTCTTGTGCAATCAACATTACTTCTTTTTGTTTATCATTCATATCATTTTCACAGTAATGGGTGCTTCCTCTCTGCGGTGGTACCTATAGTGTCTCCGGCTCTCGATTGCCTTCACAGACACCTTCCATCCACTTCACGACCAGAGAGGATTGTCGCATTGCCAGCGCCGGTTCGGTTTGACCGGAACCACCCATGAGTGACGAACTCATTTCTCCTTCCTGCGGGTCACAGTAGCCAGGCGTTACCCCGGCGGGTTTGGGTGAGGACTTACGGCACGCTTCACAGAGTTCCTGCCTCAAAACTTAGACCGTCTCTTTTACTTCGGTAACTTCGGTAATCTGCATTTCTTCAACAGTCACTTTTTCAACGACTGGATCAGCCTGCAGGTCTTTCAACTTTTTAACTTTGGGCGCCTTAGCAACTTTAGGTGCCTTGGCAGTCTTCGCAACTTTCTTAGACGAAGCGGCAGCAATGTCTTTGTCACGCTTGTCAATGTATTTTTGCATCTCGGCAGCATTCGTCAGAACATAGCCGCCGACTTTGCGACCATTTTTCACAACTTTCACAACACCGCCAATCACTTTGATACGCCACACAAAAGTGGACAGACGATACAAAGGAACGCCTTTCATCTCAGGCATTGCTTCTAGTGATTCTTTGGTGACAGGTTCACCGTTCAACATCACCTTCAACACTTTTTCCCATTGCAAAGTCTTTGCTTGTTTAGCGAAACGCATAATATAAAACTCCTTTATCAGATTTAAGAATATACATCATAACACAAAAAGGCACGACTGTCAAGCACTATTTCGGCAATCATGCAATTTGTTCTTCAGAACAAAAACCGGCAAACTGTTCATAGTCACCCTCAAAGGCAATATTGCCATCTTGGTATTGACCAGAATAAATTACAACACGATTTTCAAAAACATGGTATTCATATTCTTGCCAATCATCACGACCAAGAACTGGTTGGCGCAAATAGATGCCACCAACTTCTGTTTTGAAAGCACCGACCATTTGTGCGGCAAGACAATCCATACCGTTTGCAAATCGACCAATTTTCACTTCGCCAGAAATGCCGTTAATGACTTTGAACGGCAATAAAAATTCTGCCAACTCGGCACCATGACCAGAAGGGTAACCATCAAACTGGCGATACATGCACACGATTGGTTCATTTACATCTTGACCACTTTGGTTTTGGTATGTATCATAAACATAGGTAAGAGAACGAGTGCCCATTATGCAATATCCAAAAGGTCAGCTGCACAAACAGCATCGGCATAATCATCGGTATCTAAATCAATCATCGTACCATCAGAAAAGAAAGCACAATAGAAACCGTCTTCATTCTTTTCAACACTAATCAAAAAATTATCCACAATTATCTCACAATTTCAAAATGTTCACCGAGGTACAAATCAAAGGTTTTTACTAAATGTTCGTAATCGCCTTGTTTCATTTCTTCACAAATTGATTTACCCAAATGAGGTGCACCAGATTGACGAAATGTTTTTTCAACTACTGCCAACAAATAAAATGCATTGCCTTGTGGGCCTGACAAATCAATTTGTGGTTTAAACTTCTTTGGTTTTCGCTTAATCATTTTTTATATACCAGACTTTTTGTAGGTTGATTGGTAATCGGGCAAGTGTAATACATAACATCCCGTCCTTGAATATCTTCCTCAACATTAAGAAACTCCACCTCGGTGGTAAGATGTTCTTCACCACATTCAGGACAAATTACAATAAATCGTTCATTCATTCTACCACTCCTTCTGTGCAAATGCTGATTCATAATAACCCGCCATGTAAGCGGCAATTTCTTCTTCACTCATATCAGTCGCTTCAATCTTGGTTGACTGATGAGTGGCGCCAGTAAAATAGTGCGGTTCAGCAGGTCGACCGTACCACGCATCAGCAGAACCACGGTCATACGCACCACCGTGACGAGTAAAAACTTCACGCTCTGAATAATTCATATTTCGTTCCCATTCACCATTAACTTTAACAAAACCTTTTGGCGTAAAATAAGCCATATTAAGCAGCCTTCATCATAAAAGTAGGATATTTCACAAAACCAGAGGTATCTTTCTTCGCCTTACCTTTGGCATACAGACCAACTACAACACCTTTTGGATCAAGAAAACGCAAATCAGAATCATCGCCATTGAAAACTGGCATGCCTTCGTATGTCTCAGGCATTGGTTGCGATTTTTTAATACCGAACACCGTTGCAACATTATAACCTTGTTCAAATGCCTTCAGCACATCAGCATCATTACCATCAGCGGCAGAGAAGGTCAATTGATAATTTGCAAGACCGTTCACTTTGCGACCAAGAATTTTTGTATAATCATAAAACTGGACATTGGGAAACTCTTGGATCACACCATACTTTTCCCATGCAATGTCACTTGTACCGTTCAAACGAAAAACGGGAATCAGACCTTTCTTTTCGGCCTGTTTAATTGCCTTGCAAATATCGTTTTTGAGTGTCGCAAGAAAATTTTCACGGTCTTCAAAAAACATTTTGGTTTTGCGAATACGAGCCTGTTGAATCATATTGGTTGTTTCGCCTTTCTTAAACATGCCACCACGACCGGCAGTATTCAAACAAGCAGCCGTGCAACCTTGTGTGCGTTTTGGGCAGGTTTCATAACCAGAGAGATTCGCAGGTGCAAGGTGTAGAATATAGGTCATATAACCTTGTTTCATACCTTTGAGAATCTTGGGGTTACCAACAGAAAGTAGTTTCATTACAGAGTGCCTTTTTCAATCATCAATATAAGCATTATAACAGAGAACGGCAACAAAGTCAAGCACTATTTGGACTAAGTTAGTGAACACTCACTAACATATTATCGGCGCATTGATGCCTGGTCTTTTGCTTCCTCATCAGTAAAAATTGGCACGGCATTTGATTTGTGCAAAGTGCCGATACCTTTCATTTTATCACCAGTATAATACATATCAGGTTTTCTAAAAGTATTGTAGTAACCAGTATTCAAAGACGGAATATGTTTCGTTTCTCGCACAAAAGGTTTAGGAGAAGGATTTTGTGCAGATGAAATCGTTTTTGTTCGTTTTTGTGCAAAGGAAATCGTTTTTGTGCGTTTAACTAACTCTTGCCATTCAGCAGCCAATGCCTTTTGTTTTGCATTGGGTTTGCGTTTTTTAGATTTTGCGGTAGTGTATATAATCATTTGAGTTTACGAGTGCCAAAATACATGAGAAGCAATCCTAACATGGCAATGACCAATTGTGCGGCAAAATTCACTCCGTCAGGATCAAAGTCCATGCCACCGACTGCACCGAAAACTAAAAGTAAACCAACTATAAATCGTATCATATTAGCACACCGATTCTTGGACTTCGATATTCAAATAATTCTTGTCTTGTATTTGAAAAGAAATCGCATCAGATAACTTCGTACCATTTTTAACATCTGCCAATAATTCTGCCAACATATTAATTTCTTCACTTGACATTTTTGAAATATTGTCGGCAGTAGCAACAACAATAAATGCATTAATCTTATTCATTACATCGCTCCAGTCCAACGAGTTTGTCCGTATTGTTTTGTGATAACATTACCACGAGCAAAATTACGAGCAGGTGCAGACCAACCTGCGGCTTTTAGAATGTCGCCTCTTTTGAATTTGCCATTATCTTTCAGACAAATAAACGAGTGAACAGAACGCTGATTGGCACCAGAGTAAACTTTAATATACTTTGAACCGACTTCAAAACCAACCGACTGTTGAAATTCTTCGGTCATACGAATGCGAATGTCAGTAGGCGATTGGCCCATCCACCTCGCATAATCTTGTTTAATAAATTCAAGATAATCATTTAGTCCGTCAATCATCATTAAACTCCTTTTGAATAAAAATCACGGCGAAACCTATTGGTCTGAATTTTTGCTTTTTCAATTAACTCAGACCAATTATTCGATTTCACACATCTTTTAATATCAGTATTTCTCATGGGTGATATAATGTGTGAAACACGACCATTTATTGAAACCGACATGGTTCCGGTATTCATTACAGCCTGAAATGGATCACTTTTCAATTGACGGAATCCCATTATACACTCTCTTTCATATTAATTTCTTCGAAACCATATTTGGCAACAACATGAGCGGTATCGGTATCAAGGTTGTGAATAATATCACCAACTGATATTGAATGCATACTGCCGAACACTTGACGGAGGGTTTCGTCTTCTAAACAAACGAAATTACCGATACGAAAAACTTCATCTAGTGAACGGGCGTCAATTCGTGCGACAAATTCATATTCATCAGAAATTTCAGCAATTTCTTTTGCACTCATAAAATAGAGGTCACGAATAAACTTGGATCCTTCGGGTAACTGATAGACGGCATATTGATTCATCACGGTGTTTCCTTTCTCATTCATCATGTGTCCATTATAACGAAAAATGGCAAGAATGTCAAGCACTATTGTTGCCTAAAAACAACACAGTATAAGTTAGTGAGTATTTACTAACTTAGCGACAGCATCGGCATGTTTGCATTTTCTACGATAACCAAAACCAATACATGGGCAAGTAATATATTTACCAACAGTATTAAATTCGACAAGATATTCTTTGCCTTTTGATTTGACATTAAACAGGCGAACATTATCAGATTTGATAATCTTTTGTTTTTCTTCTTTTTGATTATCTTCGGCTTCGAATTGTTTAATTAATTTGAATAATGCTTTGTGATTTGTTTTTTCGAATTTACGATATCTTTTATCTAGAGTATTTCTAGAGTTAAATACCATAATCTCATTTGAATGCCATTTGGCATATGCGACAATTTGGTTTTTATTGTTGACCAAATAGGTGTGATTGGGTTGTTTGAATTCAACATCCCATTGTGTGACTTCTTTTAGAATTTCCATAACCTAATTATAACAAAGAATAATGAAAAAGTCAAGCACTACTGTTGTATAAAAACAACACTATCCTTTGAGTAGTTTTTTCTCGGTAGTCTCTCGGATATCTTCTTCGAATTCAGCAAGACGGAGTTTGTTCAATTCGATTTCCAATTGTAACTTTTCCGATTCATCTTTGGCCATTCGTTTTTCAACCTCACGAATTCTTGCTTTAAGTTCATCTCTATATGACATGTTCGTTTTCCTCTTTTTTCAAACGATAGAAAGATTTGTCATGGTGTTTCTGTTTCTCAAATTGTTTACTACCTTCTTTGTCACGGTTCTTTTTGAATTTCGTCTTAACCGTTTTATCGTATTTCTTGCCGCCTTGTAGCATGTTTGTTTTTGAAAACCTCCTTAGAAGATATGGTCCGCTACGCCTAATTCAATCAATTCTTCTGCCGAAAAGTAGGCGTCACTTGGCGGCAAAAGTTTTTTCTTAATTGTTGTGGTGTTTAGTTCGGTACACTCTTTCAACAAATTGACCATTCGATTGTTAATGAGTTCATGTTCTTTGGCAGTGGCCTTAATGTCATGGTACTTGCCTGTTGAGCTATCTGTATACTGGTGACACATAATAGATGCAGTTGGACTAATATATCGTTGTCCTTTTTCTCCTGCAGCAAAGATTAAAAATGCAGATGAACATACGGATCCAAGACCAATCGTATGCACAGGTTTATTTGACTTACGCATTACATCAATCAACGCAAAGGCATCTTGTAGAGAGCCGCCATTTGAATTGATATAGAGAGTGAGTGGATAATCACCAGATTGTAAATTTTCATAGGTGATCCAAAACATCGCATCCATTGTGTTCGATTCTTCAATATCACCATAGAGAAAATGTATGTGATTCTCCAATAGACCAGAATTGATTCGATCCTCTGCGGGTATAAAATCCATATCCTTCTTATTCATTTTTTAATTTGCCATTTATGAGCTGTTTCGATAATAGACATTATATCATGTCTGGGACGATAATTCAATAGTTTTTCGGCATATGTAATGTCGGCAACTAACTTTGATGGGTCTCCAGGTCTTCTTTCGGCATAATTGTATCCTACTGGCAACTTTGCTACTTTGCCAATCATGTCAATAATTTCTTTTACCGAATATCCTTTACCTGTTCCTAAATTGATAATCTCACTACCGTAATGTCTTTCTAACAAATTAGCAGCAAGAATGTGTGCATCGGCAACATCCGAAACATGAACATAGTCACGAATACAGGTGCCGTCTGGAGTGTCGTAGTTATCTCCATAAATTTCAAACTTCTGAAAATTATTTAGATTTTGCAGAATTCGAGGAATAAGGTGCGTTTCAGGATTGTGGTCTTCGCCAAACTCACCATCAGGATCTGCACCTGCAAGATTGAAATAACGAAAAATTATATGATTCAATCCAGAGTGCCGTATCGCAAGTTCGGCTGAATACTTGCTCGAGGCGTATGGATTGTTCATTGGTTTCACTTCATCAGATTCTTTGATTGGTTCTTCTTTTGCCCTATAAACTCCTGCGGTAGATGAGTAGATGATTTTTTTGACACCATGAATTTTCATAGCATTCAAAAGATTGATTGTGCCGATTACATTGTTACGATAAAATTCAATTGGATTTTTATTTGATTCGCATACTTCGATTCTGCCGGCAAGATGAAACACCATATCAATAGAAACTTTATGAAATAAATTATTGAGTGTTTCAGAATCTACGATATCACAGAAATAAAACAAATCAACATATTTACTTTTTGGATATCGTTTGTCAACACCAACAACTTTCCATCCTTCTCTTTTGAGAGTTTTAGAAAGATGCGAACCAAGATAACCAGAGACACCAGTAACGAGTGCGGTTTTCATTCTATCCTGCGCTGTCTCTTTCCGATAGAATTGGTCTTCGAATCGGCCACCAAATATTAAACTCTGGATCGTTCCACTTAATTGTAAATTGACTAGCTCTGTCATAATATGCATTTAACTTATAACTAAACACCACACTTTCAGACATTACAAGGTGTCCATTGCCAAACTTTGGTGGCACAAGAACCTGTAATCGATTTTTGTCTGAAAGTGTGAAAGATTCCCATTGACGATACTGCGGATGTGTTGGGTCATTGTTTACCACAACAAAGTAAAAACTTCCGTGCAGGCAAGTAATCAGTTTTGTTGTGTGTGAATCACCATGCAATCCACGAAGCACATGCCGTCTGGATGTGCTGATAGAATCTAGTACCCAATTGTAATCGATACCATTTTGGCGATAGATTGCATCATTGTAAACTTCGGTATTTGTGCCACGAAAGTCTTCATGCATTACAGGTGGCGTAATGAGTAGAACGCCATCTAATTCTGTAGTCTGTATTTTCATGCTATGATTGATACTCCAGGTGCGATTTGTGCCAACTTCTTTTGATTCCAAGGAAAATTTTCACCATACTTGTTTTTCATATGATTATTTCCCTCAATAAAAAATTGTTCGGTGACCGAATTTGGATTGCCGTCTAAACGATAGCAAAGCGTATGTGCATTCGTGCAATCAAATTTAGGAAAGTGTTTCGATAGATTCGAAAAGAATTGTCTATCGGCACCCCATTGACCGTACCATGCATGACCAATTTGAACGGCAACATCTCTCTTTACTGCAAACGAGGATGTGTCAATGTGATGAACGGTGTGATTGAAATAAACTGGCCATTTACCGAGTGATTCACAATTGTCATTACAAAGATAATTGCTTTGTTTATCGTAAATTTTGCGGAGTGAATATGCCCAATCATGCCCTTGTTTAATTACATTGACAAGTTTTTCGACATGGCATGATTCATACCAATTGTCCTCATCTAGGTAACAAATGATATCGGCATTAACAAGAAAAGAACATGCGGCATAAACACGATGACCATACCAACCTTTACCAACATTGTCTTCTAGTATGACAAACTTCGCTTTCGAATAACCTTCGGTGCAATTAAATACGGTACTTCGATGGTCGTATCCATCAATAAAAATGTAATGTGAAAGATTCTTGTAGGTTTGTTTGTCTATCGATTTAATGCATTCGGTTAGATGATAACTACCAATTGTTGGTGTTACAACTGCGACTTTCATTTCCATGATTTCAAAATCTCAGAAGAAGAATTCATTTTATGCGAACCGCCAACACCATAGGCAAACGAAACGCCAGTAACATCTGCCTCTCGATTGTTTGTTTCGTTGCGGTCACCACCATTTGCAAAAATAATTTCATCATTCGGCCACATCAACTTAACATTTTTAATTAAGTGTCTTGCCGAATCATCATCATCAATAAATTTCATTGTGTAGTCAACATACTTAATTGATTGAATAATCTCTAGGCGTTCTTGTAGAGGCATAAATGGTTTGCCTTTTTTTCTTGTCAGCCACTCATCAGAGTTTACACCAACAACAAGTTTATCGCCCATTCGTTTTGCAGCACGAAAGTAAGCGATGTGACCAGAGTGAATAGGATCAAATCCACCAGAACAAACAACAATCTTCATATTACATACCAGGAAATGCTTCTAATACCAAATTCATTGTTAGGTGTTTGACTCCCAAATCTTTTTTGATTAATTTTACCAAAAGTGCTGCATCGTCTTTGTGTAAAGATTCTAGCAGAACTACCAGGAGTTGTTTTTGTTTTGTTGCAGAAAGACCATCTGCTCGCATCGGATGTCCAACAATGAAACGATAGAGTTTTGGTACTTCAGAACTCAGATAGGCAAAGTTAAGACCCGCAGGTTCTACTGCCTCACGATATTGAGGAATCTCAACATCGAATTTTACATTTCGATTAAATGCATAGTTTAGAAATTCACGAAATCTAGGATGGTCATATTTGCGTAGAACGGCAATTCTCTCTGCCTTGTTCTTCGCCTTATCAAACTCAGCAAATATTTCAGAATAAAGAATATCAGAAATCATTAAGGACCTCAATTAAATTTTTCAATCGGTTTGCAATCATATAATTCATAAATTCTTGCTTTGTATGGCCAGAAGAATTATCATAGGTATGTAGTATTTGTTCAGTCAACTTCTCAGGAATTTTAGTGAGGTCAATCAATATTTCATTGCGAGTAAAATTACGAAACATATCTTCATTGCAAAATTCTTTTGGCTCTTGATTCATCCAACCAATAATCTTCGTTTCTGTAATTGGTTTCTGGCGACCACCGACAACAAACACATCATCGGCAGAGAGAATGTTTGGAATGCCATCGCCTTTGTCACCACGAATAATCAACTGTTTCAACTGCAACAACGGCAGAGGTTCTTTGATATACTTTTTCAGAATTGGTGAGAATTGTTCGACATTCGGATATCTCTGCAACTGAGCAAAATCTTTGTCAGATGAAAGAATCATAATCTTTTGCGTTGCCGAATACTTCATCGTCAATGTTGCAATGATATCATCGGCTTCGCAAGTGTCAACGGTGACAACTTTATATGGCGAATGGTCACGCAACTCATCACGAATTTTATTCAGGCATTCAAAGATTGTATTCCAGTCGTGACCAGATGCCTCTCTTGCCTTCTTACGACCTGCTTTATAATTAGGAAAGATTTCTCTACGCCAATAGTTTTTATTGTCACAGGCAATGACAACTTCAGGCCCATGTGATTCTTTGAACTTCTTCACATAGGTACGAATGGTATTCAAAATCATATGACGAACAAGACCCTCCTCAACTTGTGTTTTTGAGGATCCGATTTGTTCCATCAGATTTGAGATTGCTACCTGATTGTAGTCAAATATAATCATAATGAGATTAGTATAACACAGTCAATTGTGTTATTGCGGCAATGTTCCGTCTCTTTTGGCAATTTTGAAAATTAAGTTATAGACAAATTTGTGGTCAAGTTCGGTAGAATTATTGTCTTCGAACGGTATGATATCCATTGTATCTTCGTTTGCATCATACCAGCAATAGATACACACTTCTTCTTTTGGCCGATGAATCAAACACCAAGGCGTAAAATCATGGTCAACAAATTCTTCTGTCAATGAATCCTTATGAACAAAGACAGCAAAACTCATCATGTCTTTATTACCTTGTTCATCACATTGATAGTTGCCATCTTCATCATTCCATTCTAACATGCCGTAACCATCAAAGATGATTTTTACACCGAACGGTTCGTCACCAGACCTATTGCCAGGTTCTAAATCGTCACCATCATCCATTGTTGAAATAAAACTACGAACCCATCCCTCAACCACTTCGGAGTAGTCACGGTCATCATCTGTATAAATTGGCATTGGTGTTGTCATTTCATCACTCGCAAAAGAATCGTATCTGCATTGATTCGGCCAGTCAAAGCACTTTCAACCGCACGAATATTTTCAATTACATTACGCAAGAAAACTTTACCTCCTGACAATACATCAGGTAGAGTCACTTCAGGTTTTCGTAATTTCTTCTGCACAGACTTACTCTCTGCAAAATTCAGAATCGTTGAACCTTTCACACTTAGACCACCAGCATCTTCGGCATGATAGACACCAAGTTTTCTTGTCTTGGTATTGTAGACCCATAACTGTATAGTCCCAATGATATCAGAAGGTTTAACGGATGTCAACTTTAACTCAGCAAACTCTTGGCAGTATTTAATTTTTGCCACAAGTTGGTCTGGCGATTTTGCCTTGCGTTTACGAGGTTTGCGTGTTGCCGTTGAAGATACTTTTTGACAATCAAGAATCACTTGGTCGCAATAGGCAACAATCTTTTTCAATTCCGTTTTTGAAAAGTTTGAATAGCCCTCTTTCAAATCTTTATCATCGGTAGTCATCACCTCATCAAATTCGGTTCGTTTGTTTTTTGCCCAATCGACAATGAATCGTGTTTGAACATCTTTGATTGCCAGTGTGTGCATGGCTGCATATGGTGTGACATTGGCAGAAAACTTTGTTGCAATGAGAGTATCAATTTGTCCTTCTAATTCACCAATACATTCGTTTGCCTTTTCACGGATACGATCCTGAATGTTGGGACCTTTTTTAACTTTATCAATGATTTCGGTAGTTTGAACTTTTGCAATGTCTTCCCGAATGACATTGATTTGTGCATCAAACCATTTTTGACGGCCTTCAGATAGAGTGGCACCGTTTGTAATCATACGACAAATGAAACCAATTTGTTGCGACCTGGTTTTAATTACAGAAGACGCATCGATTTTGAATTTCTTCTTAAAGAAATCGTTTGCGTATTTTTGAGAATCTTTTGGTGTTTTGTTTTGAGAATACCATGACAAAGCAGAACCAATTTCACTATCAGTAATTTCGCCAGTGAACTTTGGTTCTTTACCTACAAATTTTTCATTCGCATCAAGAATTCGTGCCATTACAAATCTCCATTATTTACTTAGATGACAATTATATCACGGCAACAATTAATTGTCAACCCCTAGTGTTGTTTTTACGCAACACTAAGGATTACTTGGGTTTAGAGTAAATCTTGCTCTTCGACTTTAGGTGGTGCAGGTCTTGCCGGTGGCGGTGGCGGCATTCCTACCTTTGGTACAGGTGCCGATGCAACAGGACTTAATACACTTGGTGGCGATGGTGACACACCAGGTTTGTTTACGCCAGATGCAGCATCAATTGCCTTACCTTTCAAATCTTTATCATTACCTGCCAACATGATACCTGAAAGAGTACCCGTCAAGAATGTTGCAATTGGAATAATCAACTCAAAGAATTTTTGGTCAATTGGTGCCATTGCGTTCATTGGTTGTGTCACAAAGATGAGTGAGTATAACACAACAAACACAATACCAACAAGCGTTAATGCAAGACAAATGCCAATGAAGAACTTCAATCGTGCCATCAACTGTTCTTCAGTATACATGAATGTTTCTTCTTTACTTTCCACACTCGACTCCTTTTTCGATAACAGGCTTTTCAGCGACTGTTTTAATGTTTGCCATAACTTTTCCATTTTCTGATCCTTTGAATATGTGTTCCGGACATGTTCGTGTCACTTCACATGTAGGAGGTTTGCAAAACTCTTTGTTCCAGTTTTCTGGGTCTTGGCACGGATAACGAAATCTATCACCGCCAAATACTGCTAATGCGATGGGCGCTACAATTAAGAGTGCCATCCATCTAAACATCTTCTTGTCAGCCATAACAACTCCTCTGATTAATTGGCAAGCGGATTATCTAGAGCATTCTTAATTTTTGTATCTACTTCTTTTCTCAACTCACGCACATCTTTGTCAACCTCACGCTGAGACACTTTGGCGTCACGCTCAACTTGTTCAACGATTTTTTCAATTCTGCGAATGTCTTGTTTGAGATTTGTATTGATATCTCTTACATACTCGGTAGACTTCTCAGAATTTTGTTCTAATACTGCAATCTTTTTATTTATTTCACCCAAATCTGGCGCCACATAAGTTTGTATGGCTTCTTTCATACTTTGATAATCTTTATACACTTCAAACGCACCATATAGACCACCAAGGACAGATGATATAATACCACCAGCAATCATAAGTTTTGCGGGCGTGAAGTTGTAGCCACCAATACTAATGACAGTATTGGAATCAACTGCAGCTTCCAGTTTATCTACTTGCTCGTCTATACTCTTAGACATTTTTAACCTTTCTTAGCTAACATAGTTTGAATCTTTTCTTGAACTATTTTTGCCCAAAAAGGCTGAGGAAAGTTCCATCCAATAAAAGCACCAACAGCAATCCAAAATAGAATATCTACCATAATGCCTCCTTATTTTTAATTAACATTTTTTTATACAAAATACCTACCCATGCTTTAGAGTGGGCTAGTGACATTAGAAACCACATTAACGCCATTTCGTTAGTATAAGTTCCACAAATAGGAGATGCGCCAAAGAAACTTATTAGACCCATTACAAAAAATACTGGACAAGGAAAGAATAATATAAACTGTTTTATTAGATAGAATGTTAAGAGTTTACTCATAATATCTAAGGTTTCTTAGTAAATTTTTCTGATGCGGTAAAACCTAATCCCGCAATTGCAATATACATCATGCCCTCAAATATTGAATCTTTTATATCCAAATTCCAAAATAGATTAGCAACAAACGCTATTGCACAAAGAACAAATGCAATGAATGTAACTAATCTTTTACTACTAATTCCATCGTCCGTACCATCTGTAAATACACTATGATACCAACTTAATTTTTTATCTGATTCTGTATTGTTCATAATCACTCCTAATTTGTCATGTATACCAGCAAACCTAAAAGACCAGTTAAAATTAATGCCAGTATACCTATACCTATTGCATATTTTACATCTTCTTTAAATTGTTCTCTCTGTCTTTCTTCTGCTCTTTCTTCCATCATTCTGTTTATTTTTATCTGGTGCCGTATATCTAAAAATTCTTTGTATCCATCTATACCTAGATGATTTAGCGCACCATATAAAAACATATGTTTAATCTCTGCTTCCATCTCACGCATCTTAACTCTTGCAGCATATATGTCAAATGCTTCTTTGGTCTCACTACGAGTCTCTTTTTTTGAAGGTTTAGAATTCATACCTTCATAAACTGTATGGGCTTGTTCAGCCCAAGTACCTAACTGACCAAATACATCCTGTACCTCCCTACCAGCATCAACTGTTGCTTTTATTCCACTCCATATTGCAGTGGCTGCTGCGAGAGCGGTGATTGGATCCATTATCTATACTGCTGTTGAACCATTTCATTGTGTAATCTATCTGATGCACCGTTAAGTTGTCTCATTGCTCTTGCATTATCTGTAACTGGTTTGTTGTATTGTCTCTGCATTTTAAGTGCATTTGTATCTGGTATGATTGCATTTTGGTATGCAGAAAATCCTGGCACAAATGAAATTGCATTGACCGCTGCATTTTGTGACGCTACAGTTTGCTCAAACTCTTTTTCACTCTGAGTTTGTGTTGCTGGATCAGGTTTAGTCGCAGCAGCAATTGCAGCCTGTCTTGCAGCATTTGTTTTTGGTTTCTCTACTGTTGAAGATTCTTTCTTATCTTCTTTCTTATCTTCTTTTTTTGCTTCTGTATTTTTTGTCAGCACAGAATTCACAACTGGATCAGCAACAAGTGGAACATCAGTTGAAACTTTACCATCCTCTTTTACTTGAATTTCTGGTTCAGTAGTTTTAACGGGTGCGGATGCTGTTTGCGTGGAACTATTCTGTTGATTTAATAGCTGCTGTGTAACATATGCTTGTTGATAACCAGGACAACTAGAATTGTAGAGTGCATTTAAAGAGCATTGTTGATTGAAATAAGCGGTCTGATATCCTGGACAAGAAACAGCATAAAGAGGATTGGATGAACATTGTTGGTCATGGTAGGCCTGTTGATACCCTGGGCAAGAAGGTGAGTAAAGTGGATTATTAATACACGGATCTACAGGTTCAGAGGTATAATTAAATTTTAAGTATGGATCCTTAAATTGAGGACCGTAATATCCAGCCCACCAACGGTTATCTTTACCTGTAAACGATAGCGTTGCATTACCAAGACTAGCTAAACTGTATGGATTTGTAAATGTTTGTGTTTGATTCCATTGTGTCCATCCATTTGTTGTTTGTGGTAAATTATGACTATATGATTGTAAAGTAATACCAGTATTACTAAGTATTGAAGCATTTACTGTAAATGTACCTCTAGAAAAATCTTGATTCAAGTAAGTTAAACCATAATCTATACCGCCAACCTGAACACCAGATCCTGCCAGCGCTGAATTTATAGCCATAGTGTAACCAATTGTTCCTTGATTGTAACCAAACATAAACTGTCCGGTAGAAGAATTGTATCCAGGAACATTGCCACCAAAAAATCCACCGCCTGTTGAATTAGTCACCGTAAATCCACTCCAGCTCTGTTGCACTCCAGGTAATCCAGATTGAACTGTAGTTGTTATCACATTGGTCGTGGTTTGTTGTTGAGCGTAAACAGAACCAATCATCATACAAAGAAAAAATAGTATTTTTTTCACATGCGACTCTTATCTTGTTCTCTTCTAATTTTATCTTGTGCTTCTTTTGGTACTGGTTCAAATCTGTCACCAAGAGCCAAAATACAATAAGTGTCTCTATCAACTCTTTCAGATATAGTAAACGATCCTGTCTTTGGATTGACAAAAATTACCATTGCAAGAGGCTCTCCTTCTGACATGATTGGATAAGATTGTCCTCGCACATAAGGTATCTCTTGAGCCTCATCTATAATTTCTGTAAGGTTTTTTAGACTCACACAAGCTGTCCGCATTGTCACAACAGTAAAATCTTCTTTAGGTGAATTTGCTAATACCAAAGCAGGCATCAACAAAAACATTGCGATTGTTTTTTTCATTTAGTTTGCTTTTTCTTCTTTTAGGTTAATTGGTGCTCTATAAAATCCAGTAGTACCCAGTTCTTTTCTGGCATCTACTGCTGAAAGATCTCTTTGTTCCCATTGTTTAATTGCTTCAGCGCCAATCTTGCCATTAATTGGACATGGAGTACCGGCGTTTGACATTGCTACAAATACTCTTTCGTCTTGGCAAAGCGTTGCGACAGCGGCAACCTTCATGCCCATGTCATAAAGATTTTTAGCTAGTTTCAGTCTTTCGCAATTTTCATCACGGTAAGTTGTACCAATTGCGATACCAAAGATTTGTGTTTGTGCGGCACCAGATACACCAACGGCACAAAGGTCGTTGTTTATGGTATTAATTGCAGGTGCGATAGCCGAAGGTGGTGGGCTATTTACAGTTGTTTCAGATGTAGAATTAGTTGTGCTTCTAGAAGTTGAATCGGTTACTATAGCTTGAGCAAATACTGAAACAGTCGCAGTCATCATAACGATTGCGGCTAATTTTTTTAACATTTGATTTTATCTTTCCTGTAGTTTGAGCATAACGAACTCGCAGAAAAAATAATATACTACAAGGTACTATTTAGTATCGACCTTTGTTACAATTTTTTTAATGGAACACAGGGTGAGATTCGAACTCACGATTTTACAGTTTTGCAGACTGTTGCATTTGACCACTCTGCCACCTGTGCATATTGGCACGACCGGCAGGGATCGAACCTGCGACTCTCTGCTTAGAAGGCAGATGCTCTATCCACTGAGCTACGGTCGTATGGTGCGATTGGCCGGAATCGAACCGGCATGCCCTAAAGCGAGAGATTTTAAGTCTCTTGTGTCTACCTATTTCACCACAATCGCATTACAAAATTGGTACACCGTAGGGGAATCGAACCCCTCTTACTTGCGTGAAAGGCGAGTGTCCTAACCGATAGACGAACGGTGCATTGTAAATCACTTACTGAACATTATCACGAATCCATTGCCAATATTCTTCGTATGACATTTGGTTCTCCTTAAATGGTCTCGGACACAGGAATCGAACCTGCACCTTCTTGCTCCCAAAGCAAGCGGACTACCTTTATCCCAATCCGAGATGTTGGTGCCCCTCGGCGGAATCGAACCACCACCACTCCCTTACAAGGGGAGAGCACGACCTTCATGCTAGAGAGGCATAAAACAAAAAACCTCAGTCTTTTTTAGGGACTGAGGTTTGTGTATTCTAAACTTTTACTAAATTTTACGCACAAAATCCCAGCACCCAAGTATTTCTTAGGCAAAGTAACTCTGTTGGGGTACATAATATTTTAGACATATCTTTTATTTAGTCGCCAACTTTTCTTTAGTCATTGTTTCTTTTACAACTTTTCCTTCAATGTCAGTATAGATAACATAGTTATCGGCATCAACTCTTGCAGCACCATTAAAAAAGTATTCGTCCATTTCTTTGAATCGTTCAATATCTTTGTCTTTTGCCTCACGAACATTGATAACATTCTGTCCTAGCCAATTGGACAAGTTGTAATCAGACGATGCAGCAATCAATTTTGCTTCTTCTTCGTCTTTTGCGTAGACAATATGCACTTCATAAAAAGAGGAAAGGGTTTCAACACTAAATCTTTTCAATTCCTCAGTTTTTTTCTCTTTTTTTGCCATTTTTTACTCACTTTCCTAATGTAAAGTCAACTCTCGTCACAGAATCCCAACGAAATGACCGCCAATCTTGTTTTTCAATGTCAAAAACGGCAATGGCATCTTGGGATTGCGTTTTTTTGGCATTTTTTGGCGTTTTTTCACTTGGAATTTTTGATTCTGCCAATGTGCAAATCATTTTTCGTTCGGATCCATCTTTTTTAGTGAATGTAACCGTTGTTTCATGCATTTTCAACACGCCACGCAACCATTTACGGCCTTCTTTTGTATCAATTTCACTTGCCATCATGTATCCTTCTTTATCCTTCTTCTTCAATGTAAAACTTCCATCGTGATTATCGATCCATTCGATATTATCACCCTCTTTCCAATCAACTTCTCTTAAAAATTCTTCGGAAAACTCAATAAAGACCTCACCGTCATTGTCGGTCAAGACTTCAGCCGTCCATTTACTTGCTATCTTCTTCATCTTTGCCCTCTTCTTCCCATTCTGCATTATTTGATTTCTAAAATTGAATTCAAACAACCTATCATTTCTCTTATCTTAACATGACCAACTGTCTTTTTGAGGTAATCATCGAACCATGCATCCGACTTATCCGTTTTCTTTACGGCACAACCATACACACCGGCACCTGCCAAATTACCAATCCATGTTGCCGGGTCTACTAAAATTGCCTCAAAGGCATCATCGAACACCGGACGATTATTTTCATCTGACTTAAAAAATGCAATGTGATACATGTGCCCACTTTTCGATACCTCAATTGGCTTACCATTTGCCATATCTTCCTTAAAATCAAAATAAGAGAGGACAAGTTCATTCTCGTCCTCTCCTGGCAAAAAATAGATACCATCAAAGTCGCTAGATTTTCTCTCCAACATAAAATTCCTTTCGTAGCGAGGATTTGTCCCTCAGTCTATCATACTTCTTTTTGTTTTGTGCTACACGCATTCGGTATTTAGCGCTAAGTAGATCCTTTGCTA
>Ga0194116_10002037_pt1 | contig 26994 bp, 24 predicted proteins | sample TA2MahsurfametaG_4_FD_148617 | JGI IMG/M metagenome (GOLD analysis project Ga0194116, IMG submission 148617) | Freshwater microbial communities from Lake Tanganyika, Tanzania - TA2015008 Mahale S9 surface | ecosystem: Environmental > Aquatic > Freshwater > Lake | place: Tanzania: Lake...
AGCCCCAGCACCCGAACCAGCCCCAGCACCCGAACCAGCCCCAGCACCCGAACCAGCCCCAGCACCCGAACCAGCACCCATCGAAATAGAATCGACCGTATCACAATAAAATTGAAATGTATTTTAACAATACATCTCAATAACAGTAGAGTCAAACACATTCAAACGATGATTTCAACAAAGCTTACAACAATCGATCAAGGCATCCAATCTTGCCAGTTTATTCCAGAATCGGTTCGCGCACTCGTTCAAAGACGAACCGCCGAGAACAAACATTTCGGCAAATTGGAAATATGCGCACCATTATTCAATCAATACGGCGACGACAAAAAGGAACATCCGCAAAGAATCATCGCCGGCTTTCTTCTGGACACATCCGGATCGATGGATGGAATCAAATTACAATACGCTGTGAATACGATTCGCAAATTCGTGGAAGTGATTCACGAAGAACGAAACGGAAAAACGATTGATACACAGCCATTCCACGCATGGATGTATCTGATTACGTTCAACAGCAAAGCCGAACTGGTGATCCCGTTTCAAGAAATCACCGAGATCACGATTCCGAAGATCAACGAACATTTGGACAAGATTCGCACGGATGGGAGCACGAATTACGAAGCAGCGTTCGAAAAACAAACACAAGTCTTGGAAGAGATTATACAAACAATCACAGAGCCGACAACAATACTCCGTTTCTTTGAAACTGATGGAGAGATTACGCAAGGAACGATGAACATCAAGAAATTGTACGACATGATGAGAAGCACGACGACAACGACCGGCACCGCCCCCGCCCCCGCCCCCGCCCCCGCCCCCGCCCCTCGCATCACATTCGAAGATTACGTTCTTGGGTATGGAACAGATGTGGATCTAGTATGTTTGAAGGCATTAGCATCGCGAACCCCGCCGCCAGCCCCCACAGCCACGGCCACACCCGCAGCCGCCGCCGCTGCCGCCGACTCCCTAAGCACGCTAGTCACGATTCTGAAACCAGAAGAAATCGGTTGGAGAGTTGGCGAAATACTATCGAAGTTTATCATGCGGTATGCTTCAACAATCAAAGTAAGCATCGGCACGACTACGGAAGCAGCAAACGCTGCCGCAGCAGCCATGAACCAAGGAAGGATTGAATTGTTTGAGTACGAGACACATCAGTGGGGGCATTCAACAACGATACAGACGATGATGCATGGTGAAACCAGAACGTTGTGGGTTCAATACACGCCACCACCGTCATCATCACAACAACCAATCCCCGCCTCCGCCGTCGCCGTGCGCATAAACATACAATACGAAAACCGCAGGACAGGAGAAGAATTCACAGCTACGTTTGAACATTCGATTAACCCCTCATCCATGACCGCCACCGCCACCGCCACCGCCACCGCCACCGCCACCGCCACCGCCACCGCCGACACCTCCCTCTTCCAAAAAGTAATCCCGCTGGTTCTCGGCATGATTCAAATCGAAATACTGAAGCAGTATCGCGAAATCGAAGCCGACCGTTACGACATGGACACGATTGTGCGTGAAGCTTACAAGACGAAGCTCATGTTGAATTCGATTGACGGAGTCTCACGTCTCAGCTTTCCGAACATCGCATGTCAAACCGCAAATCTGATGACCGATGTGAAGGTAATCATCGGTCTCACTACGATTCAGAATTTCAAAGAACAAAAACTGGTACTTCATGCGAGACGAATCTGTTCAGCCGAGCAGGAATTATTCAACACAGGCGCAGCAGTTTCAAGAAAGTATGTCGATTTCGAAGAAAACTATGAAGAGGAAGCAACACGTGTGATTGAATTACGCAAGCAGCAACAGCAGAAAGACCGCGACGACAACTGCGACAACGGCGATGACGACGAAGAAAACGACTACGACGACGTGATGCCGTCAAGAATACCAACAAGACCGCCGGTATTTGACACACCATGTCCCGTAACAGCCGGAGGACGACGACACAAGATGGGCGGAAGCATCCTACGCGCATTATGCGTAAAAATCGCAACAGCAAGAAACAATAACGAAGACATCAGCGCCGAAGAGATTTACGACCAATACATGAGAATGACGAGAGGATACTACTACGACGCAGATTGCGACGCACCGCGATGCCATTATGACCCGAACGACGATGACACGTTTTCAAGCACACCGATGAATGATGAATATACACAGCGTCGAAAAGGTATGATGCGCCAGATGTCATCGTAAATACACACCGCAATAAAAAGAACAACAACAAGGTAAGGTAAGGTAATGAAATATAATAATACATAAAATTGAAATATTTTTTATAAAACACACCACACCACACCACACGACACACCCACACGCTACAACAATGACAACCTATCTGGCAAACAAGAACCCGCATCCAAGAGACGCACGTATTCATTTCGATGAAGGCCCTCATACATACACGATTCAAGGCATCGACGGCGAATTCACATCAGTGACAACATGGGTTCATCAACACTTTGAACATTTCGACGCCAAAAAGGTAATCGCGGCGATGATGCGAAACACAAAGAAATGGAACGATCCAATCGCCAACACAAAATACTACGGAAAAACAGCAGACGAAATAGAAGAGATGTGGGCCAACGCGGGTAAAGAGGCAGCAGCCAAAGGAACAGAGATGCATTACAATATAGAATGTTTTTACAATACGCTGCCGCCGCCGAGCACCCCCGCCACCACCGACACCGACACCGACACCGACCCCGACACCGAAACCCCTGAATTCAAATACTTTCTCGCCTTCCACAAAGACTTCGCAGCAACACTAAATCCATACAGAACAGAATGGACGGTATTTCATGAAGAGGCGAGAATCGCCGGGTCGATAGATATGGTGTTTGAAGATGCCTCTGCTGAGATCGACAAGACCTCACCGTCACCCCGCCTAATAATCTACGACTGGAAACGATGCCGCGAAATCACCAAAACCAACGCCGGCAACAAATTCGCAAGTCACCCCGCAATCGAACATCTTCCAGACACAAATTACTGGCACTACGCACTTCAACTCAATATTTACAAATACATTCTTCAAGCCAAATACGGAAAAACCGTAACAGATTTATATCTCATCGTCCTTCATCCGGAAGCAGCATCATACAAACGCATCAAACTACCGGACTTACAAGCAGAGGTCGGGGAATTATTTGAAGAACGCATACAAAAATTCTCCACCGGAACCACCGGAGCAACCGGCCCAACCGGACCAACCGGCCCAACCGGACCAACCGGACCTACCGGGCCTACCGGACCCACCGGACCCACCGGCCCCACCGGACCCCCCCACAATCAAATATAAAAATACATACATAAAACCATTTATACACATATACTACAAAAACAGTCATGACAAATCCATTCGCACTAATTACACTTCATGCTGCCGAAGCTTATGCCAAAGCGACATCACACACCGCGACCACGACCGCGATACCCAAAACATTATTATACGCTGTCGGAACCACAATACTCGCCACCGTTCTTTACAAATCCGCTATGAAACCATATACTATTTTACACACACTAAGTTTGCCGTTCAAATATTTTTTTTATAGACTTCAACCCAAACGACAATCGATAACACCGCTTCCATTCGAAGAAAAGTATGTCAAAGAATATGACGAATGGTTAAACCGACAAGCACCGACGCCAACGCCAACGCCAACGCCAACGCCAACGCCAACGCCAACGCCACACGAAAAAGAACGCCTTGAAAACATGTATTATTCAACAGTCCGAGAGACAATCAACGATTTTTACGGAGATATCATCATGTGTTACGACCACGCCACATTATCATTCGCATATTACGCACGAACCGGCAATATACCATACAAATATTTAGAAACGATTTCACGGAAATATATGATAGAAACAGACGCTCCGAGAGAAATACATGTAGATATACGAGAAGAGGTCAAGAAAGCGCAAAATAGATACAACAACAACAAATTGACCTCGACCGCCTCGACCGCCACCTCCGCCTCCACCTCCGCCTCCACCTCCGCCGCCTCCGCTACTTCGAGCCAAGACCCGTCACAGGAGGATGACAGCCCCTTTGCCAAACTGAAATCATACAACACCGCATCCAACTTGAATCTTCATACAACTACCAACGAGACAAAAGAACGAACACATAAATTCGCATCATCAACAAATGACAAAATACAAGACACGTCATCTTCTACCGTATCCGCCTCGTCCGCCGTGATTCGTGAAAACGCAAATCGTTACTCGTATCGAGGAAAGTTGAGTGACTTTGATGAGCATCATAAGACATTTCTTGCGGATAGACGAAAAGCGGCTGCTTCCACCACCACCGCCACCGCGACCACCCCTGCCTCCGCCTCCGCAACCACCGCCGCCAGCAGCTACGCCGAATACAAAAGACAGATGCTTCAACGTTCAGCATTATAAAAATGAATATTAGTATATATATAGTACAAGCATACAAACATAACACAAAACAATCGTGCTATAATGTCGGTTATCAATAATGTCGAGAGATACATGAAACGTTATGATTATTTAATGGAGAAACGCGAACGTAGATACAATCAAGGCAAGCGATTATCAGAAGAAGAAGATGAAGAGCTTAGAAAACTACGTCCGAATGTATTTACGCCAATCATGATGATGTTTGAACTTTTACATGACACAGTAAAAACAAACCAAGAAGTCCGACAGCGGTCATCATCCGCCAAGCAAAGAAAAATCAATCAAACTGGTGGAGCAACCCCTCCGGCTAGTCCATCGAAAAAAGAGGACGTATCAGAAGCAGCAGCAAGAGTAGCCGCAAGAGCAGCGGCAACAGAACTCATCACCAAGAATGCCGCAGCTGCACCCCCAGCTCTTGTCACATCAGCTCCACCTCTCGACAACGACGAGAGCAACAGCAACAGCAACAGCAAGAGCGGCGACGACGAAGGCGAAGCAAGGCGGCTATCCGAGCTCGAAGAATCACTCCTTCCACTTCTCACAAAAATCATCGTATATATCGAAGAAAACAAGAAGGCCGAAAAAAAGAAAGAAGGTGAAGAAGAAGAGGAAGAAGAAAAATATCCAGACATTGGAACCACCGCCAAAAACAGCGCAATATTGGTGATTCGACGCATCAAGAAATGGTGGAACGACCTCATCTCAGGTGGAACATCCGACCTTTCCTCAAAAATTAACCTCAAAAAGGCGATTCCACAACTCGCGAATAATCCGACCGACATGAACAATATAACAGCAAAAGCCGAAGAGTTAGAAAAACTCGCAGAAAAGGCAACCGACGTGATTCATAAGCCGCTTCAAAAAATAGAACGAATTCTCTCGAACGATGTTCGCGATATTGCATCATCGTCCGTAGAGGGCATCATGAACGCATTAAGTCTAATTCCAGGAATCGGCACTACATTACAGTTGTGGCGTTTGTTACAAAATGTCATTGTAATTATGTCGAAGTCGGTGACTACGATGGCCGGGGCAAAAGAGCAAGGTGTCGCATTAAAAACAGGAGTTCAAGGACTTCAGGGGGAATTCCAAAAGATGGCGTCAGACCCGGGAGCGTTGGCGGGCAAGGTGGCGGGGGGAGCAATGGCGCAAGCACAGGGATCACTTAACGCGGCAGGTAGTAATCCGATGGCTGCACTTAACGCGGCAGGTAGTAATCCGATGGCACAAGCACAGGGAGCACTTAAAGCGGCAGGTAGTAATCCGATGGACTTACTTAACGCGGCAGGTAGTAATCCGATGGCTGCACTTAACACGGCAGGTGGAGTAGGCGGTGCGATGAACGCAATGAACGCAATGAAACAAATAGGCGGTTCCAAAACAAATCATCTACGCTCCATCAAGAAATACCGTCGAGAATACAAACAATCACTCCGAGAGATTAAAAAAACCCGCAAAAATATACTGCGAATCATAAAAAATATGATATAACGATTCGATTCGATTCCGTCATTCGATTCCGTCATTCGATTCCGTCATTCAATTCCATTCCATTCCATTTCATTGTCTACTATTCTTCCATGCGAGAAATCCACTCGAACGCGAGAGATCGAATGAACTTTTAAGATGGTCCTCTGCGATAGCACAAACCTTTTGCTCTAATACAGACAAGGAGTCGAAATATTCTTTACCGAGCTGCTGCTGCTGGTCGGGGGCACTAGCAGCAGAAGCAGCAATAGCACTAGCCTTAACCTTAGGAGGCATAATACTGTAACTGTAACTGTATTATGTATTTTGTAACATCAATTTTACGAAAAACATAATACTAAAAAAATTGAAATGGTTTTTCACATCCATCCAATTCACGCAATTAATCCATCCAACCATCAAAGTAGAAGAAATGTCCTCTACCGCTATCAAGACCTACCGTCATGAATTTGGAAAGGAGTTCATGACGTTATTATCGATGTTTTCCAAGATTCATCAATTTGATGACCGTCACACATATAAGGCCGAATGGACAAAATGGACGCAGCAGGAAGAAATCGCACAGGAAATCGACAAGGAGAAGCGCCGTCTGGTCGAAAATGCATACATAGGAGATATCGACGACAAGATGTTCAAGGCAGGAAGATACTATTTTAGAAAAAAGACGGCCGCCGCCACACCCACCACGACGCCTGCCACGCCCACCGCCGCCGCTGACGACAACAACACACCCACACCCAATAAGACGCCACAGAAGCAGCAGCAACGCCGCCCCTACATCACGATGTCCAAGCATACAATCGCCCTAATGGACAATCACATCAAAAACGCCCACAGCACCCAAACCTCAAAATTCAAACCATCGTCATGCTATGACGACTTTTATCAGACGCAGATGGCATCCCCTGAGATGACCGCCGAGATCGAAAAAATCATCGAGAAATTTCAAAAGTGCGCCGACACGTCAAGATTCACACCCGACGAAATCACAAACGAAATCATCGACAAAATCAAAAAGACATATAAGAACCGTTATTACAAATATGTTTCGACACATCACGAGCAGCAGAATGGCAGCAACGCCGACGCGGACGCCGACGACAACAACGACAACGAGAACGACGACAACGCAGATGACCAATAAATAGAATCGCGAACAAACTAATAATTTTTATTCGTTGATTACATCAAGAGACCACCAGCAAGATGAGCACAAAACTCGATTCAAAACTAATCAATCAAGGCTCATACGGTTGTATATATTATCCATCTCTCCCATTCAAACTACAAAAACAACCCCGCCGCCTCGATCGTGACCACGACGACCATGACCCCAGCAACGACCATAAACGAAAATTCTACGTATCAAAATTACAAAAACACAACTTTCATTCCGAATTCGAAGATTATATTGGTAAAAAAATACAAGAAATACCTTCATTCGATATATTCTTTGTCCCGGTCTTAACCACGCATAAGATTGATTTAACCACAATTAAGCAGAAATACGTCACAGATTGCCATGCTATAAATAAGCACTTTAAATCAAAGACGCACCACACCCACACCCACGACCAACACGCCCACGTGAAAAAATCCGACTTGACGCGATTGAATAAGCAATTCGTGATGCAGAAAATGAAATATATCAACGGAATTTATTTACACCGTCATCTGCTGAATATCGTTTCTGAATCCGACCATCACGACCATCACGACCATCACGACCGTCACGACCATCACGACCATCACGACCATGGTGACAACGACGACCCATCAATACTAGTATCAAAAACACTCCGCAAAGACGAACAACAAATCAAAAAATATAGGGAGGAATTCAAACGCGACGAAGTCGAACGTTCATATCACCTGATGTCAATCGCATTCGACCTTTACGAGAGAATTATGGACAGTATTCAACTCCTGATTCAGCACAAGATTGTTCATTACGACTTGAAAGAAAACAACATTCTTGTTGAAAAAATACAACAGCTCCCCTACATAATTGATTTTGGTTTATCGATAGATATCGAACGACTGTTACAACATCCGTGGATAGAACAGCGTCGGCACGCCAGCACCGCCGCCACCGCCACCCCCCCATCAACGGCCACGACAGCGACCATCGACTCCAACGTATTATACCACCCAGACTCTTCAAAAATCTTCAAAGACAATTACTTATGGAAACAGCATTTCTATATTCATGCGCCGGATTACTATTTATGGCCATTAGAAGTTCATTTGATGACGTATCTAATCAACGAAAATGATACACTCACCGAAGAACGTCTTCGCAAAATATGCTTCGAATACATCTCCAATAATCGCGCGATTCAATACATGTCTAGAGAATTCAAAAAACGAATGTTCGAGAGCTCATTCGCAACATTCTCTAGGTTTATTGACCAGCCGAGAGAAAAAGTCCTGAACGAATTAATAACCTACTGGGACAAATGGGATATGTATGCGATCAATATCATGTTCCTTAAAATCATGTATGAGCTGATATTTCACATCGAGCGAGACACATCCTCCACAGCAGAATCAGAGCAGTTGTCCTTACCCTCCCAATCTTCATCCCAATCCCGATCCCAATCCCGATCCCCATCCCGATCCCCATCCCGATCCCCATCCCGATCCCCATCCCAAAACGAAAAAAGACAGCAAAAGTTAGACCCATACTATTCTTCGCATACGGAAATCGAGTTCATCTCGAAATACAAAGTGAAACTAAAAGAGAAATACAATAGCTATAAAATCATGAACACGATACAGGTGATGTTGCGCAATATTCATCCGAACCCAGATAAGAGGATGACACCGCAAGAAACAAAGGCATTTTTTGTTTCTATTTTTTACGAATGCTGATAAATGATTCATTACATTCATTCGAGTGAATGGAATGAATGGAATGAATGGAATGAATGGAATACGAATGATTATTATTTAAGCGACCTCAGCAGCACTTTCTGCGAGGGTTGCGGCACCCTCCTTGCCACCACCAACGCCACTTCCACCATTCTGTTGCTGCTTTGATTCTTGCTGTTGCTCTTGCTGCAAGATCTGGTCTAACTTAAAGCCGCCGCGCTTGTTCTGCTTCTTCTTCTTACCGGCTGACTGGGACTGAGACTGAGACTGAGACTGGGACTGAGACTGGGACTGAGACTGGGACTGAGACTGACGACCACGCCTAAACTTAGACTTCTTAAAGGTCTTCTTGGCAAGCTTCAAAATCTTCTTAAAAGAAACACCGCGGTTCTTTCGCATGGTATCCTTCACGTGAGCAAGCCAAGGGTTGTAACGCTTACGACGACCGGCGGATTGGGGTCTAGGAACAGTAGGAACAGTAGGACCAGTAGGACCAGTAGGAACAGTAGGTTCAGCAGTAGAATCAGCAGCACGAACAGCAGGAGATTCAGACATTTAAAATTGAACGAATTAAAGTGATATACTCGTTATACTATATAGCAATATAAAATTATCAACGATGCCAAACACCAACGAAACTTTCGAAAAAATCAGACAAAACCGTCCAATCCAAGAATGTCTAAATACAATACCGCCTTCCGAGTTTCATGAAACAATCTGGTTCATCTATTATATGTTTTTCGCAATACACAATCCGAAGATGGAGGAATATATACAAAAAAAACTAAACGTGCGCACATCTACAACGAAGCAACAAGCCCACCGCGACATCATAAAGAACATGATAACGCGCCGACATCACACATCCAAAATTGTATTCCAGTTCTACACACACGCTTACACAAACCAAGGAAGCGTCACACATATCTACCCTCAATACAAGAACGATATTTCAAAGCAACTTATTAAATCCTATCAATCGAATCATCTAAGGACAACCTCTGTTCTTCTTCGACGCGCGACGACCGCACCCGTACCCGCGTCCGCCACCGTCAGCACACCCGCCACCGTCAGCACACCCGCCATCACCGCATTCCTAGAACACGTCATTACAATCGCTCCAACCATTCCGTCGGCATCCACCCCCTCCGCGATTCTCGACAAAATCAACAATCATATCAGTTACACACGCAAGGACATCATTCTTCTCGCGCTGATATGCTACATGAAGATGGACGAAGACGACATCAATAAGAAAAATATATTCATCGCAGCCACGGAAAAAGACGACGCCAACGAGCTTGAACAATCATCGCCCTCGACCTCGACCTCGCCCTACGATGAGAAATACAAATATTTATATACATAAAATTGAATTAAAATCGACGCTTATTACAACAATAACACTATACCCGCATCTGCCACTAGTGCTTATTTAATAAATGGTTCGAAATGAAGGAGGAGGCAATAAAATGAAGCATCTTGCCCGCAAGCATGTAAATGGTTCAAGTCAGCAACAAGCCAATAAGTTTTTACGCGTTTCGCAGTGTAAAGAAGAAGTATATGCGTATATTTTGCGTCTTCTAGGCAACTCGATGTGTATGGTAAAATGCGTAGATGGCTACGAGCGTCTATGCCACATTCGCGGAAAATTCACAGGACGGTCGAAGCGCGAAAATGCTCTGTCACAAGGAACATGGGTTCTGGTGGGTCTTCGACAGTGGGATTCCGAAAAAGAGTTCGCAAGCAAGGCAACCAAAAAAGATAAAAAGAATATACAAAAATGCGACCTTCTTGAGATATATTCATCATCAGAACGTGAAAAACTACGTGTTCAAGAGAAGATATTTCAAGATGTCGTCGCAGATGGAAGTAATAGTGACAATTCAAACGACAGCGATGACGAATTCAAGACGAATCACGCGGTCGAGTTCAAAGATCAGCAAACACTTGAATATCAAGAAATAATCGCACAAGGAGGTAAGCTGTCAAAACTGAAAACATCCAGTTATCAGTCAATATATGAGGGTATTAGCGACAGCGACAGCAGCGACGAAGACGACATCGACAACGACAACCACAACAACAACGACAACGACAACGATCACGACCAAAGACACTGCGAGGTGCAAAGCGAAACTCAGCAGCATCCCGTACATAATAGTAGGCACCACCAAGAGCTTGACGAAGTAGATATTGACGACATCTAATCAATCGTTCGTTCGTTTTATCTAGTCTTCATATAACAAAACCGAAAATCCAATCACGTCATGAAACATGGTAAGAATAGGTGATATATAAATTGTATCGATGGAGAGAAGATTTGTATATTCGATGAAACGACCGCCGCCGCCACTGCCTCGTATATATCGCGACAACTGTAACTCGATATCAACATCCCCACCGCCACCGCCACCGCCACCCAGAAAATCCAAAGAATAAAACAATAAAGCACTGAAATTATAGTATTTTTTATCGACATGCTGGTATGACCGAACAACACTAAATAATTCATCCTGTGTAATCTGATTCGGTGTTCTAAGGATATATTTCACAGGCACAATTCGTTCCACGCATGATTTGTTACAATCTAAATAATAGAATTCAAATTTAAGCGTTGTTATATCTGTTTTTATAAATAATCGATATTCGTCATACATTAGTCGGGTTTCGTATTCGGTAATCCATTTTGTATCAAGCATCCCGTAATCATCACTACCGCCCTCGCCGCCCTCACCACCATCGCTTTCACTATCGCAATCATCAAATAACATGTGTTCAACGCCGGAGTGATTCATTTCGTGGTATATAACAAAACGAAATGAATAATAAAGAAAGACACGCACCGCTGACTGTTGGCTTATGATGAATATAATCGGTCATATTTTTTATCACATGAATCGATTAAAGACGATGAATAGACAGGTGGGTTTTTATACGACGACGCGCCAGTTTTATCGTAACCGTCTGCGTTTTCGTCTTCATATTCGTCCTCATCAGCACTATACGAATTTGCTTGAAAGGCAGCTAAAAATATATTATCAGATGAAATTGATTTTTGTGAAAAAATATTTTTTTCATTACGCGTAGGCAGAGTCACAAGCGCAGGCGTAGGCACCTCCTTTGACACCGACGGCACCGGCACCGGGACCGACATCGCAGTCTGCGAAGCTGATGAAGCATTACGCAAAACCATTTCTTTGAAATTCAATTTCGAGCCCGTACCACCGGTCGCTACACTCGATTTTCCCAAAGAAGGAAACAACTTTTCATTAGATAACTCTACACAATCAGTCGTTGGCTCATTTTGAGGATTCACGCTCACTTTTTCTGATTCACGGGATTGCTGAAGAAGAGGGTGATGAATAAACCTGTTTGGATAGCTACTTTTACTATCACGGTCACGATCACGGTCACGATCACGATCACGGTCACGATCACGATCACGATCACGATCACGATCACGATCACGATCACGGTCACGATCATGGTCACGATCACGGTCACGATCACGGTGATGGTTCATCGAATTACGATTCCGATGACGTAAAAATACATTTGTTCTTCTTTCTCGGTCTTCGCCACCGCCGCTGCCGCCGCCGCCGCCGATTTTTCCACTCACCACTGCCGCCGCCATCCTAGGTTTATACGTTTCAGGCGCACACACCGCAATAAAAAATGGATTCGTGCTCTCAATAACCGGTCTAGTAGTCAGTACCTTTTCTTTTTCTTTTTCGTTTTCGTTTTCGTTTTCTTTTTCACGTTCTTTGCTATGATCTATTTGATTGCTGTTTTCTGCGTATTTATCCTTTCGATTATCCTTTCGATTATCCTTTCGATTATCCTTTCGATTCTCGTTGTCGTTAGCCTTGTCTCGTATTTTTTCTTTTCCTTCTATCTTTTTAGTCATATCACTTCTTTTTTTTCGTCTTTGATTATTACGACATACTTCATCGACAAGACCCCCGCTGACGTCGGCACACTCATTCGCTTTTCTTCTATTTCTTGTTCGCTTTTTGGTCGCTGTTGACGTCGCCGTCGCCATCGCCGTCGCCGCTGTCGTGGTATCCATAAGTATGCGCGTCGTTGTCGTAAGGAAGTAACTTACATAATGTAAATAATATTGTTTATACTGTTTATGCTAAAAAATTGATTTATATTATAGAAATAATCATTATCGTAACCATGTCAAAGATGACACAGAATCCCGCCCCCGCCACAGCCACAGATTACGAATATCCAGCACTTTGTATCCCAAGAGCGTTAGGTGAAATAACGCAACAAGAGATGCACGATATCATCCATAAGTTAGGACTCGGCGAAATTTCTAAAATCGTCATCAAACCAAAAGAGTTTATTCTTCCAAAGTGGGAAATGACATCAGCACCCTCAACGCCGCCATCCGCGCCGCCATCGACATCACCCTCGACTCCGCCACCCCCCCCGCAAACAGTTAGCTATAACAATATTTATATCTATTTCAAGCGATGGAACATCGAGAATCCACAAGTTCGTAAATACCGGGACAACATCATAAAAGGACAAACAATTAAAATCGTTCATAAGATGATACCAACCCCCATTTTCTGGAGGTGTGTCGCCGCAAATTTCACGACACAGACTTACAACAACAACAACCACCACAACCACATCCAACACGACAACGACGACCTCTCGAAACAAAATAAAAAAATAAACACAATATAGATATAGAGATGTCCTATCATTTTTCATCCGAAGAATTAATACGAAGTTGTCCATTACCAAAATCATTTTACTCTCATAAGCCGACATCATACAAAAGTCTCACTGTCGAAGCATCAAAAATAGAACCGTTATCATCTTTTTTAAAAATAACAAAAAAACATCTAGAATATGCGGACGTAGAAAGACTTATCGAAATGATTGGACGGCAACTTCATCATCTAGAAGTGGAACAGAATAAAGGTATATCTTTGTTTCATCTCGATGATATTACTGTGTTTCATTTGTCGTCGCGAACGTCAAGTAAAAGAGAAAACACCACCGCCACCACCACAGCGTATTTTGCAATAACGAACGATGAAAATATTCATGACATCGATGATGATAACCAGATGGAAATAAACACGATACCTACTCTCTCAGCATCCACATCACACCACCACCACGGACGCAACATCGCATTCTATTCTCCAGAATACAAGGAATTCATGTCAAAAAAAACCATACCGTCCAGCATACATTTTAAGTCGTCGTATTATAGTTTTGGGTTGTTATGTGCGTATTGCTATGCCAACCGCAGCGAGGCACCCCACGCCGACGCCGCCCACGCCGACGCCGCCCACGCCGACGCCGACGCCGCCCACGCCGATTTTGACACACAATTCTCTTCCATCATCAATACAAAAATATATTGGTTTTTAAAACATGTTCTCAGGACAACTCCATCAGAACGCCGATATATTTGTGTGTAATACGCTGCTCGCTCGATCGCCCACTCGATCGCCCGCTTATCCGACATAATTCGCAGGTAAAGCCCCCGCAGCCACCGCATGCTGCCACCGTAAATAATTCACATCACAACCCACATGTCGAATATACATAGGGAAATGCGTAAATTTATTTGGCTCATCCAACGACAAGCAATTGCGTCGACCACTCTTCAATCCCCCCTTCTCAATATACTGGCTCTGTGATACGACACGTTCTGTCACAGTCTTGGTCACAGGCTGCCACTTCACACGTTTCTTTTTGAGCGCCCCCGTTCCCACAAACACCGTACAAACTTTACTTACGCAAGGGTTGGCAGTTGTTTCTTTCACGGTTCCGCATCGCACAACCTTCGCAGCACGTTTCTTAATATACTCGGATTGAGATCGAACCTCCAACGTAGCCGACGGAATATCTTTATGCCACGCGCGCGGATACTGAGCACCCTTAATCCACCGATACTTCATATCGATCATCGCCGCATTTCCGCGAGACGACCTCTTGACAATCGATGGATCATTCGCGGAAAAATACCAAGATGAATTACCAGAAGCAAACCGCCCCACCCCGCGCCCGCCACCGCTCCACCCACCAGACCCAACCATACGGACCTGCCCGATACCACGTAAATTACGGTGACCACCGTTGATGGAAAACCCTAGACGGTTTGATTCATTTACACCGGTCTTTCCATTAATACCCGCCAAATGTCCTGAAATCGGCGCAACCCGAGGATGATTCTCTCGAACCTTACGACGCATAACTGCAATAGACATGTTATATTAATCTACCTTATATAATACAAATATAAACATAAACATAAAGATAAATATTTGTATTATAATATAGCCATCGATGACAACGACTACGACTGCGACGACTACGACTATGACAACCACTAAATACAACCTCTACATCTATCTCTCGAAGAACCGAGAGGACGCGGAATGGGTAGAGAGATACCGACAAAAGGTCCGTATTCATAATCAGAAAATCCAAAACGCCGCCGAGGCTGCCACCCCCGACTCTGGGTTCGACCTTTTCATGCCGAATGAGGGTGCGGACTATGGATACGGGGTAGAAAATCTTCTCTCACGTCAATATATTACGAATCCTGGAATTACAAGCTCTGCTGGCGTAGATGGCGCACGAGGCCTTAATCTTGGTATCCGATGTTGTATGCGTGCCGCCTCCGCCGCGACCACCGCTACCACACCACAGTCAGTTGGACTAGACCTCCCAACCCAGCAGCAGCAGCAACAGCCATGCGGTTTCTATCTTTATCCGCGGTCAAGCATAAGTAAGACAAGGATGCGCCTCGCCAACTCAGTCGGAATTATCGATGCGGGGTACAGAGGCGACCTTATTGCGGCGGTTGATACGATTGGTCTGTTTGGTAGCACAGATATATGGCACATTTGGAAAGAAACTCTTTCTCCTATCCAAAAATACGATCGGTATTTCCAAGTATGCGCACCTGACCTCTCGCCATTCCTCGTTCATCTTGTCGAGAGAGAGGAAGATTTAAGCCCACCGACAGCCAGAGGACATGGAGGGTTTGGTTCAACGGGGGTCTAGAATCGCCCGCGCCCGACGCGCCACTGCGGTATAACGACGATGTGCCGACGCCCGTTTCTTCCGCGCGGTAATTGAAGCCCATTCGCGTGCGCGGGAATACGCAGCCGCCACACCGCGACGGTCGATTTTACAGTCACGCGACCCAGCCCCAGCCCCAGCCCCCGCTCCTAAACGCGCACAAACAGGAAATGTCTTTCTAGAACCTAAAAAACACCGACGCCCACATTTCGCCAACAACGCCGAACGTTCGCCCACGGTTTTCGGTGCGACACGAGACCAGCCACGAGTTTTTTTTACAGGCATTACGTATATATTATGTATAAAATTATGTATAAAAAATTAAGTTTATTGATGAACACTACACTACACACACAACCCTCATCCCACCCTTCACTCGCCACACAGAAACTCATTACACAACACTCGCTTTCTTTCTTGTATTTCTTCGCACTTATGGTCAAGCGTAGAAATGCTTTCCGACAACGACTCCTCTCCTCCACTTTGATCCGCTACAAAATCCGTCATATAGAACCGAAACACCCGAACTCCGTTGGTTTGTCCCAAACGATAGCATCGCGCGATAGCCTGGTCTTCAACACATGGATTCCAATGTGGGCTTACGAAATAGACATCCGAATACGATTGAAGGTTAAGCCCTTCACTACATGTTCGAATCTGTAAAATCAACACACGCGGTTCAGTAGCAAAGATTCGCGCACGTTCGCGTCCAGCCACCGTCCCATCAATAATTGCGATGTCGTCTTCACCACTCACGACAACGCCACCACCGATACGAAGCAACATCTCGCGTAGCCTCGTCATCTCACGTCGGTAATGGCAGAACACGATAGATTTGCGACCACTACGACCACCATCCACCGTCGCCGCCTCCGCCTCCGCCTCCGCCTCCGCCTCCGCAACCATCGTCGCAACCACACGATCCATCTTACTCTGTTTTGAAATCGCCGAATTGAATTCATCCACATCGAAACCATACGTGTCTTCGACGCTTCCTTGTTTTTTGTTACGACGATTGCTGTTGCTGTTGCTGTCGCGAATCAACGCAGGCCACACACACATTTGGCGCATCCGAGTATAAAGTTTCAATCTCTCGGCGCGGTCGGTTGTATTCCTTGCCGCACAATGAATGTCGCGACTTAACACACATTCATTTTCTGACCCCCAAGGAACATTCGATTTGTAATGTTTGAGAGATTGAAGACGCGGAGCACATGTCACATCTGCCGCCTCTACCCCCGCCGTAACCATACCCACACTCACCTTGGTCCTTCGTAACACATATTCGTCGCGAATCGCCCGACGCCGTTCTTCTGTCATCAAGTCAGCCACCTTGAACCCTAACACGTAACACAACGATTTCAAATCGGATATTTTGTTTTGAATCGGTGTGCCTGTTACAATCCATACACTCGGGCGCTTTGCCCCCTCCTCCGCTGTCGCCGCCGCCGCAACCACCCGCATCGCGCCTTTGAAAACACGGCTGTTTTTGTTACGCAAATGATGAGCCTCGTCAAAGATGACACGGTCGGCGCGGAATGTCAGAAGGGACACGCTCACGGTTGCCGCCGACGGAGAAGTCGTCACACGCGGCGGTTTCGCAGGCGGTTCTTCCATCGCAACACAGCCATAAGTCGTTATGACGATATCGATGGACTTACTGCCCCCCTCCACCCCGCGTTTCTTGGGAGGTCTGAGGCACCAAACCATATTACCGTGATCGGTGTTCGTCGCCTCCAAGACCACGCGACGTTTTCCAGCAGCGCCGTGAAACACACACACAGTCAAGTCGGGTTTCACACCTGTATCAATAATTGTGCGTTTGAGTTGAGCGACCCACTGTGCGATGAGCGCCACAGGAACAACAATCAAGGTGCGGCGATACGCAGCCAAGTTGGCTAGAATAAGACCCATCATCACGATTGTTTTGCCGAGTCCCATTTCATCTGCGATGATACCGCCAATGATAACCGTCCCTTCCGCTTGACCGCCGCTGGCAGCACCTTCACGAACACAACACTCACGTCGAAGACAAAATTCGACACCTTCACGCTGATAACTCTTCGGTTCAAGACCGGACTTCGAAACATATTCATCAAACCTCTCAATACCTACCTTTGGGAGGACCGGCGGCGCCACCCCTTTCTTTTTCTTCACAGTAATAACTCGGGTAAATCTGTTTTGTTTGTTGTCTGTATCCATTACGGCCAACTGCTATGAGCTGTCAGTCAGGGATTTCTAAAAAAAAGATTTCAATTTTTTCCCAAAGTCATCATTTTCTTCCGATGAATGTAAAAAAAGTATGATGAGTATGAAATGACTGACTCTTGGAAAAAATTGAAATACTTTTACAAGTTGTAAGCCGATGACAGCGACAGCAAACAAGCGAACAGAAATGACTACCATGACTACCATGACCACGACCATGACCACCATCCCCGAATGCGGTGGCGGTCTTCCCCGATTCATTACCGAAGAAGAATACGAAGAAACATTCAGCAACACCGCCGCCGCCGGCACCCCGCGCCCAGGAATGAATGCGGCCGACATGATCGACAGACAAGACGCGGCCAATCAAGCGATTCTCACCTTTTCACAGGTGGCCAAACATGCCGCTGCCGCATCCAAACGCCGTCGTTCGCCGAAATCACGCACGGACTACTCGTTGATGAACAAACACGTTGTTCGAGCATTCAACGACTTGGAAGCACAAATGAAACAACATTCGGCAATCATGTCAGAAGCCGATTTCAAACTTCTCAAACAGGCACTCGCCAACTTTCGTGTGAAACTGATTGTGCACGACAACATGTCGCTTGATGAACTCAAAGCACTTCAAGCCAAAACAACAAAAGACATTATCGCAGCACAAGCAGCCATACAGGCCTACATCGACAACACATCGCCAGACAGCGAACAAAAATACTTGGACGCAAAAGACCGAGCTGCCGACTTGAATACATGGCACACCGACCTCGCGAAAGAAATTCAAAGGATTGACCCCTCTCAAAACAAGGGTTTCGGACTCTCCCGCTCCGCCAATACCAGCGCTGCTGCCCCACTAGGCGTTGCTTCACAACATGCCCGCATCGCACCCGCAACCGGTGTTCATTTTCGAAACATTCTCTCACCGGAAACAATCCGCCGCACATTCATTTCACTTGAAGCACTCACAAAAAAAATCAGAGATGAGCTTGTCCTGTTCCTCATCAATACGCATCGCCACAAAGACCGCCATGAAGTCATCAAACAAATCAAAGCAAGCATCATGGCGGCAAAGGCGGCGAAGAAATAAAAACCGCCGCATCATCGCACCCCGCCGCCCGCCGCACCGCACCGCACTAATAACACATATTCTCTAATACTTTACAGACGACAACCGACGAATTCAGGTACGTTTTTTTTTCCATAAATGTAAATAAAGTAATTTCATTAGATTACTATATTCATAGTATATATAGGCATAACAAGAAGAACGACAAGAATGGGCAACAAGAAAAATAAAAGACTATCATTAGAACAACAATCTACGTCACTTTCCGCCGCCGTATCGGCAAAAACGGAACTCATCGAAAGAACACCTGATAACGATTATGGAGTATTATCTGATCCGGATGAACAGACGACGACTGTTACTGAGGCTCAGCCTCAGCCTCAGCCTCAGCCTCAGCCTCAGCCTCAGCCTCAGCCTCAGCCTCAGCCCCAAGAGACGACGACGACGGAATCCGTTGGCCATGAATGTAGTTATAACCAAAACGAGCGGTTTGAATCGTCACACTCGTTACACTCGTCAGCACAGTCATCGCCACTGTCGTCGCCACACTTATCGCCACTGGCACAAGAGCCAGACCTGTCGATACAACCATCGATATCACAACCCCCAGCATCAAATAAAAATAAATCTCTCGAAACACTCAAACTTAAACTCATGAGAGATAAGAACTTCTCTCGAAAAATAACGCTTCATACTTTTTTCTCCTATATCATTCTGGCGATGGAAATACAACGGTCATGTTCCGCGTCAATTGCGCAATTAGATCTCATGAGTGTTGAAGACCTTATTGTGTATATGATAGATAATCATACTGCAAGTAATCCGGTTCGGATTTATTTACACACACTTAATGATACCGGTGTCGTCAAGAATATTATTGAATCGATTATTGAATTTAATAGAGACAATAAGAGTTCATCGTTAGAAACCCTTTATACACATGAAGAAAATGAACTCGAAATGTTTATTATAGAAGGAACCCGCCGCGAAGTCCAAGAACAAGAAACGACGACGACGACGACGACGACGACGACGACGACGACCACAGCGCCGAATGATGTCGGCATAAGCGTAAGCCAACACCAAGACACCCCCACCCCCGCCCACGCCCCTCGACGATGCGGCATTTTCAAACGCATGCGTAATTTCTTTTCAGGATGTTGCTGTGGATGTAAATAAATTCATTTCAGACGCAATAGATAGAGCGCTTGCGCCAAAGCACCCACCATTTCATCACGAATATTAACTAAATCGGTATATCCATCGAGTTTGTTGGTAAGACCCTCCAAATGGATGATATTGTCGTCGAGAACCTTGCAAAATGCGTCGAGAGATTTACACTCGCAAAAGGAAATACACGAGTTTTTCGCCGTTTTAAACCGAAAGTTAGGAAGACCGGCGCCCACACCCTTCCCCCGCGAACAGTGCCCAATATAAATCTCAATAAATGAATCCACCAATGTGCTCAATTTACTATGTAGTTCATCTGTCGCCTTATGTGTGGGATAGGATAAGGTAGTCCAGTGATAAATCTTAATGGTATTCAGTAATTCAAGAAAACAGAGGATATGGTCGGCGATGTCATTGCCACACCCGGGCTTACGACCGCCAACGCCGCCGCCACCAACGAACATAAGGTCTTCCTGCGGTTGCTGTTGCTGGTTCTGGTCTTGAAGCTCAACACCTTGTGTTATCGCTGCCGCCCCGACCATCGACCCAGCTATACCAAGTTCTTTTAATGATGTATTCCGCGACGAATGACCTGTCCTCGACTTTCGAGAGATACGCCCACGCCCATTACGCTTTCCACGCCCACCATTTCGAGTATTACGGTTTGATGTCGGCATTATATATACGTAAATAAAATAATAATAACAATAATAACAATAATAACAATAATAATAGTGTAAATGGACCAGTTTTATTACATCATTATTTTCGAAGTGTTGTAATAAAATAATATCGCCCTCGACCGGGTTCGAACCGATGACCTTGCGGTTAACAGCCGCACGCTCTACCTACTGAGCTACAAAGGCAAAAATGAACAAGACGCACTACACGCGCCATGCCCTCATCTGGAATTGAACCAGAGACCCCCACATTACAAGTGTGGTGCTCTACCGCTGAGCTATAAAGGCCAATCCATCGTAAAAAATGCGCGAAGCAGGGTTCGAACCTGCGCTCCGATAGGAACATCGTCTTAAGCGATGCGTCTTAGACCACTCGACCATTCGCGCACAACACATTTTTTATTTTTTATTTTTTGGAGGAAGCACACGTTTCATCTCTCCGTTTTATACTCAAAATCTCGCTTTAAATCCCTTTTTCATGAACGGTCATGGCCGCAGATGCGATAGAGCCGGCGAACATTCGAAAATGGAATCGTGACTTCTTGTGTTGTAATCGTTCCTTCTTCCATGTTGTAGCCTCCATAACTTCGAAGAGACGGGCCATAAGTTGTGAGATAAAAGTCGGTGGGCGTAAATACATCGGCAACAAACGCATACTCGTATATGTCTTGCCAATTCGTATCGTCGTGCGCCACCACCGCCATCGCCCCCGCCGCATCCGCATCAGTGTCGGCAACTCGTTGAATAAGGATATCCTTGACGAACCCGAAGATATTCACTTCACAAACAGGACTTATCTCGCTGGTTCTTCGAATAACAAACTCATACATAACCGAATGATAGGAATTACAGCGCCAAATCAATCGTTGGAAATACATTATTCTGGTCCACTCTTGTTTGCAAATAAACGCACCATCCCTCACTCCTGTAAATTGAACTGGTTCTGCTGATGCAGCAACCACAGCCGACGATGTCACGTGTGTGCCTGAATCAAACAAGAATTCACGGAATCGCATTCGAGCGAAAAGAGTCATCGCGATTTCACGGTTTTCTCTGAGACCTTCAATTTCGGCGGTGTTCAACGTTGGAATGATTGAATCATCGTAATCCGGTTCTTCTGGCCAATTCCATTCGACATCTTGGTATAAATATCTGGTTAATCGTGTAGAGTAATGCGATGGTGAAACGGAAGCGGCATCGGCGTCGGCGTCGGCGTCGGCGTCGGCGTCGTCGTTGTTGGTTTCAATCAAATGAGGGGCTCGGCCATTCCAAAATTCACGTCGCATCCATATTCCATTATTCTCTTGCGAATACGTCTCTGCCAGCGAGGCTTCCATCGCCAAAGCTTCTGCCTCTACCTCTGCTGCCTCCACCGCTCCTGCCACTCCTGTTCCTGCCTCTGCCGCCTCCGCCGCTTCCTCCGGGTATTCTTCTTGTTCCAATAATTCAGCACGGCAATTTGGACATGTGGTGGCATTATCCCACCACTTCAACAGACAACGCAAACAGAACAAATGCCCGCACAACGTAAAGACATGATTTGAACGTAATGGCAGCTGTGAATAACAAACACCGCATTCACCGATACTCTCCGTTTTTTCGGCGGCGGACGCAGCAGCGACTTTCCTTACAGATGTAGATGTTCCAAATGATACCGGCGACAAACTAGTGTCTAGATTCAAGAAGTCGGCACTTAAATTGCGTCGAATCATGACACCACCACTATCACCGCTTCTGATTCTGCTTCTGCTTCTGGAACTCTCTGTGAATAACACACGGGGTGAAATACTTACTTCTCTGGTCGTCGTCGTGGTCGGTTCGCCGCCCTCCACTTCCTCCACCTCTGCATCTGTTTCCGGCTCCGTCTCCGTCTCCGTCTCCGTCTCCGCCATCAAACGCGCAAATGTCTGTTTTCGTGGAGGAGCATAGCATACGTCGGCAGCATCGGCATTTCCACGAGGGGTCGTTGGTGTGCGAGGGCTTGCTTCTAAGGATACCGACAATCCATATTCAATCATTTCTTCACTCATTAAATCGTTTTCACATTTTATCTGGGTTATATAACGAAAACGATTTCAATTTTTTTAGCAATTTAGTATCTCTTGTAAATCGACGGCCATGCACATTATGGGTGTTATCGGAGTAATCGTGGGTGTTGTATTTTCTATTTTTTGTGTTGGTTCATGTCTGGCAAGATTATGTAATAAAGTTCCACCCAAGTCGTCCTCGTCCTCGTTCTCGTCCTCGGCCAATTTGTAATGTCATCGATGACAATTACAAGTATTTTATCTTATTACACGAGACATCAAATGTATCATACCGAAGCTGATAATTCGGATACTTTATACCAAAGGAATTCGCAATCTGGCTTTCAGAAAGTCCATTCGTAGCAGCAGATACAATCTTACAATTCTGATTATAAATAGCATTATATTTCACTTTTTGTATATATTCACTTGATTCATTACAAGATGTCGTATCCGGATTTTTATAAATATGGAATGTTCGATTATCAAAACAACGTGAAGCGTTCATGAACTCGAATCTTTACTTAAATTACTAATAAGTATAATATACATATATAATAATCTGTCATTATCGTAATATAAAAAAAACAATAGTAATATATTTTAATAAGACAGACTAAATATCGTAAATAAATGATAGGTCCAATCGGTCCAACAGGTCCAACCGGTTCGACCGGTGTTGGTGGTTGGACATTTCAAGAAGGTAGTCCTGGTCCCACAGGAACGCCAGGTATTCAAGGTCCAACCGGTCCGCCTGGTAGAGCAGATCGTCAAGGTGATCGAGGTCCAACTGGCCCACGTGGTGTAATCGGTCCAACTGGTCCAACAGGTTGTACAGGTCCAACCGGTGTTGTCGGTTTTTCACCAACACCGGTGAATACATTTCGGTATAGAGTTGAACCGATAAATGGTGATATTCGTCCATCAAGAGGAAGAATTCGTTTTCAAAATGTAATACATGCCAATACAACCAATATTCTAATCCACAGCGTTACCTTTTCACAAGATCCATTTGGAAATGATACAAGTGATGTTTACGGAACAGAAATATCGTTGTTTTTAGACACAATCAACGAATACGCATCACGTGATAAATATGGTTACGTTAAAATTCAAAGTGTGACAGATTTCAATAAGTTTCTTATTTTCAAAATTGTAAATGGTGGTGTTACGCGTTTTGGAACAGATCTACTTGATCCTCCAAAACCGTATTACAAAATGGAAGTATTATGCACTTCTTCGTCGGAGACAAGTAATTTTACTGAATTGAATCCGGATGTAATTATTAGTTTTAGTTTATCCGGACCTACCGGACCAACTGGTCCTACCGGACCCACCGGACCCACCGGACCAACTGGCCCCACCGGGCCTACTGGCCCCACCGGTCCAACCGGTCCAACAGGACCCACCGGCCCCACCGGTCCTACCGGTCCAACAGGAGCAACCGGTCCAACCGGAACCACCGGACCCCGTGGAGACCGATATAATACATTTACTGCTACATCACAAGTTGCCAATGGAGAAATTATATATGTTCCAGTAGCAATCCAGATTCCTGTTCCATTCACATACTACACAGAAGTAACATTCTTTGTTGAGCCGGAACTCGCATTTCTTCCGGGAAACTCTGTTGTAGTTACGGATCGAAGTAATCCACTGATGCGATACTTTGAAGCCACAGTAAAGGAATACACAAGGTCAACTGGTAGAATTGTACTTTATCGCACACAAAATATTCAAGGGAATTATGCTGACCAATGGGGAAACCCTGCTTCTACAATTTATAATGTAAATTTGGATGGTATTGATGGTCCAACAGGAACAACTGGTCCAACCGGCCCCACCGGTCCTACCGGACCAACCGGACCCCAAGGCCCTATCGCCGGTCTTGTAAACACGAGTTCTGTTGTCCCTGGAAGTTCCAATTATCGCATTCGTGTTGGTCAATTGAATATCAACCAAACAAACCAATTTTATTTCGCGACATTCCGAGGCAAACGAAATAATGCGACATTATTGAACAGCGGGCGACAATTCAACGTTCCATATAGTGTTTGTTTGGTGATCAACGATGACTTCGGCATGAATAACTACTATTATATGACCGAATCTACAACCGCCAATTCGGTAAATCGTATGGATTCATCTGGAAGTCAATTCATGATTATTCCACCTCCAACAGAAGTAGGGTCGATCGAAATGGTGATGACATTCCGTATTTACAATACACCCGAACAGAATGCGCAGGTCATCGAAGGTGTTGGTGGTTATTTCAGCGATGTAAGCACAAATCTTTATACACCTTTCATGCAAAGATGGTCATGTTACATCGTTCGAAATACGCGCGGACTTCAGGAAAATAATGTGACGAGCATTAGTATCGTTGCTGCTCCGGCGTCTCCACCCGCACCAGATATTTCGTTCAATATTCTTACATCACAAGGGAATAATTGGTTAGGGGAGTCAGTTTTTGATATTTACTCGATTGGTGCTGGTCCAACTGGTTCAACGGGTCCAAATGGTCCAATTGGTGTACAAGGCGTTCCGGGTACAGCAGCAAATACAGGTGCCACAGGACCCACAGGACCTACCGGACCCACAGGACCCACAGGACCCACCGGACCTACCGGACCCACCGGACCGACAGGACCAACCGGACCTACCGGATCTATCGGACATACCGGACCTACCGGAATGAGAGGTGCGAGAACATACTATGTGACAAATAGTGGTTCGGGAGCATATGTAATCGATGGTGTGAATAATCCAACCATGAAATTATTACGCGGATTTACCTATGTTTTTGAAATTAATGCATCTGGACATCCATTTTGGATAAAAACCGTGAAAGAGACCGGAACGAACAATAGTTATAATACAGGAGTTGGGAATAATGGCATAGAAGTGGGTAGTATTATTTTTTCGGTACCATTAAACGCACCGTCCTTTTTGTATTACTCTTGTGCGCATCATTCTTCAATGTCAGGAACAATTGAATTGAGTAATGAAGGGCCAACCGGACCAACCGGACCAACCGGACCAACCGGACCAACAGGACCTACCGGACCCACCGGACCCACAGGACCAACAGGACCGACAGGACCAACTGGACCTACTGGATCTATCGGACATACCGGACCTACCGGAATGAGAGGTGCGAGAACATACTATGTGTCAAATAGTGGTTCGGGAGCATATGTAATCGATAGTGTGAATAATCCAACCGTGAAATTATTACGCGGATTTACCTATGTCTTTGAAATTAATGCATCGGGACATCCATTTTGGATAAAAACCGTGAAAGAGACCGGAACGAACAATAGTTATAATACAGGAGTTGGGAATAATGGCATAGAAGTGGGTAGTATTATTTTTTCGGTACCATTAAACGCACCGTCCTTTTTGTATTACTCTTGTGCGCATCATTCTTCAATGTCAGGAACGATTGAATTGAGTAATGAAGGGCCAACCGGACCAACCGGACCAACCGGACCTACCGGACCTACCGGACCAACTGGTCCTACCGGACCCACCGGACCCACCGGACCAACAGGACCAACCGGACCGACAGGACCCACAGGACCGACAGGACCAACTGGTCCCACAGGACCCACAGGACCCACAGGAACTACTGGACCAACTGGCCCCACCGGACCGACAGGACCAACTGGACCTACTGGATCTATCGGACATACCGGACCTACCGGAATGAGAGGTGCGAGAACATACTATGTGTCAAATAGTGGTTCGGGAACATATGTAATCGATGGTGTGAATAATCCAACCATGAAATTATTACGCGGATTTACCTATGTTTTTGAAATTAATGCATCGGGACATCCATTTTGGATAAAAACCGTGAAAGAGACCGGAACGAACAATAGTTATAATACAGGAGTTGGGAATAATGGCATAGAAGTGGGTAGTATTATTTTTTCGGTAC
>Ga0194116_10002039_pt1 | contig 26989 bp, 31 predicted proteins | sample TA2MahsurfametaG_4_FD_148617 | JGI IMG/M metagenome (GOLD analysis project Ga0194116, IMG submission 148617) | Freshwater microbial communities from Lake Tanganyika, Tanzania - TA2015008 Mahale S9 surface | ecosystem: Environmental > Aquatic > Freshwater > Lake | place: Tanzania: Lake...
CTCGGACGGCGAACTCGGTGTCACAGATTTCTGTCTCATCTCGTTCCCCTCAGGTTAACGATGAGCCGGAAATCCTCTCTTCCTCAAGACGTCAAATCTGTATCAGTGCTCCTGACGCCGGACAATCATGCGGAAATAAAAGTGGCGTCCCCGACACGATTCGAACGTGCGACCTACAGTTTAGGAAACTGCCGCTCTATCCAGCTGAGCTACGGGGACGTACCGTCAATATAGGTCAATTCTTTGTTCGAGACAAAACCTTCGAGCGATCCGTCTCGCCGCTGATGCCAGAGGATAGGCATCAGCGGGACAACGACGAGTTTACTTTTCCTTTGCTGCTCTCTTGGGCGTCGTCGACCTCGAGGCAGTGTCCAGCAGGGCGTCGACCTCGCCGTTCCTCACGGCTTCGACGAGAGCGGTGAGCACGGCGTCGAGACGTTCCTGCTTACCGACGTGGATGCCAGGTTTTCCCTTCTCGAACTCGAGTTGAGAGAACCCGTACCTGACCGAGAGCACGACGCTGCCTTTCGAGTCGGTACGCCACCACTGCTTCGGGCGATGAGCGACCTCGAACAGTTCCTTCGTGCCGTCGGCGTTTCGTCGCCACTGACGGCGTATTGAGGTGAAGTTCGGGTCCTTGCTCAACTTCCGCTGCTCCTCCAGTTTGTCGATCAGTTTGGATCGACGGAGCATACGGGGGTCCAGCCGCTGCCGCTGGGGCAGGGGCGAGAAGGTGAACGACTTCAGGATAGACATTGATACCTTCATCGGATCGATAAGAGGTAAACCATCGTATCAATGAGAGAGACGAAGTACACGGTTATGACACCGATGGTGGTGTCTGTTGTCAGCGACCGAAGGGTCTTGCTCGGAATGGGCGGCTGTGTTTCTCTTACAGTGTCTTAAGACGATTGAGACGACTACACTCGATTGACAAATTATTGACAGTCGAAAAATGTGTCCAATTATCTAATATTATCAATGGTTTGGAATAGGATCATTATTTCCTAAACCGTAGGCCGGAGGTTCGAATCCTCTCGGGGACGCCATTCTTCGTAACCCTCGAGGCAAACACAAAATGAGCGTGCGTGCGGGTCGTGAATTTCTGGCGATTCCCGGGCCGACGACGGTGCCCGACGAAGTCCTGCGGGCGATGCATCGTCCGGCGGTCGACATCTATTCGGGCCCGCTGCTGGCGTTGACCGACGGCCTGCTCAAGGACATCGCCCGCGTCTTCCACACCAAGGGCCACGCCTACATCTACATCTCCAACGGCCATGGCGCCTGGGAGTCCTCGCTGACCAACGTGCTGTCGCGGGGCGACAAGATCCTGGTGCTCGAAAGTGGCCGCTTCGCCATCGGATGGGGCGAGAACGCGCGGCGCATGGGCGTCGAGGTCGAGATCCTCAAGGGCGATATGCGCCGGGCCGTGCGGCCCGCCGATGTCGAGGCGCGGCTGAAGGCCGACAAGGGCAACACCATCAAGGCCATCCTGGTGGTTCAGATCGACACCGCCTCGGGTGTGGTCAACGACATCGAGGCGATCGGCCAGGCGGTGCGCGCCGCCGGCCACGACGCGCTCCTGATGGTCGACGCCGTGGCCTCGCTGGGCTGCATGCCGTTCGAGATGGACAAGTGGGGCGTCGACGTCGCGATGTCGGGCTCGCAGAAGGGCCTGATGGCGCCGCCCGGCCTGGGCTTCGTCGCCGCCAACGACCGCGCCCGCGCTGCGCACAAGAAGGCCGGGCTGCGCACGCCCTACTGGGACTGGACCGATCGCGAGGGCGACCAGCACTACCAGAAATACGCCGGCACGCCGCCCGAGCATCTGCTGTTCGGCTTGCGCCAGGCGCTCGACCTGCTGTTCGAGGAAGGCCTGGAGAACGTCTTCCGCCGTCATCGCCTGCTGGCCGAGTCGGTACGCCGCGCCGTCGGCACGTGGAGCGAAGGACAGGCGGTCGGCTTCAACATCGTCGAGCCCAACGAACGCTGCGACACGGTCACGACGGTGCTGTTCAACAACGGCTACGATCCCGAGGCGCTGCGCGCCTATTGTAACAAGCAATGCGGCGTGATCCTCGGCCACGGCATCGGCGATCTGTCGGGCAAGGCGATCCGCATCGCCCATATGGGCCACGTCAACGCGCCGATGATGCTCGGCACCTTGAGCGTGGTCGAGATGGCGCTCAACGCGCTCTCCATCCCGCACGGCAAGGGCGGCGCACAGGCGGCGATCGACTATCTGTCGCAGAACGTGAAGGCGTAGCGTTACGCCAAACCGTCATCCCGAGCGCAGCGAGGGATCCAGGGCAGCCTAGATCCCTCGCTGCGCTCAGGATGACAGAGTCTCAGCTCGTCACCAGGCCGCCATCGACGTTGTAGCACTGGCCGGTGATGTTGCGTGCGCCGGGCGAGGCGAGGAACACGGCCATGGCGGCGATGTCCTCCGGCGTGTTGGCACGGCCGATCGGGATCGGCTTCTGGAACTCCGCCAGCATCTTCTCGAAATCCTGGCCGCGCTGCTCGGCGCGCTCCTTGACGATGCGATTGACCAGCTCGGTGAGCGTCACGCCGGGGCAGATCGAGTTGACGTTGATGTCGTGGCGCGCCAGCTGCTGCGCCGCCGTCTTGGTCAGCGAGATCACCGCGCCCTTGCTGGCAGCGTAGATCGCGTTCGAGGTGCCGGCGAAGCCGCGGCCGGCGATCGAGGCGATGTTGATGATGCGCCCGCCCTTGCCGCGCTTGATCATCTCGCGCGCTGCCGCCTGCAGGCAGAAGAACACGCCCTTGGCGTTGACGCGGTGGATGCGATCCCAGTCGGCCTCGGTGAGGTCCATGATATAGGCCGAGCGGGTGACACCGGCGTTGTTGACGATGACGTCGAGCCGACCGAGCTCCTTCACCGTGCGCGCCACCATCGCCTCGATGCTGGGCACGTCGCCGCAATCGGCCTGGATGGCGACACTCTTGGCGCCGAGTTCCTCGGCCTTGCGCGCGGTGCGCTGCGCCGCCTGCTCGTCGATGTCGGAAACCGCCATGGTCGCGCCCTCGGCCGCCATGCCCAGCGCCGTCGCCTCACCGATGCCCGCCCCGGCGCCGGTCACCAGCACCACCTTGTCCTTGAGGCTCGCCATTTATTCCCTCCCGCGACGGTAAATTGAATGTGAGCAGCGCCACCATGCCGTTCCCGGCGGCCGCAGGCTAGCATCCCCGGCAAGCGAAGGGAGGGAACCGCCATGCGTCGAGGTATCGCAATTCTATCGGCCGCCATTGTCGCGGCCGCGACGTCGGCTTGGGCGCAGACCACGCCCGCACCGACTCCAGCGCCGGCGCCGCCGGCGGCACCGGCGCGGCCAGTGTTCCAGACCACCAAGGTCGAGGGCACCGACAACGTCTACATCTTCCGCTACATGAACCATCAGTCGATGTTCGTGGTCACACCAGCTGGCGTGATCGCCACCGACCCTATCGGTTATGTGCGGCGCGAGGCGAGCAAGGTCTATGTCGATGAGATCAAGAAGGTCACCAACCAGCCGATCCGTTACCTGATCTACAGCCACCATCACTACGACCACATCGCCGGCGGCCAGGCGTTCAAGGATGCCGGCGCCACCATCATCGCCCATCGCCGCGCCAAGGAGCGCCTGCAGCAGATCGACGATCCGTTCACACCACTGCCCGACGAGGTGATGGAGAACGAGCGCACCATCACTTTGGGCGGCGTCACGCTCGAGCTGAAGTACCTCGGGCCGAACCACTCCGACTCGACCCTGCTGATGCGGCTGCCGGCGCAGAAGATCGTCTTCGCCGTCGACTTCATCGGCGTCGGCGCCTTTCCCGGCCGCGGCATGATCGATTCCTACCCGATCGAGTGGGAGGCCTCGCTCAAGGCCGTGCTGGCGATGGATTGGGACCGCCTGATCCCCGGCCATCCCGGACCGGGCGACCGGCTCGGCACCAAGAAGGACGTGCAGGATCTGCTGACCATCCTGCAGGAGGCCTCGGCGGCGGTGAAGGCCGCGGCGCGCGAGGGCAAGTGCTGGGACGCGGCCGAGAACGAGATCAAGCTCGACAAGTACAAGGACATGCCGGGCTACGCGACCGGCCTGCCCATGGTGCTGCGCCGCTACTGCGGCCTGTGGGGCCGGGGGACGTAGTTCCCTTCTCCCCGCGCAGGACAGGGGCCGCGGACGGCCCCGAGGGAGAAGGTGCCGAGCACCAGCGAGGCGGATGAGGGGCTTCCCGGCCTCTCATCCGCCTCTTCGTTTGTTGGACGATCGCGAAGCCCCTCATCCGCCCTTCGGGCACCTTCTCCCCGCTTGCGCGGGAGGAAGGATTCAGCGAATCACATCAGCGACCCACTGCTCGATCGCGCGCGCCGGCATCACACCGGACTTGCGGCCGACCTCGCGGCCGCGGTGGATCAGCACCATCGTCGGAATGCTCTGGATGCCGAAGCGCTGCGCCAGCGACGGTTCGGCGTCGGTGTCGACTTTCGCCAGCCGCACCTTCGGCTCGAGCGTCGCCGCCGCCGCCTCGAACTGCGGCGCCATCTGTCGGCAGGGACCACACCACGCGGCCCAGAAATCGACCAGCAACGGCAGGTCGCTCTTCTCGGCGTGCCGCGCGAAGTGCTCCGTGTCGAGCGCCACCGGCTTGCCCGCGAACAGCGGCGCACCGCACTGACCGCATTTGCCACACACGCCAGGCACCAGCTTCTCGGCCGGCGCACGGTTCAGCGTATGGCAATGGGGGCAGGCGATTTGAATTGTCTCGGTCATGCCTTCGAGATGGCACCGCCCGCGCGCGGATCAAGTGCTATCGTCCGTGCGATACGAGCATGGAGCGCATGATGAAACGGCGGATCGCGGTGCTGGGCATGGGGCAGATGGGATCGGGCATGGCCGGGCGGCTGGCCGAAGCCGGCCACGACGTCTTGGGCTACGACATCAACCCGGCGACCCGCGAAGCGCTGACGAGGACCGGAATGGCGATGGCCGAGTCGATCAAAGCGGCGCTGGCCGGCCGCGAGATCATCCTCACCAGCCTGCCCGATCCCAATGCGGTGCGCGCGGCGTGGCTCGGTGCGGGCGGGCTGATCGCCTCGGCCGATCCGGGGAGTCTCTGCTTCGAGCTCAGCACCATCGATCCCCAGACCATGCGCGCGGTCGGCGAGGCGGCGGCCGCGCGCGGCCTCGACGTGGTCGACTGCCCGGTCAGCGGCAGCCCGGCCGAGGCGCGGCTGGGCAAGCTCGTGCTGATCGCCGGCGGCGAGCGGCAGACCGTCAACCGCGCCGAGCCGATCCTGCTGTCGCTGGGCGAGACCTGGAAGTACACCGGCGGCGTCGGCACCGCGAAGGTGGTGAAGCTGGTGAACAACATGATGTCGATGGGCAACGTGCTGATCGCCTGCGAGGCCTTCGCGCTGGGCACCGCCGCCGGCGTCGAGCCTGATACGCTCTACGACGTGCTGTCGGTCAGCGGCGGCCGCTCGCACCATTTCACCAAGCGCTTCCCCAACGCGCTGAAGAACAACTTCGATCCCGGCTTCAAGATGGAGCTGGGCGAGAAGGATCTGGCGCTGGCGATCGATCTGGGCCGCACGACGAAGATGCCGACACCCGGCGCCTCGACTGTGCGCGAGCTTTTCGCGATGGCGCTGTCGGAAGGCTATCGCGGCCGCGATATCGTGGCGCTGCTGCAGATGTACCAGGAATGGGCCAGGCGCGGCGCCGTCTAAACGCCTTCCCCCGCCTGCGGGGGAAGGTAGAACTACGGTGATTTCGCCCGCAACCCCGCACTACGTCCCGACAACCGGCCGAACACCGCGCCCGACATCAGCCCGGCGCCGCCGAGGTAGTTGCCGTAGAAGATGCCGCCCACCAACTCACCCGCGGCGTAGAGGCCGTGGATGGTCTGGTCGGTGATGTCCTGCACCTCGCCGCGCTCGTTGATGCGCAGGCCGCCGAAGGTGAAGGTGATGCCGCAAGTCACGACGAAGCCGGTGTAGGGCGGCTGGTCGATCGGCAGCGCCCAGTTCGATTTCGGCGGCGCGATGCCCTTGGTCTTCACGCCGTCGAGGATCGCCGGGTTGTAGTCGCCGGGCTGGCAGGCGGCGTTGAAGTCGCGCACGGTGCGCGCCAGCCCCTCGACATCGATGTCGAGCTTCTTCGCCAGTTCCTCGATCGTGTTGGCCTCGGCCTTGGTCACCTGCCGGATGCGGTACTCATCGCGTACCATGTCGATGGTGCGCTGGTCGAAGATCTGCACCGCCGTGCGCAGCGGCTGCTTCATGATCTCGCGGCCGTACTTGGCGTAGGTGTGGTTGCGGTAGTCCGCGCCCTCGTCGACGAAGCGCTCGCCGTTGAGGTTCACCACGATGCCGATCGGATAGGAGTGCTTCTGGAAATTGTCGAGCACGACGCGATCGCCGTAGGGCGGCGCGCTGATATCCCAAGCCACGGCGTGACAGGTCGACCAGCCACCGAAGGGCTGCGCGCCGATGTCGAGCGCCGCCTTGATGCCGTCGCCGGTGTTGTGCCGCGTGCCGCGCACCCGGCAATGCTCCCAGCCCGGTCCGAGATAGCGCACGCGCATCTCGGGATTGGCCTCGAAGCCGCCGCAGGCCAGCACGACGGACGTCGCGGCGAGATCCTCGAAACCCTCCGGCCCCTTCACCGCGACGCCGACGACCGTGCCCATGCGATCCTGCAGCAGGCGCGTCATGCGCGTGGCGTAGCGGATCTCGATGCCCTGGCGATCGGCCGCCTTCAGCAACTGGTCGACCAGACCGTAGCCGCCGCCCACCGCCTCGATGTTCACGCCGCCGTAGAAATGGTGCTTGCCGTTGAGCTTGTAGGATTGCCGGCCGAACATCGGGATGAAGCGCACGCCGTTGCGCCGCATCCAGCGCATGGTGTCGCGCGAGCGGCCGATGAGCAGCCCGGCCAGCGTCTCGTCCGAGTTGTGCTCGGTGACATGCATCAGATCGTGCAGGTAGGTCTCGGCCTTCAGGGTCGGCAGCACGATCTGCTCGGCCTCGGCCGGCGACAGGTCATCCAGGATGTCCTGCCGTAGATCGTCCAGCCCGTCATGCACGAAGCGGAAGCCGCCAGCGGTGAACAGCGAGTTGCCGCCGCGCTCCTCGACCGACGCCTTCTCCAGCATCAGCACCCGCGCGCCCTGCTCGCGCGCCGAGAGCGCGGCGCAGATGGCCGCGTTGCCCAGCCCGACGACGATGACGTCGAACTGTGAGTCAGTCGGCATATCGGCGCACCCTCAGGTATACGGTCACAACGATCATCGAACGCCCGGAGCCCAGAGGCGCCAAAGCCGCGCGGCGATGCCCGCGTATGCGGCAAAGATACACAGCGCATAGAGGCGCAGAAAGCTGCCGGCCAGCTCCTGGAACTCCACCCATCTTGGCACCACCATGCGGCCAGTCTTGTCCATCGAGGCAAACACCGCCGCGACGCCTTTGGCCGTGAGGACGACGACGAGAGTGCCAGAGAGAATGAATGAGATCGTCGCCGCGGACGTCGCAAACACCAGGAACGGATACCGGCGGCTCGTCGCTAGCGCACCGAAATAGGCTGCCGTCGCCACCAGAGCCGCCATGATAAATTGAGCCACTGACGGCACTCGGGCCACAGCCAACTCGACGGATCGGGCCAAGATCCCGCCGGAGAGGTCATACAGCAAGCCTTGATCATTGATAGCGAGTCTCACGAAGAGCTGTACTGGACCTGGGAGGAAGAAGATCGCGCCCATGGCGGCGAAGGCGAACACCATGAGCGAGTTGAACGGGGCGTGGAACGGCTCCCCTAGTCCCGCTGACAGTTGCGCCGCGCCGCCCAGGGCGAACAGCCAGCCGAACAGACAAACGCCCAGCGCGGCGGCGAATCGAATCAAGTCGTTGTCCGCATATCGCCAGACGAGCACCGTCGCCAACAGGGCGCTGCAAGATAGAACAGTGAAGCGCCACAGATCGCGCCTACTCACGTCGCGACTCCGGCGCGACGACCAGATCGCGTCCCGGGCGTTCGCAATCGGCACGGCTGCATTGCGCGTCCCTGAGGATGAACACCGGTGAGGCACGCTACCACCCGTGTATAGTCACCCCAAGAGGGAACGCAGAGGGGCGGGCGGCACAACGCTTCGTCGATCGGTCGCGGTGAGTTTGACTTCGAGCGTGACGGCGTTGGCGCCGTTTCGCGTGCGCAGCTTCCGGTTCCAGTGGCCGGCCGATCTCGCGACCGCCTGGGCGTTCGAGATGGAAGCCATCATTCTGGGCTGGTACGTGCTGGTCGAGACCGGCTCGGTGCTGTGGCTCACCGCCTTCGGCGCGCTCACCTTCCTCGGCGTGCTGCTGGCGCCGATGTTCGGCGTCGTCGGCGATCGCATCGGCTATCGCAACTTGCTGTGCCTGATGCGCCTGACCTACGCGGCGCTCGCCGGCGTGCTGCTCACACTCATCTTCACCGGCAGCTTGACGCCGATCCTCGCCTTCGCCGTCGCCATCCTGAGCGGCCTGGTGCGGCCCTCCGACCTGGTGATGCGCAATTTGCTGGTGGGACAGACCATGCCCGCCGATCAGCTGATGGGCGCCATGGGCATCTCGCGCACGACGGCCGACTCCGCGCGCGTCGCGGGCTCGCTGGCCGGCGCCGGGCTGGTGGCGGTGCTCGGCATGGGTCCCGCCTATGTCGCGGTCGTAGCGCTCTATCTCGGCAGCCTGCTGCTGACCTTCGGGGTGACGAACACCGCCGTGCGGCCGACGATCGCCGGCACGCGGGCGATCTCGCCCTGGCGCGACATGCGCGAGGGTCTCTCCTATGTCTGGAACCAGCCGCATCTGCGCGCGGCGATGTACCTCGCCTTCCTCGTCAACCTCACCGCCTTCCCGCTCACCGGTACCCTGCTCGCCTATGTCGCCAAGAACGTCTACGGCATCGGCCAGACCGGTCTGGGCTGGCTGGCGGCGAGCTTCGCCTTCGGCGCGCTGGTGGGCTCGATCGCGCTTTCCACGCACGGCGCCAACATCCGCCCGGCGCGCATCATGCTGGCGGCCGGCGGCGCGTGGTACGCGCTGCTGATCGTCTTCGCCTTCATGACATCGCCGGTGGCGGGCTGCGTCCTGCTGATGGCCGCCGGGTTCGCCCAGAGCCTGTGCATGGTGCCGATGGCCGTCATGCTGCTGCGCGCCACGGCGCCGGCCTTCCGCGGCCGCGTCATGGGCGTGCGCATGCTGGCGGTCTACGGCATGCCGCTGGGCATCCTCGCCGCCGGCCCGCTGGTGGCGCGCTTCGACTACGCCATCACCGCGGCGATCTTCTGCGGCGTCGGCCTGCTGTTCACCCTGGTGATCGCGCTACGCTGGCGATCCGCGCTGTGGAACCCCGCGTCGTCAGCCAACGGCTGATCCCAGGCCCGCCGGTGGCTCTAGTGCTTCTCCGCCTCGTCGCATTCCGTCACCGAGACCCGGCAGAAACCGCGCCGCGCCTCGCCCGCGGTGTCGACGCACGCACGCAACGCCGCCGCCTGGGCCGCCGCGCGGTCGGCCTCGATCGCCCAGCCGAACCCCGGCGTGCCATCGTCGGGATCCATCGCCACCGACACGCAGGCGCGGCGGAACGTCCGGACGAGGCGGCATAGCGAACGTGTCGCCGGGGGCGCGGAATTCGCGGTCTGGCATTGCCGCAGCGCCTGCGCCTGCGCCTGCTCCGCCGAACGCTGGTCGACCGCCCAGCCGAAGGCCACGCCGTCGCGCGCCACGTCGGCTGGCAGGCCGACAGCGACTGCACCCTCGGCCTGCGCCACGACCGGCGCCATGGGCAATACGAGCATCGCGCTCCACAGCGTCGCGACACGCCATCCCGGCATCGAGTCCTCCCACCTGCACCTGCCGATCGACGCTAGTCGCGCCATCGGAACTCCGCCAGTCCTTCGTGCGCCAATCGTCGTGGTGGATCATCCCGGGTGGACGGCGCGGCGAGGTCTTCTGCAGGGGCGATAGCTTCGAGCGCGCCGTGCACGAAGCATTCACGGTGGAATGACGGGGGCAGCTTTGTATGCGCTTCGGCGGTTCGACCGCCGCAGGGAGGGCACCATGGCTGTTGTGCTGGATCGTCGTCGGCTCTTGGGCATGGGCGCATTGGCGCTCGCGGGATTGGCTCCGGCGCTGGCACGGGCTCAAACGAAGATCGCGCTCGCGCGCACCGACGCGCTGATCGTCGTCGACGTGCAGCGCTGCTTCACCAAGGGCGGCTCGCTCGCCGTGCCCGACGGCGACGCCATCGTGCCGCTGATCAACGACATCGCGAAGAAATTCGCCAACGTCGTGCTGACGCAGGACTGGCACACGCCGGGCCACGTGTCGTTCGCCTCCTCGCACCCCGGCAAGAAGCCGTTCGACGTCATCGACCTGCCCTATGGCAAGCAGGTGCTGTGGCCCGATCACTGCGTGCAGGGCACCGACGGCGCCGGGCTGCATCCCGATCTCGCGATCCCGCACGCCCAGCTGGTGATCCGCAAGGGCTACAACAAGGACGTCGACAGTTACTCCGCTTTCCTGGAGGCCGACTCCAAGACCACCACGGGCCTCGGCGGCTACCTCAAGGCGCGCGCGATCAACCGTGTCTTCGTCTGCGGCCTGGCGACGGATTTCTGCGTCGCCTGGACGGCGCAGGACGCGCGCAAGGAAGGCATGGAAGCGCTGGTGATCGAGGACGCCTCGCGTGGCATCGACGCGCAGGGCTCGCTCGCCGCGGCGTGGACGAAAATGATGTCGGTCGGCGTCAAGCGCATCAAGTCGGGCGACCTCGCCTAGAGCGACGCACCCGAAATCGGCATCACGCTGTCATCCCGAGCGCAGCGAGAGATCCAGGGTCGGCCTGGATCCGTCAACGCGCTCGGGATGACAGGTGTGTCCGACTGATCGCTCGGTGCTCTAGTCACCAGCGCCCAGTTCGGCGCAGAGCTCGCCCATGCGCAACTCGCCCTCGCGCGTCTGTCCGCCGATCTCGAGGAACCGGCGCATGTTGGCCTTGGCGCCCGCTGTGCGCAGGGTCTGGTCGAACAGATAGGCCTCCTCGAACAGCCCCTCGAGCAAGGGGCGGTCGGACTGATTGACGCTCTGCTTGGCCAGCCGCACCGCCTCCACCGGGAATGACGCGATGCGGCGCGCCAGCTTCTCGACCGCCGGGCCGATCTCCTTCGCCTCGTAGATGCGGTTCAGATAGCCCCACCGCTCCGCGGTTTCCGCGTCCAGGTCGTCGCCCGCCAGGATCAGCTCCATTGCCCGCCCGCGCCCGATCAGCCGGGGCAGCCGTTGCGTGCCGGTGCCACCGGGCAGAATGCCCAGCGGGACCTCCATCTGGTTGATCTTTGTCTTGCCGCGCACCCCGAAGCGCATGTCGAACGAGGCCGCCAGCTCGCTGCCGCCGCCGCCGACCCGGCCTTCGATCTGGGCGATCACCACCTTGTCCATCGTGCGATAGCGCTCGCACATGGCGTGATAGGGCTTGATCTGGGTATCGCGGCGGGCCGGCGTGTCGGTCGGGCGCTGCAAGATCGCGGCCACGTCGAAATGCGCCAGGAAGAAATCCGGATCGGCGCTGCGGAAGACGACGACCGTGAGGTCGGGGTCCGCCTTCAGCTCATGCGAGAGCGCCTCGAGCTCCGCCAGCAGGGCCAACGTGATGACGTTGACCGGCGGGTTGCTGATCGTGACAGTCGCGATCCGGCCGGCGACCGCGACATCAAGGAGTTTGTATTCGTAGGCCATGGCGTTTCCCCTCTGCTCTTGCTGGCGGTGTGCCCGCGACGCGTGGTGATCCTCTTTAGCAGGGATGCCCGCCGCCGCGAACGCCACGGCCCGAGGAGCCGATACACCATAGACGACAACCAACTTGCTCTGGGATCAGGCCGTTACGCGGGCGGCCATCGAATGGCACTTTTCGGAAGGCGGGACCCGTGCGGGCCGCGTCCGCTGTCGAGGGCAGACCGGACATGACGCCGCTGCGCCGCCGACTTGTGCCGGCGCGCATCTCAGGGACCGACGGTGGTGGTGTCGTGCCTGTTGCAACGGCACGGGTATCCGTTCGAGGACCAGCGCGATACGATCGTCGCTCGAACCGTTGATATGAGCCGTCGCCCGATGCCCTACGTCGTCGTCGAATCCGCCGAAGGCTGCGGCAAGGTCCGCCTCGCCAACACGGACGCCAATGTCCTGACGATCGACGTCGTGCGGGAGTTGGCCGACAGCTTGCGGACGCTCTCGGCGTCGACGCGCGCCATCATGCTGTGCGGCGGCGACAGATTCTTCTGCAACGGCCTCGACGTGAACTGGGCTCTGTCGCGGTCGCCCGATCAGATGCGCGAGATGTTCCTGACGCTGGGCGCGCTGGTCGTGCAGATGCTCGAGACACCGGTGCCCATCGTCGGGGTCATCAAGGGCCACGCCATCGGCGCCGGCAAGACCCTGTTCAGCGCCTGCGACTATCGCTACGCGGCGAGCGGTCGCGTGCTGATCGGCGTTCCCGAAATCCTGCTCGGCGTCCCCAATCCCTATTTCGCCGACCAGCTGTTGCGGTTCGTGGCGGGAGACAAGCTGGCGAGCGACCTCATCTACACCGGCCGGCTCATGCCAGCCGAGGAGGCTAGTCAATCCGGCCTCATCCACCATATCGCCGACAAGGCGACGGTCGAGGACGAGGCCTGGCGGCGCACCGTCGCGCTCGCCGCGCTGCCGCAAGCGGCCTTCGCCGAAAGCAAGTCGATGCGGTGCGCGGAACTCTGCGCGTCGATCCGGCGCAACCTGCCGGCCCGAACGGACCGCCTCATCGAGATCTGGAGCGGCGCGGATGCGCGCGCGCTTCTCGAAGCCGCGGCGCGTCGCCTGGCGAAATGATCATCCGATGACCGATCTTCCCCGCGACCTCGACGGTCATGCGCGCCAGCTTCTCGACCATCGTCGGCACGGAACGCCCAATCCCGTCCTCCCCGAAGGCGAGCGGTTGTCGGACCTGGCGCTGGCCTATGCGATACAGGACGCCGGCGACGCGATCCTGCGCGCGTCCATGGGCTGGAAGGTCATTGGCTACAAGATCGCCGGCACCAATCCGGCGGCGCGCGCGCACCTCAGGATAGAGGCCCCGTTCTTCGGACGTCTCTACGACGCGATGACGAGTCTCTCGCCTGCGACCGTGGCCCATTCCGGCTGGCTGCGCGTCCACGAGCCGGAGATCGCCCTCGAGATCGGACGCGATCTCGACCCCGCCGAGGCGCCGTTCGACGCCGCGCGGATCGAGGCCGCGACATACGCGGTAATGCCGGCCATCGAGATCATCGGCACGCCGTTCACGCCCTGGGCGCAGGCCGGCGCGGCGAACCTCGTGGCCGACAACGCCGCGCACGGCCACTGGATCAGAGGCGCGCCGCTGCGCGACTGGTCGGGCCTGGACCTCATGGACAGCGCCGTGAGCCTGTCGATCAATGGCGAGGTCAGGGCGACCGGCAAGGGCCGCAACGTCGATGGCGGCGCATTTGGCGCCGCCGCCTGGCTCGCCAACGCGCTCGCCGAACGGGGGCGCGGCCTGAAGCGCGGCGATTACATCACGACGGGGTCGGTGACACCCACGATCCCCGTGGAGCCCGGCCAGCGCGTCCTGGCCGACTTCGGACCCTTGGGCGCGATTGACCTTCGCGTCGGCGCGCGGTAGCGCAAAGCCAAGCGCATCAAGTCGGGCGATCTCGCATCGTGTCATCCCGAACGGCGCGAGGGATCCAGGTCTGCCCTGGATGTCTCGCTGCGCTCGACATGACAGCTCGGCGCTACATCTTCCCCAGGAACGCCATCATGCGCTCCCACGCCGTGTTGGCGGCGGCGACGTGGTAGTTCATCTCGCTGCGTTCGTTGCAGAAGCCGTGATTGGCGTCGTAGCGGTGGATCTCGGGCTTCTGGCCGGCGCCCTTCATGGTCTTCTCCAGCGCATCGGCGGCGGCCGGCGTGCACCAGTCGTCCTTGTTGGCGAAGTGACCCTGGAAGGGAATCCTGATCTTCGCCGGATCGGCGAAGTCGGCCGGCGGGATGCCGTAGAAGCACACCGCGGCGGCGACGTTGGGCACGTGCACGGCGCTAGCCACGGTGAGCGCGCCGCCCATGCAGTAGCCCATCACCGCGACCTTGCCTGATACGCCGCGCAGATGGTTGACCGCGCCGGCGATGTCCTGGTGCGTGGCGCCGGGGAAATCGAGGCCGGTCATCAGATGGTTGGCCTCGTCCGGCTTCTGCGTGACGCGGCCCTTGTACAGATCGGGCGCCAGCGCGTTGAAGCCCTCGCGCGCGAAGCGGTCAGCGACGCCCTTGATCTGGTCGTTCAGCCCCCACCATTCCTGGATCACCACGATGCCCGGCTTGCCCTGCCCGGCCATCGCCAGCCAGCCGCCCGCCTTGCTGCCATCCGGCCGCGCGAACTCGATCATCGCCATCGCTGTCCCTCCCTTGGGTCGATTGAGGCCGGCATTCTGTCCGGCCGCGGGCACCCGCGTCTAGAAGCAGCCGCCGATGCCCGTCACCGGAACCCTCGGCAGTGGCTTGCCCGGATGGTGGCCGCGCACCAGCAGACCGACCACATATCTGTTGTAGGCATAGCCGCAATGCGCTGTATCCGGGCGCTGCACCAGGCCGAAATAGATCGGCCCATTCGACGCGATCACATTGAACAGGCGCACCGCGTCGGGATTGCGCGACAGCCTGGACGCCAGCAGGCGATAGCTCAGCAGGTCGCCCGGATCGGTGAAGGCCACAACCGTCAGCGGGTCGGTGATCGGTGGCGGCGCGACGGCCGTCGGCGCGAGGCGCCCGACCGGGCGCTTGGCGTCGGCTAGGATGTCGAGGAACGTGCCCATGCTCGAAGGCGCGGCCAGCGGCGCAGCGCCCGCTCCGGCGATCCGGGCCGTCGCCGGCGCGACATCGGCATCGGCAAGATCGAGCAGCGGGATCTGGTTGGCGAGCATGAACAGCATGCGCACGTTGGCGAGACGGGCGCTGAGCGCGTCACGACTGGCCCGCCGGTTGGCGGTGGCCTCCCACAGGTCGCGGACCGCGTCGAACAGGAACTTGCTGCCCAGGCTCTCGGTCACCAACACCACCGGCCGCGGATCACTGGCACCGCTGACGTCGCAGCCAACGCCCACCATCCGGCCGCCGAGCGCGGTACATACCGCTGCGCGCATCTGCCCGCGCAGCTTCGTGCTCGCCTGCCGCTTGCCGTTGTAGACGACCGCGTCCGCCAGGCAATCGTTCATGAGGCCGACTTTCAGCGTGTTGTTGAGCTCGGCGCGATCGTAGACGAACTCGCCATTCGGGCGCTGGCCAAGGCCCGAACCCTTGGGCGCGTCGAAGTTCAGCACTGCTTTGCTCGCTGCGAAGATTGGCGACCAGACGAAATAGTCGACATCCAGCGTCTTGCCGTCGACCACGAAGCGCTGTGGCAGCGTATAGCCGTCGTCGTCCCGTCCCCGGGTGGCGGCTCGCCGCTCCTCCTTCAGATCCTGCTGGCGCGGCCCCAGGCCCAGCGCGATCGAGACGCGGTTGGCGCGGTCCTCGACCCAGGTCTCGCGATGGGTGCACATGCCATGCGTCCACAACGCGCGCACGCCACCGGTGCGATCCATCAGCTCACGTAGGCCGGCGAATTCGTTGGGGCCGACGCCCTGCACCGCCTCGATCACCGGTGTCGGATAAGGCGTCGTGCAGCCGCCCAGCAGACCCAGCGCCAGCAGCGCCGGTGCGAGTCGTTCGATCATGATGTCTATCCCCCTCAGGATCGGAGGGAGTATCCCTCTACCGGAGCGGGAACGGCAAGCCGGCTTGCGCGCAATCCGAACAGCGGCCGCAGCACGCCGAGGCGGCGCACGACGAACTCGTAGAGCAGCCAGGTGACGGCGAAGGTGATGAAGGCCGCGAGCGCGAATTTCGCGCCCACCGGCAGGCCGGTGCGCACCAGCCAGTAGACCGCGATCACGGTGATCGTCTGGTGCAGGATGTAGAAGGGATAGACCGCCTCGGTGGCGTAGGCGAGGAAGGCCGGGCGCCGCGTGAGATAGCGCCGCGCGAAGCCTACGATGGCGAGCAGCCAGGCCCAGGTGTTGACGCCCTGGAGCAGCGCGAAGAGCGGCCGGTCGGCCGGCGCGATGGTCGGGCGCACGCCGTCGATGAACAGATGATGCAGCAGCGCGAAGGCGCCGACGCCGATCGCCAGCGCGACCCAGCGCGTGCGCATGAGCGCGTCGAGCAGCGCGGCGCTGCGGAACAACAGCGCGCCGTAGAGCAGCAAGGTGCCGTAGTAGACGAGGCCGAACCAGTCGCCGATCAGCCCGTTGGGATTGCGGGAGATCGGCGCCAGCCAGAGCTGGGCCGCGATCAGCGGCAGCGCCGCCAGCCAGTAGAGATGCCGGCGCGCGACGACGGCGTAGATGCGCTCGAGCCTGGCGCCGCGCAGCCAGAGGAACACCGGCAGCAGCACCAGGGTCAGGATCAGCGCGTAGGCGACGAACCAGAGATGGTGCCAGGAGATGTTGCCCTCGGGATAGGCGCCGCCGTCGAAGGCATGCGGCAGCCAGTCGAGATACGAGCCGGCGAACTGCCCGCGATGGAGGCGCTCGGCGTAGATCTGCGGCGGCACGATCACCAGCATGCCGAAGGCGAGCGGCAGGCCCAGGCGCTTGAGCCGATCGCGCACGAAGACGCCGCCCGCGCGGCCGCCCAGGGCCAGCATCACGGCGGCGCCCGACACCAGGAAAAGCAGCGGCATGCGCCAGCGATTGGTGAAGCGCATCGCCTCGCGCAGCCAGGCGGCGCTCTCTGTGTCGGTGATGTGCCAGGTCCAGCCCGACCAGGCCATGCCGGCGTGGTAGAGGATCAGGAGCCCGAAGGCGAGCACGCGCAACCAGTCCAGGTCGGCGCGGCGGTCGGTGGGAGCAGTCGTGTTCATGCCGCCCCTGATGCCAGCCAGGGCTTTGATCCGGCTCGATTTAGTGACGACCGGCGCGCCCGGTGGGACGACCGGCGGAGTACGCGGGATGAACGGCACGCCGGAGCCCAAGGCCGTTCGGGCCGCGCCGCTTCAGCGGCGCGGCTCCAAGACGGACAACAAGATCGTGGCTACGCCTTCACCGGCGCCACCGCCTCGAACCGGTCGCGGTATCGCCGGCTCAGACTTACCTCGGCGCCGTCGTCCATCCGGATGCGCCAGTCGCCGCTCATCCACGGCTCGACCTCGCGCACGCGCGCGATGTTGACCATGTAGCTCTTGTGCACGCGCACGAAGCGGCGCGGGTCGAGCTCGCCCTCGAGCTTGGTCAGCGAGGACCGCACCTCGTAGGTCTGCCCGCCGACATGCAGCACGGCGTAGTTGCCGGCCGCCTCGATCCAGGCGATGTCGCCGGCGTCGAGCAGGATCTCCTTGCCCTTCTTGCGCACGGCGAAGCGTTCGAGCGGCTCGGCCGGCGGCGGGGGCGGCGGCTCGGGCGGCTTGTCCTCCTCGCGCCGCACCAGGAACTGGGCGAAGGCGATCGTGCCGGCGCTGAGGATGGCGTAGGTCACGACGTCCTTGCCGTATTCGTACAGCAGCTGGTCGACGAGGCCGCCGTACTGGTAGGCCCTGCCGACGATCAGCGGATAGAGCGCCAGCCTGAGCGCCACCATGGCCACGACATGCGCGACGCAGAACACCACGCTGCCCAGCGCGTGCACCGCGAGGTTGCGCCAGCCCGCCATCAGCGGCCAGCGCCGATGCGCCCAGTAGATCGCCGGCAGCAGCGCGAAGACCACGGCGTGGCTGGTCGCCTCCAATGTCAGCGCCTCGGCCCAGCTCATGGGAAAGCGCGCGCGCTCGGCGTCGCTCATCAAGGTCCAGGTGCGGGCGACGAGCGACAGCCCCAGCGCCGCCGCCCACAGCGCGACCAGCCGCCAGTCCGGGCGACGCGGGATCATGGCTCGGATGTGTTTTCCTTCTCCCCGCCTGCGCGGGGAGAAGGGAAGACACGTTCGGTGCCAGTCGTCACGCGTTGGCCTTAAGCCAGTCGATCACCGGCCGCCAGCAGCGCTCGATGGCGCGCGAGCCGACCATCATGCCGATATGGCCCAGCGGCAGGTCGAGCCGCATGGCCTTGGCGAGGCCTTGCGGGCCGGTCAGCGCGGCGGCCGACGCGGGCGGCACGATGCGGTCGTTGGCCGGGATCACGACCAGCGCCGGCGCGGCGATCTCGCGCGGCCGCACGCGCTGGCGCGCGATCGTCCACGTGCCGCCGCCGGGCTGGTTCTCGCCGTACCAGCCGAGCAGGCAGTCGCGCGCCACCAGCGCCGGCAAGGCCGCGCCGTCGTTGAGCCAGTCCTCCAGCAGCACGAAATCGCGCGCCGCGTCGCTGCCCATGTCCATGCCGGCGAAGCGCACGAACTTGTTCACGACCAGCCACGGGTCGAGCGACCAGAACAGCATCTGGATCGCGTCGGTCGGCAGCTCGCCCACGCGCAGCGCCAGGTCGGCGAGCCACGGCCCGGTGGTGGTCAGCAGCCCGTGGCCGGCGCGATCGGCGTGGAAGTCCCACGGCGCCGCCAGCGCCACCACGGCCGAGACATCGCGCGGACGGTGCGCCGCCAGTCCGACGACCAGGGTGCCGCCCATGCAGTAGCCGATCACCGGCAGCTTCTTGTCGCCGGCGCGCGCCTTCAGCCAGGCGAGCGCGCGGCCCAGCCGCTCGACGCAGCCCGCGGTGTCGAGATCGCGCTCCTCGTCGCCCGGCGTGCCCCAGTCGACGACATAGGCGCGCAGGCCCTCGCCGGCCAGCGCGCGCACGAAGCTGCGACCGGGCGCGAGGTCGAGCACCTGCCAGCGATTGACCAGCGAGGGCACCACCAGCACCGGCGTCGCGTCGGGCGCGCAGCGCACGCCCTCGGCCGCGCCGACATCGCGCAGGACCGTCGCGCCCTCGCGCCACACGACAGGCGGATCGTCGAGCGCGCGGCCGGAGGGATGATCGCGATAGGCCTGCACGCCGCTCGCCAGCCGGTCGAGCCGGCGCGCCACCTCGCGGCGCAAGGCCTGACGGAACGGATCGTTGATCGGCCCGACGGCCTGCACGCCGGCGCGCGCACGCGCCCTGTCGATCTCGGCCAGCAGCGCCGCGAGGTCAGCCGGCGGCGGGCTTGGGCTTGCGGATACGAGGTTTGGAAACGGGCTTGCGCTCGAGCTCGGCGACGCGCTGTTCCAGAGCGTCAAGCCGAGCTCGGAGCCGCTCCAGCTCTGCAGCGCCGTCAGCAGATGCAGCGGCAGCGGCCGCGGCCCCATCCGGGGGCTGCGTACCTGATGGGGATGGCTCATGCGCCCTCCGCGCGGTGTCGAAAGCGGACGCCACCCCGGCATTGGCCGTGGCCAGCAGTCGCGCCAGGGTCTCGGTCAGCTGCCGATCGCCCGACAGCGCCGAGAGCTGTCCCTGCCAGAGATCGAGATAGCGCCTGGCCAGCGCGTCGAAGGTCGATTCGTCCGCCATAGCGGGGAGTATATCGTGGGATTCAGAGGAAGCGCCGTTGGATTTCGCCGCGCCGTCTTCCTCCCTCTCCCCGCAAGCGGGGAGAGGGGACGCTATGCGATCGTTCCTGAGGCTCGAAGGAGGCGGCGATGGGCATCGACGAGTACGGCCAGTGGGCGCGCCAGGCGGGCGGCGAGGAAACCACGGAGGATTCGCCCGATACGCATCTGGCGATCCTCGCACTGTCGCTCGCGGGCGACGTCAGTGAGGTTGGCGAAGTGGTCAAGCGCCGCCTGCGCTACGGCACACTCGATCGCGAGCGGCTGGCCTACGAGCTCGGCGACGTCATCTACTACTGGGCGCGGCTGTGCGCGGCCTCGGGCGTGGCGCCCTCCGCCGTGCTCGACGAGAGCCGCCGCCACATCGAGGCGCGGCTGGCCAAGCGGGTGCGATCGTCGTAGGGGCTTGCTCACGCCCACTGCCGAGACCTCGCCGGCGACCCAGTCCGGATTCGACGTCGCGCCGCGCCAGGACCTGCTGCTGTCGGTCGTCATCCCCGGTCGACAACGAGCGTGAGACCCTGCCGCGCGGGCTCTTCGATCAGACGCCGACCGACCTCGAGACCTGCTACAAGATGTACCGCCGCGAGGTGATCGCCGGCGTCGACTTCGTCAGCGACGATTTCGGCATCGAGGTCGAGCTCTCGGCGGTCTTCGCGCGGCCCAAGCGCTGGCGGATCCACGAATGCGCCATCAACTACTACGGACGCACCTTTGCCGAGGGCAAGAGAATCGGCTGGCGCGATGGCGTGCCGGCGCTGTGGTACGTCGTGAAGTTCCGGTTCAAGCGGCCGCGACGGGTGTGAGCATCGCGCGTCTTCTACCTTCCCCAACTTGCGGGGGAAGGTAGATGAACCTCACCCTGCGCAAGATGCTGATGGCGATACTCGGCATCGCCATCGGCGCGTCGTGCCTTTGGCTGGCGGCGCGCACCGTCGACTGGGCCGAAGCCTCGCGCATCTTCCGCGCGGCCGATCTCGCCGGCATCGCAACGGGAGTCTTGCTCTACGGCGCGGCGATGGTGATGCGCGCGATCCGCTGGCGCGCCATCCTCGCCTTTCGCGCGCCGGTCGGCGCCGGCACCAGCCTGCAGGCGCTGGTCGTCGGCTACGCCGTCAACGCGGCCTTGCCGGCACGGCTGGGCGAGTTGTTCCGCGCCGACTACCTGGCGCGCCGTACCGGCCTTTCGCGCTCCGGCGTGTTGGCGTCGATCTTCATCGAGCGGCTGCTCGACCTGCTGGCCGTCGTCGGCGTGCTGGCGCTCGGCCTGGCGTTGGTCGGCGGCGGCGACGCCGCCAGCCGCAACGTGCTGGTCGGCGGCGCGGTGGTCGCGGCGATCGGCGTCGGCGCGCTGCTGCTGATCGCCACCAAGCTGTCGCACGCCAACGCCGAGGCGGTGTTGGCGCGGGTGATCGCGCGCCTGCCCGGCGGCAAGACGATCGCCGCCCGGCTTGGCGCGATGCTGGGTGACTTCGCGCAGCTGCTGCGCGTCGTGCACACGCCGCGCTTCGCGCTGATCGCGCTCGGCACCCTGCCGATCTGGGTGGTCGAGATCGGCGCGATCTGGTCGATCTGCGAGGCCGTCGCCGTCCATCTCGCGCCCGCCGGCATGCTGTCGCTGATGGGCGGCGCCAGCCTGAGCACCTTGCTGCCGACGGCGCCGGGCTATGTCGGCAGCTACCAGTTCGCCTTCGTGCTGATCCTCGGCCAGTTCGGAATCGGCGCCACGGCGGCGATCGTGGCGGCGACCACGGTGCAGATCTACCTGATCGGCGGCTACACCTTGATCGGGCTGGCGACCTGGGCGATCTCGTCCCTGCTGGCGGCGACGCGGCGCGACATCACGAAAGCGCGGTCGTGACGACACGAACGACTCTCGGCGGTGTCTCGGCGGCGCAGGACTCCTGGCTCGACAATCTCTCGGGCGGCGACGCCTGCACGCGCTGGACCCTCGACGAGGCGCGACCCTTCCTCGGCAAGCGCGTGCTGGAGGTCGGCTGCGGCACCGGCACCGACACCGTGCCGCCGGGCGAGCAGGTCAGGCTGTTCAAACGCCTGATCCCGGCCTTGCGCCGGCTCGACAAGGCGCTGCGGCACGTCGTGGCCCTGTCGCTCTTCGCCGTCAGCCGTGTGCCGTCGGCGAGGCCCGGTTGAGCAGCCGCACACGCCGCGGCGCACCTGTGGCTTGCCGCAAGCGGCGCCGGGGTTTAGGTTGCGCCATTGTGCGGTGCGGCATGGGCGGAGACAGGTGAAATGGTGACGCAGCCCGAATCCAGCGCCGGCGCGAAACCCGCGCCGGTGGTCATCAAGAAGTACGCCAACCGCCGGCTCTACAACACTTCGACCTCGATGTACGTCACCCTCGACCATCTCTCGCAGATGGTGAAGGAGAAGACCGAGTTCGTGGTCTACGACGCCAAGACCGGCGAGGACATTACCCGCTCCGTCCTGACCCAGATTATCTTCGAGGAAGAGGGCAAGAGCGGCCAGAACCTGCTGCCGATCTCCTTCCTGCGCCAGCTCATCGCCTTCTACGGCGACAATCTGCAGGGGCTGGTACCGCAATATCTCGACATGTCGATGCAGGCTTTCGCGCGCAACCAGGAACAGATGCGCCAGGCGATGCAGAACGCCTTCGGCTTCAAGCCCTTTGGCGGGCTGGAGGACGCCGCGCGCCAGAACATGGCGATGTTCCAGCAGGCGATGAAGCTGATGAACCCGTTCATGGCGGGCATGGTGCCGGGCGCTGGCGCCGCGCCGCCGAGCCCGCCGCCTGCCGCAGCGCCCGACGACACGCCGCCACCGGTGGCGCCGGTCGCGCCGCCGCCGACGCCGCAACCCGCCGCGGCCGCGAGTGGCCAGGGCCTCGACGAGCTGCGCCGCAAGCTCGAGGAGCTGCAGGCCCAGCTCAGCGCGCTCAGCGGCAAGCGCGACGGCTGATGAGCGCGACCGTCCGCAGGCGCATCGTCTCGCCCTGCATCGCCATCTGCACCATCGACGCCACCAGCGGGCTCTGCCGCGGCTGCAAACGCACCGCCGCCGAGATCGGCCGCTGGATCTCGATGACGCATGAGGAGCGCGAGCGGATCATCGCCGAGCTGCCCGCCCGGCCCGATCCGACGTCGGTCACGGTCTGAGCTTTACCTTCCCCTCGGGGAAGGTAACGGCGCTGCCGCCCCTTGAATCGCCGCTGGATGCCTACGCGCGATGGGGATCGGGCCGGATGCTCGTGACCTGCGTGGACACGCAGCGCCAGCCCTTGTCACCCAGCGCGTAGAACTGGCTGAAGCGGGTCACGTCGCTGACGTCGCGTCCCTTGAATGTCACCTTGCTCACGCGCTTGCCGGTGACCACGGCGGCGTCGCCATAGACCCGCACGCGCACCTCCGAGTCGCGGATGCTGTCGACTTTCAGCGCGCCGTTGCGAAGATCCCTGAGCTGTCCGGCCTTATAGACCTCGTCGCCGCAGCCGGCGGTGATCAGTGTCCAGTCGTCGTCGAGGATCTGATCCAGCGCCCGGGCATCGCGGGCGAGATACGCGGCGCCATACTGCTTGGCGAGCGCGGTGATCGCGCGTTTCGGGTTCGCTTTGCGTTGTGTGGCCATGCGCCGCTCCTCTCGAGAGACGCCGACATTGTCTCGGCCGGGCGGGGCCCGCGCAACCTGCGATTTAGAATCAGCAGTCGACACGCCAACACTTCCGATCAACGCCCCTTGAAGCTCGGCTTGCGCTTCTCGAGGAAGGCGGCGACGCCCTCGCGATAGTCGTCGGTCATCGAGGAGAGTGTGAACTGGTCGGCATCCATGTGGCTGGCCAGATCGTCGAGCGCGCCGGCGACGCGATTGACCGTCTGCTTGGTCATGCGCACGGGAACTGGCGGCTGTATCGCGATGCGCTCGGCGAAGGCCAGCGCGGTGTCGAGCGCCTTGCCATCGTCGCACACCGTCTCGACCAGGCCCCAGTCCCGCGCCTCGGCCGAGGAGACGCGGTCGCTGGCGAGGATCACCGCCTGCTTGGTGCGCGCCGGGCCGCAGAGCTGGACCATGCGCGGGATCGTGCCCCAGCTCATGTTCATGCCCAGCTCGATCTCGGGCACGCGGAAATGTGTCGAGCGGCCGCAGAAGCGGAAGTCGAGCGCGACCGCCAGCGCCACGCCGCCGCCGATGCAGTGGCCCTCGATGGCGGCGATGGTCACTTGGTCCATCTCCTGCCAGGCGCGGCACATCTTGGGCCCGAGGCGCTGATAGTGACGGCGCACGCCGATGCCGCCGGCCGCCCGCTGCGCGCCCTCGCCGTCCTTGAGGTCGGCGCCGGCGCAGAAGGACTTCGCCGTGCCGGTGAGGATCACGACCGACGTGTCGAGATCGTCCTCGAACGACTCCGCGGCGCGGCGCAACTGGCGCATCGCCTCGGGCGACAGCGCGTTGACGGCGGCACGCCGGTCGAAGCGCACGATGGCGACGCGGCCGGCGGTGCCCAGCCCCTTCTCGATCTGGATGAACGACTCACTCATGGCGGATCCCCCGGGATACGGCTGCGGTTGCCCCTTCATAGCCGATCCAGTATGGTCCCGCCGCGCCGGACCCGTAGCTCAGCTGGATAGAGCGCTGCCCTCCGAAGGCAGAGGTCGTGAGTTCGAATCTCGCCGGGTCCGCCATATATTTCAACGACTTAGCCAGTGTGGAACCCCGTGCCTATAGCCATGGGGAAGCATGGGGGAAGCATTCGGCGGAGTTTGGCGCGCGATGGCGGTTCGATCCGCGCGACGCCCCCGCGCCGATCCTCGAGTCCGGCCGCCCTTATCTGCGGCCCTTGCCCCGCCGACTGGCCCGCGATACCCGCGCGCGCGATACCGCGCAAAATGTGGGCGGGCTGCGCACGTTGTGACGGAGACTCAGCGGGGCACCTAGCCCCGCCTCCACACGCAGCCGCGCCCATGCACGCCGCGCCCCGCTGCCCGGGCTTCGATCTCCAGCGCCGCATAGTCTCGGCTGTATCGGGTGAAGGCCCAGGCCAGCCCCTCGCGGACCATCGTCGCGGACAGGTCCACACCATCCGCCCGGCACAGCGCGACGACGCGGCCCCATCGGTCTCGGTCTCGCCGCTCGCACGCAACCGCGCGCCCGGCCATCAACTCTGCCAGCCTATCGCGCGCAACGATGCCCGCTGGCCAGTCTCCACAGAGGTCCGTGATCTCGGGGGCGTCGATGCCCCACAGCCGGTAGACGACGCCGTCGTGGCGGAGCGTGTCGCCGTCTGTCGTGACCTGGGCCGATGCCGGCGTCGCAGCGAGCAGGAGCGCGATGATCGCGGCTAGTCGGGTTAGCCGTCCGCCGTCAGTCGTCATGGCATCCGCCAGAGGTATAGCTTGATTTTCAGGGACGGTAGCGACCCTTCTCACACCAGTACCGCCTCTTGACGCCATCTTGGCCGCCGAACAGTTTGGCCGCTAGCTCGCCGTTCTCCGAGTTGTAGAGTTCCTTTGCTCTGGGTCCAGCTCGCCACAACTTCTCGTCTGCGTCGAATGTCGCGACATGTATGCGCATCGCTGGATCGACGACTGAGTTCCGGTAGAGCGTAAAGACGCTGCTATCCCAAGGGTCACAACCGGAAAGCAGGAAGAGCGCCACCGCTAGTGCAATACCTCGCACAGATACCTCCCACGGGTCGTGAGGAGCGTGCAGATGTCCTAGCCGGTGGGCAACGGTCCCCTTGGGGGGCCATATCAGCTTGGGCATTCTGCGCGGTCAACAGACAGATGGGGCGAAGCCAGTTCTCCTCCAGCCGCTATAGTCGCGCTGGAGTTCTACACAGAGAGCAAGGGCACATTCGTGCGGAAACCTCGAGCGAGGAGATAACAATGTTCGGGAAGAAGAACGCGAAGAAGCCACTCAAGTATCCAACGATCACGTCGTTCTGGTACCAGCAAAAAGTCGAGCGTATTGTGAACGCAACGGCGTTTGGAATCGATCTCACCAGTTTCATTGACACCAGAGAATTTGGATACGATGCCTGCGAAGACAAACAGGTAGCCCATGGCGTCTTGGACAGGACGGCAGGCTTGGTCGAGATCACTTTCTCGAACGAGCCGATTAGGCAACACGTACCTCCGAAGCCACCGACGATCGGCATGTGGAGGTACCAGACACTCGGCAACAAAGAGGAAGGATACTTTGGCCGCCTGCAGTTCACATTCTTTGACCAAGATCGCTCGATTCGGACGACCCTGAAGCAAGCTCACGCTGCTTCATTGGTCAGTGGCCAGGCCACTACCAGCCTCACCATTTTCAAAGAGGAAGGTGTTGGCGACTTCACCACCAAGGACCGCGAGCACGGCTACTCTTATGAGAGCCGCTTCCCGTTTTGCGGTATGTCGGTCGAGGAACGCTATCAGTCGCGGCATCTCAAGAACTGGGCGGTGCCGTGGCCAGATGAGGGTTTCTCAACGGACGATGCACCCTTCTAGTTGGGCAATACTGGGCTGGCCTTTCACCGGACTGCGCTATGGGGTATGTGGCGAGTGAGCCTTCCGAGAGTTTCGTCTGCGTTGGCAAGAATGTGCGTGCGGCGTTCAACACGCTGACGCCGAGTACCGTGTACGAGCGCGCTTCTAGGTGTTGGCGGGACCGCCTGGAAATCGACGCGCTACGCAAAGCGTGCAAGTGGTGAGGGGGTAGGCATGCTCGGAAAGATATTTGCGGGTTTGGTGATGGGCATCGTCGTCGCCATCCTGGTTGCGACGGTCGTTGGGTTGGGTGCCGGCGGTGGCGACCGCGGCGGCAACGCCAGCATCTGGGGCATGCTAATTGGCTTTGGAGGTATGGTGCTGCTCGCGCTCACTGCCGCGCGCGCCCGCTACGCTTGGGGGCGGGGCCTGTTGGTGAGCGGCCTGTTGTGCCTCGCAATGCCGATCGCGGCTTTGTTGTTCACGGGCTTAGTCGGAGCCGAATCGATTTCGAAGGAGGCCAGCCAGGCGGGACGCGCCGGTGCCGCGATCGGTACTGCGATCGGAGGCGGCATTCTGACCTTCGTCGCCGGCATCTTCGGCTTCTTCCTCGGCATGATCTTCCTGATCGGCTCGTATTTCTCGTTGCGAGCGCCACGGCCCTGATCGCTGGATAGTCGTCCGCCTCGTTCGGCACCGGGCTCTTCGCCATGATCGAGCACCCGTCTAGCCCGGCCACTGGCACGCGCGCGCCAAGGGCGCCATTGCCTCGCGCGCGCCCTCGATCCAGAACGTGCCCACGAAGGTCGGGCTGTAGCGGCTGCGGATCACCAGCCGCAGATCCTTGCGATCGAAGAACGAGCGCGCGAGCGGAATGCCGGCGCCGCGCCACAGCCCCGCGCAGTCCGACTGTGCGCAGACATCCCAGGTGGCGCTCCGGATCGGCCCCTG
>Ga0194116_10002042_pt1 | contig 26956 bp, 29 predicted proteins | sample TA2MahsurfametaG_4_FD_148617 | JGI IMG/M metagenome (GOLD analysis project Ga0194116, IMG submission 148617) | Freshwater microbial communities from Lake Tanganyika, Tanzania - TA2015008 Mahale S9 surface | ecosystem: Environmental > Aquatic > Freshwater > Lake | place: Tanzania: Lake...
GGGGATTGAAAGAAGAGGATATGAAAAAAATTGTAGGACTTATTGACCGAGCCTTGCAGCACCATGCAGACGATGCGGTGCTTGCGCAGATAAGAGCAGAAGTCAACGCCTGGATGGTAAAATTTCCATTGTATTAAGCTAATATTTTAACGTGGCCTTAGATCAATACAAAGAAGAGAAAGAAGAAGGAATGTCCTTTTTGGACCACTTAGAAGCCTTGCGTTGGCACTTATTTCGCTCGGTAGCAGTTATTTTAATTTTTTCTGTAGTTGCCTTTATTGCAAAAGACATCGTATTTGGGGTCATCATCCTTGGTCCTTCTAAAATTGATTTTCTTACCTATCGGATGTTATGTGAGCTTAGCAGCTACCTTCAGCTTCCTGCTTTGTGTATTGATAACCTCCCCTTTACCATTCAAAGCAGACAAATGACGGGACAGTTTTCCATGCACATGACCTCAAGTATTGTAGTAGGCCTCGTCGCAGCTTTTCCCTATGTATTTTGGGAAATATGGAAATTTATTAGCCCAGGACTTTACGAAAAGGAAAGAAGGGCCGCAAGAGGGGCTGTATTTTTTGTGAGTTCTTTATTTTTATCAGGGGCCCTTTTTGGATACTATGTCCTTACCCCCATGTCTATCAATTTTTTGGCCAACTACCAGCTAGACCCTAGCATTACCAATGAATTTGATGTGACTTCTTATGTGTCTACCCTGACCATGTTGGTTTTGGCCTCTGCAGTCATGTTTCAATTGCCCGTAGTAGTGTATTTTCTTTCCATGTCCGGAATTGTTACTTCTAAGATGTTGAAGTCCTACAGGAGGCATTCTATTGTAATTATATTGATCGTATCGGCACTTATTACTCCTCCAGATGTGGTCAGTCAACTGTTGATCGCCATGCCGATTTTGGTATTGTATGAAGCAGGGATTATAATTGCCAAAAGGCTAGAAAAGCAAAGAGAATTAAAGGAAGCGGAGTTTGAAAAAAATAGAAGAGCTGAATAAAGACCATGACCAAGCGAATTGCCATAGGGGGAGATCATGCTGGGGTTGCCTATAAGGAGAAATTGATTCAACACTTACGCTCCCTGGGCCATGAGGTAAAAGACTTTGGTCCATACTCCATCGATTCGGTCGATTACCCAGATTATGTGCATCCCCTATGTCAAGGTATTGAAAAAGGCTCTTTTGATTGTGGAATCGTGCTTTGTGGAAGTGGAAATGGGGTTGCGATTACAGCCAATAAGCACCAAGGAATTCGAGCAGCCCTTTGCTGGAATGAAGAATTGGCAGCCTTGTCCAGGCAGCACAATGACGCCAATGTATTGGCAATACCCGCCAGATTTATTTCCTACGAATTGACTGAAAATATGTGTGATATTTTTTTATCTACGGATTTTGAGGGGGGAAGGCACTCGCATCGGGTCCAAAAAATTCCCTGCCAATAAAAAATCCCTTAAATCAAGGGATTTTTTATTGGAGCTATTGGATTATCTCCCTGCCACCTTCTTCTCTGCTAGTAGAAATGCATTGTAAAGGTTGGCCATTTTTCCAGATTTGCAGAGCTCTGAAAGGGCATAATCTTTATCTCCTGCTCGTACGGGAAAAGGAACAGGTATTCCTGATTCTAGAATGATTTGTTTTACCTCTGCTGCATTGAGTTCTGGGAAATGGGAGCGCAACACTGCTGCCAAACCAGCTACTGCGGGAGCTGCCATGGAAGTTCCCCCTTGAAACTCGTATTCATTTCCAGGCATGGTGGAATAAATTTCATCTCCGGGAGCAAAAATGTCCACAGACTCTTTTCCATAATTGGAAAACGTGGCAATCATGTCAGGGCCATAGCTTGGAGCAAGGGCTCCTACCGTGATGTAATTGTCCAAGGGACGTGCTCCACTTTTGCTGTAATGATCATTTGGATAATTGCTGTTTTTTGGATCATCTAGATCTATCCCGTCGTTGCCCGCTGCATGCACAAAAAGTACGTCTTTGGAAGCGGCATAGGCTAGAGCTTCTTGCACCCAGCTAGCGTGGGGAGAAAATTTCTTTCCAAAGCTTGCATTGATGATCTTGGCTCCGTGATCTGCAGCGTATCGTATGGCATGTGCTACATCCTTGTCGTATTCGTCACCGTCTGGGACAACTCTCAGGCTAATAATTTTTACATTTTGGGCCACGCCCTTTACCCCTTTTTTCGATTTTCTGTTTGCTGCTACTATCCCTGACACGTGGGTACCATGGCTTTCCTCAGGATCTCTGATGTCTGGATTTCCATCGCCGTAGCCAATTTCAGTGAGTATATAGGGATCATCTCCTACTTCAGCTCTTGCATTGAAATCCAAATTGAGATTGTAGTCAAGCTGGGCTTGGTAGTAGGCGACTCCACCTCTCAAATCAGCAAGGACCGTAGGTACATCCTGTCCTGTACCATATACTTGAAAAAGAATTTCCAGCAATTGTTCTTCTTCCTCGTTTACAGATTCATACTTTTGAAGGTCTTTGAAGGAATAAAAATCCTTGCCTAATTTTTTCTGTACGGTTTGGTCGGCAAGAGCCACCATCTTTTCTATTTGCTGGAGCTGAGCCAAGGAAGCAGTGGTTTCTGCTATTCGTGAATCTAATTCTTTCTTGGCTTGGCTTTGAAGGGTACTGTCCCCAATCTTTCTTGCCAAAATCCGAGTAAACTCCAGTTGCTCATGGTAGGACTCTCCAAGAAAATTATAGCCATGTACATCGTCCGCGTATCCATTTTGGTCATTATCCACCCCATCTCCGGGGATTTCTTTAGGATTTTCCCAAAACAATCCCTTCAAGTCCTCATGATCTAGATCAATACCTGAATCAATGATGGCCACTAGCACCCCTTGTCCTTTTCTTTTTTTGATTAGTTCCTCATAGGCTCTTTCTACACTCATGCCTGGAACGGTATCGAGCATAGGATCTAGGTGGCCCCATTTCTTGAATTCAGCTGGAGAAAGTTCGGTAACTCTCTGCTTGGAGCCTGCTGATAGAGAGGAGGAAGTCAACACGGATGAACTCGTACAACCAAGGACGAGGAAAGAGCAAACAGCTAGTACTAAGGCGGGAATTTGGCTAAATTTTATCATATCAATTGGATATTTATGACGGTATATTTTTTGGATTCCACTTCAGCAAATCGATTGGGTAGAAAATATCTGTAGATGGAGGGTATCGTAGGTCTTATTTTTTCTCATAAAGACCAGGGCTAGTCTCCTGGTAATTTTTTTGTAAAATAGGAAGTTCTTGTAAAAGGATGTTAAACTGCCCCTCTTCATCCAGAATCAGTTCTGGAGCTTGCTTTTGTATCATATAGTAAATTTGGGCTTTTTCCTCCAATTTTTTTTCTCGATTCAAATAGCTTTTTGACATGTTGTAATTCAAAAAGGGACCACCCAGCGAGATATTCAGGTAGGGGCTAGGATCATTGCCCATCACCAGGATTGATTTTCTTTTAGGGATGATATGGGGAGAATCTTCTAATACAAAATAAGTAGAGTCTTGAGAAGTACGGCTATTCCAATAATTCATTCCCAAAAAGGGTAGCCCTAAGGTCAATCCGTAGAATGCAGGTTTGGCAATTATTCCCCAGTTAAGATGGAGAAACAAGTGGGTGATTAAGTAGGTAAGGCCTGGGATAAAGATTACCAGTTGGTAGGAGGCCTGATTTTTAAAAAGGAAAAATAAGGTAGAGGAAAAGAAGAGCAAGAGTAAAATCAGTTGGCGCTGCTTTTGTTGATTGATGGTAGAGCCACGAAGAATTCCACCAAAAATGTAACCTACTATTGCAAGAAGCAAAGGAAAAATTGCAGGAATCAACCAACTCAGCATTGGCTGGTAGCTATAGCTGGGATAGCTAAAGAAAATAGGCCAAACTTGAAGAGCTTGTTCTAGCCCATCGTTCCAATAATAAAACAAGAGGATAGAAATAATGGGAAGTGCAAAGCCAATGAGGGTAAGGAAAAGTTGGCGAAAGGAAAAGCCAGAAATAACCAAGCCTGAAAATATAAGATAGGGCAGAAAAAATAGAAAATGCAGGTGGAAGCCCGTGGCTAATCCTCCATAAATTCCTATGAGTAAGGTAGATTCATTACTTTCCTTTTGTAAGACGGTTTGAGAAAAAAGTTGCCCTAGTGCTAAAATTAAAAATGTGCTCCCCAAAAGCGTGGGAGATAATTGTCTCAAGTCGAAAGAAAAATAAAACAAAGCCGCCATAATGATGGCAGGGAGATAGGTGTTTTCGTCAAAAACTCGAAATTTGATCAGGGTACTATTCCAATAGTAAATTTGTGTGCCCACCAGAATGATTCCTAACAGTTCGTAGACCCATTCACTCCTTCCAAAAACAGAATGAATGGCCATGAAAACCCCAGCCGAAAGTGGGCCTGTATCGTCTATAATATCTACATAAAGCAAATACCCTTCGCTCAATCTTTCTCCTAAAACCATCCACAATAAAGTGGGGCTAGTAGTAGGAAAAGTAAAGAATAGAGCGGACACCAAACTGACTACCACCAGGTAGATTGCAATACCGAATAGTCGAAAAGGATCGTTGACTCTAAAGAAGTTAAGCAAGGCCTGTAGTCGCTTAGGTTGGTTTTGGGTCGAAATTAAAGCATGCCCGAGTAAATCACTAAATTTGTAGTATAATTACTTCAGATGGAAAGCAAAAGACAATTAAAGTACGCAAAATTAATTCAAAAAGAACTAGGGGATATTTTTCAGAAGGAGGCAAGGCATGTTATAGGTCCTGGCCTGGTTACCCTAACGAGGGTATTGATGAGTCCAGATCTGGGATTGGCAAAGGTGTACCTGAGTTGTCTTTTTGGAGATACCAACGCCAAAATAGAGAGCATCAATACCCATAAAAAAGAAATCCGCCACGCCTTAGCCAAGCGAATCGGAAAGTCGGTAAGGGTAATTCCAGAACTAGCCTTTTTCCCAGATGATTCTGCCAGTTATGCTCAACACATGGATAAGGTCATTTCTGATCTGGAAATTCCCCCAGCGCCAATGGACGAATTAGAAGATGACGAGTAATTTTCTCAAGATATGGTGAATTCCAGCTCCTTCATTGCTAAGCGATATTTTAAAAGTAAGAAGAAACAGCACTTCATTACCTTACTTTCTTGGCTTGCAGTAGTTGGGGTAGCGGTGAGTACCATGGCTTTGGTTGTGGTGATGTCCGTATTTAACGGATTGGAAGAAGTCATTCGTGGTTTATTTGCCAGCTTTGACTCAGAACTTAAGGTAGCTCCCACGCAAGGGAAGAGTTTTGAGGTTTCAGAAGATTTTTTGAAAGCCGTTGCTGCTTTGGAAGGAGTGGAAGAAGTCGTTGAAGTGATTGAGGACAATGCCCTTTTAGAATATAGAGGCAACCAACAAGTAGCACGAGTCAAGGCCGTTTCTTCAAATTTTTTAGATAAGGAGAGATTTTCCCAAGGATATTTCTGGGGGGACACTTCTTTGGGTTCGTCCCAAAGGCCTGGCGTCATCTTGGGTAGAGGCCTTGCCCATTCCCTCTCGGTAAACTTGGGGGAGTTTAATGCTCCACTTACTGTCTATTACCCCAAAACCCCTCCTTCTTCGGGTAGTCTTGATCCCAGCCGCTTGTATGCTCAAGCTTCTCTTGAGCCGAGGGGATTCTTTAGCATTGAACAAAGTTTTGACAACGGGTACGTCATAGTCCCTCTTGAATTTTTTCAAAATCTTTTAGAATATGGACCCAAGCGGACTGCCTTAGAAATCAATGTAAAAGAAGGCTATTCTATCGCAAAAGTACAAGAATCCCTGCTCCTACATTTGGGATCCAAATTTTCAGTAAAAAATGCTGACGAGCAGCATGCTACCTTGATCCGTACGGTTAAACTTGAAAAGCTTTTTGTTTTCCTCACACTCACCTTTATACTAACACTTTCTTCTTTCAACATTTTCTTTTCCCTGAGCATGTTGGCCATAGAAAAGAAAAAAGATATTGGCATTTTGAAGTCTTTGGGGGCTTCATCCTCTTTGATTCGTGCTATTTTCCTCAAGCAAGGGGCCATAATTGCTTTTTCTGGTGCCTTATTGGGCTTGGTGCTAGGTATAGTGCTTGTCCTGTTGCAACAGCAATTTGGGTTGATTTCATTAGGAATTTCTTCAGGGGTGATCGACGCCTATCCGGTGAAAATCAATTTACTCGATTTGCTGGGTATTGGACTTGCTTTGATTGGAATTACCCTGGCGGTATCCTGGCGCCCTGCATGGATAGCTTCTCAAGTGGATACCTTGGAGGCGTCTTGAAGCAAAAAATTCCTTTTCGTGCAGAAAGAGATGAACTGATTCCCTTATTTTAGAAAGATTTTTAAAAGCCTCTATGGAAAAAACGAGTGTGGATGTTGTCGTAGTTGGCCTTGGAGCCGTAGGTTCAGCTACCCTTTATCAACTCAGTTTGAAGGGGGCCCAAGTACTAGGTATAGATCAATTTACTCCTCCTCATACCTTGGGTTCAAGTCACGGAGAAACTCGCATCACCCGACTTGCCGTAGGCGAAGGGGAAGAATACGTAGCCCTGGCCAAGCGTTCTCATGAATTATGGGATCAAATTGAGTTCCAATCTGGGAAAAAGATAAAAAATCGTACGGGGGGGCTTTTGATCGATTCGGCTGAGGTGGCTTGGTCCAAACATGGTGCAGAAGGATTTTGGGAGCGCACGCTAAGGTATGCTCAAAACCAAGGCATTGAACATAGACTTCCGAATGTCCAAGAACTATCTGCAACCTTCCCAGGGCTTCAACTCCCAGCAGGTAGTAAAGTGTATCAAGAGAAAGAAGCGGGATACCTTTTTCCAGAGGTAGCTATCCAAGCTCAACTGGATCTAGCAAAAAAAATGGGGGCAAGCATCTGGACCGAAACGAAGGTAAAGGCCATCTTGCCCCAAGGCGAAAAGTTTGTAGTGGATGTAGGTTATGCAAAAGTAGTTTGTAAAAAACTAATCCTAAGTGCTGGAGGCTGGGTCAAAGATTTTTTACCTGAGCAGCAGCGCAAGCAACTACGTATCTGTAGACAGGTGCTCTACTGGGTAGAAGTAGATCAAAATTTTACCGATTGGAAGCAGTATCCGGTATGGATGTGGGGATTTGGCCCTAATCCGGAAGATTTTTTGTATGGATTTCCTTCCCTAGATGGGAAGACCATCAAGGTAGCTACCGAATCCTTTCTTGAAGTAGATCATCCAGATCAACTAGAGCGAGAGGTGAGTCAAGAAGAGATTGAAACCTTCTGGGAGACCAAAATAAATGGGAGAATCCAGGGCTTACGCAAAAAGGTAACCCAAGCGGTGGTTTGCTTTTACACGGTAACTGAAGACGGAAAATTTATCCTAGAGGAGATGCAGGGCAATCCAAACTTTTTATGGGTTTCGGCTTGCTCCGGACATGGATTCAAGCATTCTGCTGCCCTCGGAGAAGTTTTGGCCCAGAAAATGGGCTGGTAAGGCTATTACTTGCCAAGTTACACGCTATACTGAAGTGAATGTGCTATTTTTGTGCCTGATTTACATGACCTAGGCATGGCAAAAAAACATGGGATTGCGCTCGAGCCAGAAGAAAAGAGGAAGCTGAGTAAGCAGAATCTGAGTAAGTTGAAGGGCATTTTTCAATTTATTCTCCCCTACAAGGGGGCCTTTTTCCTAGGAACTATTTTTTTGTTTTTATCCTCCCTCACTTTGTTGAGCTTTCCCTATGTAGCAGGTAAATTGATCGATACTGCTCAAGGGACTAATTGGATTTTTACCGACCTCAATCACATCGCCTTCCTATTGATAGGTATTTTGGCAGTACAAAGTGTTTTTTCCTTTTTTCGTGTTCGGTTATTTGCCCAGGTTTCTGAAAAATCCATGCGGGACATTCGCTTGGCGGTTTATTCTCGTTTGATTCGCTTTCCCATTCGTTTTTTTGATCAGCGAAGAACAGGAGAGTTGATTAGCCGAATTACTGCAGACGTCGGGCTTTTACAAGATACCTTTTCTACCACCCTGGCAGAACTCTTTCGACAAGTAGTCACCTTAGTGGCAGGGATTATTTTTTTATTTATCAACACTCCCAAGTTGACCTTTTTCATGTTGGGTACATTCCCCGTTTTGGTTGTGATTGCGATGATTTTTGGAAAATATATTCGTAGGCTATCCAAAAAGACCCAAGATCAATTGGCTGAGGCAAATGTAATTGTAGAGGAAACCTTACAATCCATTGCTACGGTAAAATCTTTTGTTGGAGAATCTTATGAAACAAACCGGTATGCCAATGGGCTTAAAAAAGCAGTGGCTATTGCCCTCCAAGCCGCAAGCTTCCGAGGGGCCTTCATTTCCTTTGTCATTTTTGCACTCTTTGGAGGCATTGTAGGGGTCATGTGGTATGGAGCTAGCCTGGTAGCCACCGGAGAATTAAGCGTAGGCGAGTTAGTATCTTTTGTCTTGTATACCACTTTTATTGGAGGTTCGATCGCAGGCCTTGGAGACATCTACAGCCAATTGCAAAGGGCTATCGGGAGTTCGGAAAGGGTACTTGAACTTTTAGAAGAAGAGTTGGAACCCGAGCAAGGACAAATCATTTCTACCCTTACAGGAGAAATCGAGTTTAATCAGGTGAGTTTCTCATATCCCACTCGACCTGAAGTAGAGGTGCTCCAAGAAATATCCTTTCATATTCGTCCTGGAGAAAAAATAGCCTTGGTAGGACATTCTGGAGCTGGAAAATCTACCATCACTCAATTGCTTCTTCGATTGTACGAAGCCAGCCAAGGCACAATACTTGTGGATGGATATCCCCTGAATGCTTGGCAATTAAAATCGCTGAGAAGTAAGATGGGAGTAGTCCCCCAAGAAGTACTCTTGTTTGGAGGTAGCATTCGTCAAAATATTGCCTATGCAAAGCCTGAAGCCTCGGAGGAGGAAATCATTTCTGCGGCTAAAAAGGCAAATGCTTGGCAATTTATTTCTCAATTTCCGGAGGGCTTAGACACCTTAGTAGGGGAGCGAGGCATCAAACTTTCGGGAGGGCAAAGGCAACGGGTAGCCATTGCCAGGGCGATACTAAAGGATCCTGTCCTACTCATTTTGGATGAAGCCACCTCCTCTTTGGATGCGGAGTCAGAAGTTTTGGTACAGGAGGCCTTGGATTTGTTGATGAAAGGAAGAACTTCTCTCATTATCGCACATAGATTGGCTACCATACGAAAGGCAGATCGAATCTTGGTCATCCACGAAGGAAAAATCGTGGAACAGGGCACCCACCGAGAGCTGGTAAAAAAATCCTCTGGTATCTATGCCAATTTGGTGAAACTTCAATTTGCAGATTAATCCAAATTGTGTGCGGTGAGGGACTTGGTGAGTCCTCCCACTTTTTCTTTTAGTATTGAAGAACCTGGAAAAAGTACGCGCATTTCTCCTTCATTTAGAAGTCGAATTTCATCCAAGTATTGTTCTGCGTCCACGGGATCCCACTTTTGAAAGCGACTTAGTTTGGTTTTTGTGAGTAAAAAAAACACCAAGGACCTAGGCATATATTGGGCAAAAGGAAGTGCATAATGGGCTTCTATAGGGAAAGACAGATTGGGAGTCTGAATAAAATGAGTTTTTCCAACACGAAGAATTTCAGCCGCCATTTTTTGTTGATTTTCAAAGGTATAGAGATGCTCAATGACTGAGTTGGAAAACACCAAATCAAATTGGCAATCTTCAAATTCTTTCATGTCTGTAGCATCTCCTTGCATGGAGCTAAGAGAAGCATGGCTTGTTGTTTCTAATTGCAGATTTAGTAGCGTGATGTGAATGTTGGGGTGAATTAGCAATTGACTATTCTTCCAAAAGTAGGCGGTCCCGCCTACGTCAAGGATCTTCACAGGTTTGTCTAAACTAAAGTTTTTGAAAAATAAACTTTCAAAAGTTTGCAGACGTTTGGCACGGAATTTATGCCCTAAAGACTGTGGATGATCGGAAGATGAAAAAAAATCTACTAGGGAGGGCATGCTAAATTTATTCGAAGAACAAGTATAATTTAATTCAAAAGTAATAAGCCTTGACAAATTCTTTCTTATTTTTGCATGGTTTACCTGTAAAGCCCTTGCCTATTCCATTTTTAAGGACAAGACTATATTTATTTTCATCTAGATTTTTATGAAGAAAAGATTTGATATTTATTTTCCCTGGTTGTTTACAATCAGTGATTTTTTAGCCTCTCTGCTTTCTTTGGCCCTAGCTAATTTTTTTCTTCAGCGTATGCAAGTATTGGGACAAACGCAATTTTCCGCATTTCTTCCCCTAGCACTGCTGTGGATCCTAATTTCTATTCTTAGAAAGGATTACAAGATCGGACGTACCGATGAATACGACCAAACACTCTCTAGCCTATCTGTCTCCCTACTTTGGTTTTTAGGTGCCACTGCGATTCTTTGGACTCCTCTCCAAGTGGGCAATTACCGATGGATTCAAATCGGATCCCTAGGTACTATCCTGGGGCTATTCATGGGAATATTTAGGGTAGCGGTCCACATGATGCTTAGAAAATACCGAGCTTCAGGAAATAACTATCAAAATGCAGTGATCGTAGGGAAAGGTACCACTAGCCCCAAGTTGGTGGATGTGCTTAGAATTAGAAAAGATTTTGGAATTAATTTTTTGGGATATTTTGATGATCAATCCGATTGTGAGCAGACCCGTGGTGGTATAGCAGAACTATTTAATCAGGCGACAACGTTGAATTTGGATTTGATTTATATTCATGAAAAACTAGATGCAGGTCTGGTTAAGCAAGTCATTGATTTTGCAGAGGAGCATTACATCAAGGTGAAAATGATTCCTGGACAAAGCCTTCAATTGGAAAAGAGCTTATCCTTTTCGAGGTATGGAGATTTTTTTGTCATCAACGTCAATGAAATTCCTCTCGATAGCGTATTGAATCGAATGGCAAAACGAGTCTTTGACTTGGCTTTTGCCGGTATGGTTGCCGTCTTTATTTTGTCTTGGCTTATCCCTTTGGTTGGGTTGTTGATCAAACTTGAATCCAGAGGGCCAATTTTCTTTATCCAGAAAAGAAATGGTTTAAATAATCGGGTATTTAATTGCCTAAAGTTTAGATCCATGACTCCTAACGACTATGCAGACTCTTTGCAGGCAACTAAGGAGGATCCCCGAGTTACTCGTATTGGTGCATTCTTGAGACATACCTCTTTGGATGAAATGCCGCAGTTTTTGAATGTAATCATGGGGAACATGTCTATTGTAGGCCCACGGCCACATACCCTACCCATGAATGAAACATTCAAAAATCAAATAGTACGCTACAATGCTCGCCACAAAATCAAGCCAGGCATCACCGGTTTGGCTCAGGTAAGAGGGTATAGAGGGGAAATTGAAAATAACTTTCAAATTCGCTCTCGGGTAAGGCTGGATGCTTTTTATATCAACAACTGGACCTTCCTTTTGGATATTGAGATCATGATCAAGACCGTATACGAGTTGATATTCAACCGAGAAAATGCCTATTGATTCGGCTTATAGATGTAATTTTTGTCATTCTACCCAGGGTACTACTTTTTTAGCTACAGAGCGCATGCTTGGTCTCGGAGGAACATTTTCCTACATGGCCTGTGCCTCTTGCGGATCTCTTCAGCTTATCGATGTTCCGAAGGATCTCTCCGCATATTATCCCAACACGTATTATTCTTTTTCCTCCTTACAGTATTCCACATTTTTTCGGAGAGCTTTTAAAAAGCTTCGCATGAACGCATTTTTGAATTCTGGATGGCCTTTTTTCTCCCCTCCATTTGGGGATTGGCTATTAAAGCTCAACCCCTCCTTCCACCAACGAATAGCAGATGTGGGATGTGGTTCGGGCCAACTTTTGTATGAGATGAGCATCTCAGGGTTTACAGACCTGCACGGATTTGATCCATTTTTACCGGAAACTAAGAAAATAAGTTCTGGACTTACCCTTTGGAAGTCGGACATCGCCTCTTCAGGGCTATGCTTTGACCTAATCATGATGCATCATTCCTTCGAACACATGGATAATCCCAGAAGGGTGCTCCAAGATGCGTTTGGTGCCTTAGCTCCTGGAGGGATTCTCCTTGTCCGATGTCCCGTGACAGATGCCCTCCTGTGGAGAGAAAAAGGCCCTTTATGGGTGCAGCTAGATGCTCCAAGACACTTACATATTCCCAGTACGAATGGGTTTCAAGTGGCCGCTAAAGAAATAGGCTTTTCCATCAGGGAGATAATTTTCGACTCTACCGGTTTTCAATTTTGGGGAACCGGCCTCTACGAGCGAGGAGAGATTTTGGATAGAAGCAAAATCAAGATCCATTTTACCGCTCAAGAACTTGCTGCATGGGAAGAAAAAGCCAAGCGGTATAATCAATCTGGAGAAGGGGATCAGGCCTGTTTTTATTGTCAAAAGCCCAAAATATAAGAAGGTATGAAGCAAATGGGAAAATACTATTTGGCTTTACTTCCCCCCGATCCCATTGAGCAAGAGATACGAGCGATCAAAGAACTTCTAAAGTCCAAGTTTAATGTCAAGTATGCCTTGAATTCTCCCTCCCATGTTACCCTTAAAATGCCCTTTAGTTACCAAGAAGCAAAAGAGGAGAATTTGGTAAAGCAATTGACCTCTTTCCTTCATAATTATACCCCTTTTTCATTGAAAATTTCGGGGCTTGGTCACTTTGGAAAGCGAGTAATCTTTCATCCCATACTTCTTTCAGAACCACTTTCGACGCTTCAAGCTGCATTAGGTGCATATTGTAAAAAATCCTTGCACCTCCCCTTAGAGTTAAGTGATCAAAATTTCCAGCCTCACCTAACTTTAGCCTACAAGGACCTCAAAAAGGATATCTTTACGGAGGCCTTGGCATTTGCTAAAGCCTATCCTATCGAAGTAGAATTTGAAGTAGAAAAGCTTTTCTTGATGAAAAGAACACAGGGGCGTTGGAATATCCAAGCTCCCCTTCCTTTGGGCAATCCTCTTGCTTAGTTCTGGTCAACTATAAAATGTAGTTTTAGTGTATCTATATCCTGCTGTTCTAGACCTTTTTCTTTGCAATCGAAACATTTTGCCCTCTAATCCTGATTTAAATGTATAGCATGGCGCCCATGAAAAAAGCACTTGTAATAGGTTCAGGAATCGCAGGAATCGCAGCTTCCATTCGGCTTGCAGTAAAGGGATATCAGGTGGAGGTATTTGAAGCCAACGCCTATCCAGGAGGAAAACTTTCACAAATCGAAGTATCAGGGTACAGATTTGATGCAGGGCCTTCTCTATTTACCCTTCCCGAGCAAGTGGAAGAATTATTTCAATTGGCAGGAGAAGATCCGAGCAAGCATTTTGATTACGAGAAGTTAGAAGTGGCTTGCCATTATTTTTGGGAAGATGGAATTCACCTAAAAGCCTATGCTGAACCCCTTCGTTTTGCCAATGAGGTAGCAAACCTTCTGGGTGAGCCCAGGGACCGAATTCTGGAGGCGCTGAAGCAATCTGCCTTTCTATACCAGCACTTAGCTCCTTTGTTTATGCACAAGTCCTTACACAAATGGCAGACCTGGGTAGGGCCTAAAGCACTTTCAGCCTATTTCAAGCTAGGAAAATTGGGTATTTTTTCCACGATGAATAAGGAAAACGAGCGCCTGTTTTCACATCCAAAAATGGTGCAGTTATTTAACCGCTATGCCACCTACAACGGTTCCAATCCCTACCAAACTCCAGCTACTCTCAATATCATTCCGCATTTAGAATATAATATTGGAGCCTTTTTTCCTAAAAAAGGAATGCATGATATCACTCAGAGCTTGTATTCCCTCTCCTGCAGACTTGGGATTCGCTATCATTTCGATTCTCCAGTGCAGGAAGTTCTGGTAGAAAAAGGTAGAGCCCTAGGCCTGCTGGTACATGATAAAAAGGTAGAAGGACAGGTGGTCGTCAATAATATGGACATGGTCAATGCCTACAAAACCATTTTGAAGAAACAACCTCAGCCTAAAAAATTACTCCATCAGCCTAAGTCCAGTTCGGCCTTGATTTTTTATTGGGGAATTTCTCAGCAATTTTCCCAGCTCGGATTACACAATATCTTTTTTTCGGAAGACTATGCTTCTGAATTTGACCATATCTTCAGCAAAGGGAGTATCTTTTCTGATCCCACGGTCTACCTCAATATCACCTCTGTTTGTAAGCAAGATGATGCCCCGAAGGGATGCATGAATTGGTTTACCATGATCAATGTTCCCAACAATCAGGGCCAAGACTGGGAAGTGCTGATTGCTGCAGCTAGAAAAAATATTTTACAAAAGTTGAGCCGTATTCTGAAAACGGACATCGCTCCCTTGATTCAGGTAGAAGAAATCCTGGATCCCAGGAGTATTGAGTGCAAAACTTCTTCTGCTTTGGGAGCCTTGTATGGCAACAGTTCCAACACCCGATTTGCAGCATTTCTTAGGCATCCCAATTTTTCCTCCACCATTCAAAACCTCTACTTCTGTGGAGGATCCGTGCATCCTGGGGGAGGGATTCCCTTGGCTTTGCTTTCTGCTAAAATCATGTCAGAAATGGTGCCCAAATAAAAAATTGCATGCAAGTCCAAGAAAACTAAAACAAAAAAAGGCCCGGGAGATATCCTGGGCCTTTTCTTCAATAACTACCATTAGCGAACTCTTTCTGCTTGATTAAAGAAAAAATTGCCTTCAATGGCAGCATTTTCGTCAGAGTCTGATCCGTGCACGGCATTAGCCTCTATAGATTTTGCAAATATTTTGCGGATGGTGCCTTCTGCTGCTTGTGCAGGATTAGTAGCACCAATGAGCGTGCGGAAATCTTCCACCGCATTTGCTTTTTCCAAAATGGCAGCAACAATTGGTCCTGAAGACATGTAGGCACACAAATCCTTGTAAAAAGGCCTTTCGCTGTGTACAGCATAAAATTTACCAGCCAATTCTGGGGTCAATCGAGTAGCCTTCATGGCTACTATGTTGAAGCCTGCCGCTTCAATCATTTTGAAAATTGCGCCAGTGTTGCCTGCCTCAAAAGCGTCTGGCTTAATCATGGTGAATGTTCTGTTTCCTGCCATGGGATTGGAGTTTCATTGGTTTGTTTCGGGTGCAAAAGTAGGTCTTTTTGAATCAAAATTGACTGTGTCAATAATAATTCTCTTCTACCCACTTCAGGATCAATGCTTTCCTGCTTTGGGATTTGTCTAAAATTTACTGACCTTTGCTGCCTCTGGAGCCTTTGGTGCAGCTGAAACGAATAAATGGAAGCTTTAGGTACGTTTAAAAAAGAACTTTCCTCTGCGAGGAAAATAGTCATTACCACTCATGTAAAGCCAGATGCCGATGCGCTAGGCTCCTCCTTGGGACTTTACAATTACCTTATTCGAAAGGGTCATGAGGTTACCGTCATTACCCCTTCTGACTACCCTTATTTTTTGACTTGGATGAAAGGTAACGATGAGGTTTTGGATTTTTCTTCCTATACAGATAGGGAAAAAGCACAGGCCAAGTTAACGACTGCAGAAATCATTTTTTGTTTGGATTTTTCTGCCCTAGATCGAGTTAATGCCATAGGCGATTTGATTCGGAAATCCAATGCCTATATTGTCAATATCGATCATCACCAAGATCCGGAGGACTTTGCCGACTTCAGGCTTTGGAGTACAAGTGCTGCGGCTACCTGCGAGCTCGTCTACGAGTTGATCGTAGCCTTGGGAGACCAAGCCTTGATCGATAAAGCCATCGCTTCGTGCTTGTATGCAGGGATTATGACCGACACCGGGGGATTTCGCCATCCCAATACCACTAAAAATGTACACTTAGTAGTGGCAGAATTGATAGAGGCTGGAGCGGATTCTGCCAAAATTGCCAATTTGATTTACGACTCCAATTCCATCAATAGACTCAAATTTATTGGATTTGCTATTACCCGAAGGTTGGTAATCTTAAAGGATTTACATACTGCGTATTTTGTGATCAGTAAAAAAGATCTTAAAAAATATCAAAGCCAAACTGGGGATACGGAGGGATTGGTAAATTATGCCTTATCTTTGGAAGGAATAAAGTTGGCTGCTTTATTTTCCGAGCGTGAGGACGGCATCAAAATTTCGTTTCGTTCTAGCGTGGAAGTACCTGTAAATAAATTCGCGGCGGACCACTTTCAAGGAGGAGGTCACGTGAATGCAGCCGGTGGTAAATCTTCTTTGAGCTTAAAGAAAACCGTGGAGCGATTCGAGTCCTTGGTACAGGAGCATCAAGAAGCTCTTTTCCACGCTCAAGTAGAATCCATTCATTAATCTAAACGCGTTACATGTTGAAATTCATCCCCTCAATTATGAAAAATTACAAACCCCTTATCCTTGTTCTTGCCTTGATTACAGGGGTGAGCACGCTTTCTTCTTGTCAGAAAACCAAGGTTACCGAAAAGGATGCCATCGAATATACCTACATCAAAGAAGGTAGCGAAAAGCCTAAAAATGGTGACTTTGTACTATACAACTTGGTTATCTTAACTCAGTCAGATTCCACCATTTACAGTACTTTAGAACAGCCCTTCCCAGGATATTTAATGGCCAACGATACCATTAAACCACAAAATGGTATGGATGAGATCTTCCTAAGTTTGAGAAAAGGTGATTCAATCACTTTTGAAGCGGCTGCCAAGCTTATTTTTAGTGGCAACCAGCCTTCTCCCATCAAGGAGGACGATGTAATCAAGGTTAGATTGGGAGCTTACGAGGTAAAAACAGAGGCAGAAATGCAGGCCTTCTACGAAGAAGCCATGCAGAAAGAGCAAGAAAGAGCAGCAGAGCGGGCAAAAGTATTGATGGTGGAAGAGTCCAAGACCATCGAAGCTTACTTAGCGAAGAATAATTTGAATGCTCAAAAATCCCAAAACGGACTGTTTTACATTATTGAAAAGCCTGGTATTGGCCCAGAAACTACCCCAGGAACTACCATGTATGTTAACTATGCCGGCTATCTACTTGATGGCACCCTGTTTGATACCTCCTGGCCTGATCTTGCCAAAGCAAATAATATGTTTAGTGAAGAAAGACCTTATGAGCCTTTGCCTGTAAATGTGGGAACCGGTCAAGTTATCCCAGGATGGGATGAAGGCTTGATGCTTTTGAAAAAAGGATCCAAAGCCAAGTTTATCATTCCTTCTCCTCTAGGATATGGAGAGGGTGGAGCAGGGGCGATGATTCCGGCCAACTCTATCTTGGTTTTTGACGTAGAAGTTACCGACGTACAAAAATAATCCGGCATCCTCATTTTCCTTTAAAAAACCATAGCTATGAAATCCAATGGTGTTGCAGCAATCGCCTTTCTAGTTTCGCTGTTTTCTTTGATTTCTTGTATTGATCCAGATCAGACCCAAGAGGTGATCTTGCAAAAAGATAAAGAAGCCATAGAAAAATTTCTACAGGAGAATCCCATCTCGGCTGTAAAAGAATACAGTGAACCCATTGAAGGTTTTTATATGTTTTGGCAAGTATCTACCAAGGAAGCCAGGAATAGTATTTCCAGAGGGGATACCGTCACCGTCAATTACATCGGAAAGACCCTAGACAAGAAAATTTTCGATACTTCAATTGAGCAAGTAGCCAAAGACAATGGGATTTTTAATTCCACAAGAAAATACCAGCCCTTACGCTATGCTATCGGATATGGATTTACCATCTCGGGATTTGAATTTGCACTTTCTATGATGCATCCTGGGGAAAAGGCTACGGTGATCTTTCCTTCCAGATTGGGATATGGAACTCAGGCAAATGGGTCTATCCCTCCGAATTCTCCATTGATATTTGAGCTTGACTTACTTCAAGTAGCCAAGGGGCCGAATTTGAATCCATGATGCGTAACTATATTCTTTTTGCCTTTCTTTTAGCCCTCACCTTGAGTTCATGTGAGACGCCCAATCCTTTTGATCAAGGTCCTGCCTATGATTTTGAAGGCAATCTGGCTATTGATAGAAAGAAGATTGCAGCGTATTTAGACACTGCAAAAATTGATAGTATCTATAGAATTCACGATCCTAGTGGAGTAGTAATTATCGTTCAAAAAGAGGGAGTGGGTACCCGGCCATCCTCCAATACAGTTGTCTATACCGATTACATAGGAAAGCTGATGCAAGGAGGTACCGTGTTTGACACTTCCTACGAGTCTGTTGCCCGTGCCAAAAATATTTTTGTTGAAGGCAGGGTGTATAAACCTTTTAGTTTTGTAGTAGGGGCTTCCAGTGTGGTGACAGGATGGGATTTTGCCTTTAGAAGGCTAAGGCCATTATCTAAGGCTGTCCTTGTCATTCCATCTCCTTTGGGCTACCAAAGTCAAAAAAGCAATCCCAAAATTCCAGAAAACTCCGTCTTGGTTTTCCAAATTGACTTTTTAGGAATAGATTAAAAAGAAGGGCCGAAAGGCCCTTCTTTATTCCATTTACTTTAATGAGCTGAAATGTTTGATTGTTTTGGCAAAGGACCAATGCCTCTCCTTCGAGCTAATTTTTTTCTAGAACCGTGCTCTTTAGCCTACAAAAATCTTGTTAACTTGGGAGTAATAAATTGCTTTGCATGAGTTGGCCAATAGACCTTTCCCTAGTATAGAGATTTAAACCCAAACCCTAAAATTTTTATGAAAATTGGTATTATCCGTGAGGGTAAAGTTCCTCCGGATCATCGTACCCCATTTACGCCACAGGGTATTAAAGAGATTCAACGGGCGTATGGATCCAAATTTTCTTTTTTTGTACAATCTAGTACTTTGCGTTGTTATTCCGATGAGGAATATAGGGACTTAGGGATAGAAGTGGTGGAAGATATTTCTCAGGCAGATCTTTTATTTGGGGTAAAAGAAGTCCCCATTTCTCAGTTGATTCCAGGGAAGACGTATTTTTTCTTTTCCCATACCATAAAAAAACAAGCCAGAAATAGGGCATTGCTGCAGGCTATTCTATCCAAATCGATTCGTTTGATTGATTACGAAGCGCTCAAAAACGAAGAGGGAGCTCGTGTGGTTGCTTTTGGAAGGTGGGCGGGTATCGTAGGGGCTTACAATGCTTTCTGGACTTATGGCAAAAAGACAGGTTTGTTTGAATTGAGAAGGGCGGTAGAATGCGAGGACTTGAAAGATTTGAAGCAGGAACTTAAAAAAGTGGTCCTTCCTCCCATAAAAATTGTCGTTACGGGGAAGGGTAGGGTTGGAAAGGGAGTTCTTGAGATTCTGAGAATACTAGACATAAAGGAGGTAAGCCCAAAGGAATTTATTCATGGGTATTTTGAAGAAGCGGTTTTTGTAGCCTTGTCCTCCTCAGATTATAACCGAAGAAAATCAGATGGAGGGTACGATCAAATGGAGTTTTATGCTGCTCCAGAAAGATACGAAAGCCATTTTCTAAAGTATGCAGAAGTCGCCGAGCTCTTCATTGCTTCAGCCTTTTGGGATCCTCGAGCTCCTAGGCTTTTCGAATTGAAGGACTTGCGCTCACCTGACTTTTCCATCTCTGTCATCGCGGATATCACCTGTGATATTGATGGCTCTGTGCCAACCACGTATCGGGCATCCAGTATAGCTAAGCCTGTATACGATGTAGATCGAGTCAGCACCAGAGAATTGCCCGCTTTTGGCAAGCAAGACAGTATTTCGGTGATGGCCATTGACAATCTTCCTTGTGAGTTGCCTAGGGAAGCTTCTTCTGAATTTTCAGAGCAACTTAGTACCTGGGTGATTCCAGCACTATTGAGGGAGCCTGCCTCCATTCTAGAAAGGGCTACCATTGCTAGGGATGGAGATTTGACGGTGGAATATATGTACCTCAGCGATTATGTTAGCGACAAGGAGCTTGAAGATGAACAAGATTAAGCTCAATAGATACCTAGAATCTACCTTGCTCAAGCCAACGCTTACCAGTAAGGAAGTAGATCTCCTGGTAGTGGAAGCCGTAGAGGAGCAATTTGTAGGAGTTTGCGTACCTCCTTTTTGGGTCAAAAAAGTTAAAAGAGAGCTACAAAAAGAAGACATTCAGGTAGTTACCGTCATTGGATTTCCTTTTGGTTACGAAACAACAGAAACCAAAGTAACTCAATTGAAAACAGCCCTAGCCGATGGAGCCGATGAATTGGACATGGTCTGGTCTCAAACTGCTTTTCATTCGGGAATGACCTGGCCAAAAATTGAAATTGCCCAGCTGTCTAAAATCTGTCACCAAGAGGAGCGGGTGCTAAAAGTAATTATTGAGACTGCCTACTTGACTCCTTCTCAGATTCAAGAAGCGTGTATCATTTGCCAAGATGCAGGAGCGGATTTTGTCAAAACGTCCACGGGATTTGCTCCCCATGGAGCTACATTGGAAGATATAGTGCTCATGCGAAAGACGCTTCCCTCTACGGTAGGAGTAAAAGCCAGTGGTGGAATAAAAACCTTAGAATTTGCCCTTGACCTGATTCAAGCTGGAGCCGATCGTATAGGTACCAGCGCAGCCAAATCCTTAATGGAGGCCTGGAGGGCAAGCCATACCTAAATTTTGTTTAGGTAAATCAGCACCAAAGGAAGAATAAAAAAGGTCAACAGAATATAGGCAAATACCACTACTCGGTAACTAGTAGATGCTTTACCCATAAAATTTGCCAATCCTACTGGAATTTTTCTGATTGCAGCAAAGGGTAAAAATACCAATGCCCCAACGCTATTAAAGAGCACGTGGACCAAAGCCAGGGCAATAGCTGCTTCTGGTTTGTATATGGAAGCAATCACGGCCGTGATGGTGGTCCCGATATTAGCCCCGACAATAAATGGGAAAGCTTTTCTGACCGATACTTTCTTGCTAGCAACCAATGGAACGACCAAGCAGGTGGTCACGGTGCTGGACTGAATTGCAGCAGTGAAAAATAGACCATAAAAAAATCCAAGGCCTGTTTTTTGAAAGACCAATTTATTGATGTCCTCAAATGAATTTTTCACAAAGGAGTTATAAATAGAAGAAGACAAAAATTTGATGGCTAAAAATACCAGAACCACAGAAATCGCAACCGCCAACAAGGGGTATCGTAATTGAGTAATTACCCAGGAGGTCAAGTCTCTTGTAAAGAGTTTGTTGTAAACGATGGGGCCATCAAAGGAATTGTCTGAAGCAAACCATCCTGCAATGTGAGCTGCCGTATTGGAAAGAAACCCGAAATAAAGTTCTAGAGGGAAAAGAAGAACTACGGTCAAAATATTAAAAATATCGTGGGAGATGCCTGCTGAGAAAGCCCTTCGGAATTCCTTCTTATTCATGATATAAGACAAAGACACCAAAGTAGAAGTTAGGGTAGTACCAATATTGGCTCCAAGTACGATAGGCACCGCTTGCTGTAAGGTGAGGTTGCCTGAGGCCACTATTGCCACCACACTTGCGGTTACCGTAGAACTGCTATGTATTAACGCAGTAACTAAAATCCCAATAAATAAACTGATAAAGGGATTTTGAGTGGCCGAAAGAAAATCCTTTACAATTCCCTCGTTAATATTACCTACCCCTATAGTCAGCAAGTCGATGGAGAAAATAAAAAGTAATAAAGCCAGAAATACTTTTAGGTATTGGAGAATCTTGGAGGGTTTAGAGGACGGATGAAGTTCTTCCAAGGCAAAAATGGACTAAATGGGACCTACAGCAACAAACATTTCTCTTTTGATGATACCTGCGTAAGTAGGGAGGCCTTTTCAAAAGATATTCCTTACAAAAGTTGACTTTTTTTTCTCTAAAATCAATTTTTAGTCCGCCCAAGCCCCTAAGTTTTCCTTATTTTAACAATTTAATAATACGTGTTGCCGAATATCTTAAGTAATTTTAGTCCCAATCTCACCTCCTCCCTATGGCCAAACAAAAGCCAATAGATCAAAATATTAATCAGCAAAAACTTTCAAAAAAGACGTACTGGATCTTTGATTTAGCAAAAAGTGAACGACCGTTTTTGATCATTACTTGTATCCTGATTTCCATTGCTGCGCTGATCACTGACTATACCTATGCGGCCATGTGGTTTGGATTTGCTTTGGCAGCCTATTCTGCCATTGCGAACGATAGCATTCAGACCATAGGAACGTTTATCGTTTCCAACCAGGCCACCAGATGGTATTGGCTATGGTTATTTATTGGCTTGATTTGGGTGGTAACCATTACCTACAGTTGGTTTGTGTTTAACGGAGACGTTTCATTTCAATTGCTGAGTACCACCGGTTTAGAGAAGGCTACAGAGGAATTTGTATTTCTTCAATTGGCAGCTCCTATCGTGTTGTTGATTATGACCCGAATGAGGTGGCCCGTTTCGACCACTTTTTTATTGTTAAATGTTTTTACCTACAAAGCGGATACCATTGTTTCGGTCATTTCTAAAAGTTTCTTTGGCTACATTTTAGCCTTTGTTTTAGCCATCTTGGTCTGGTTTATTTTAGAGCGTTTCGTTGAAAATTACCTAAAAGGAAAGGCGAGGCCCTATTGGATGGTCCTGCAATGGATGACTTCGGGGACGCTTTGGGCGGTTTGGATCATGCAGGATGCAGCAAATATTGCGGTCTTTTTGCCTCGGCAACTCGATACGATGGAGTTTCTTGCCTATACGGGAATTGTCTTTTTTGGATTAGGACTCATATTTTACTTAAAAGGGGATAAAATCCAAGATATCATCAACGAGAAAACAAATGTTACCGATGTGCGCGCTGCTACCTTGGTGGATTTGGTCTATGCGGTAATCTTGTTTTATTTCAAGATGTATAACAATATTCCTATGAGTACTACCTGGGTATTCATTGGCTTATTAGCTGGGCGAGAATTTGCTATCGCCCTAGGAAAGCATGAAAAATCTAACAAGAAAACAGCCTGGTTGGTAAGGGCATTTCGCTTGGCGAGAAAGGACATAGGAAAGGCGCTTGCTGGCCTAGTGGTGTCCTTATTTTTAGCTATCATAATCAATGAAAAAGTAAGGCAGGAAATTTTTTCCCTTTTTCAGTAAACCGCAGGATCCTTGGAACTTTATTCTCACGAATATTTTATGAATGAGGCCTTAAAGCAAGCAAAGATTGCTTTTGAAGAAGGAGAAGTACCCGTTGGAGCGGTGGTAGTAGCAAAGAATAAGGTAATTGCCCGAGCCTACAACCAGACCGAAAAGCTAAATGATGTCACCGCGCATGCAGAGATTTTAGCGATTACTGCGGCATCCAATTACCTGGGATCAAAATACCTGGTGGATTGTAGGATGTACATTACCTTGGAGCCTTGTCCCATGTGTGCTGGGGCTTTGTATTGGGCCCAACTTCCAGAAATTTATCTGGGGGCTTCTGACCCAAAGAGGGGATACCGTAGTTGCAATCCAGACATGCTACATCCCAAAGCAAAAGTCTATGCTGGGATTTTAGAAAAGGAATCTTCCGAATTATTGCTTGATTTTTTTCAAAAAATGCGTAAAAAGTTGTCCTAGTTTCTTAGAACTTTTTCCCGAAAAACTTGGTTTTATAAATTGTGAAATTGTTTCGTACTAAATTTACAGCACACTAAATTTTCTTCTTATGGCTTTTGAACTTCCCGATTTACCTTATGCCCTCACTGCCTTGGAACCGCACATAGATGCGCGCACCATGGAAATCCATCATGGCAAGCACCACAATGCCTATGTGACCAATCTCAATGCTGCCATTGCGGGGACTCCCCTGGAAGGCAAATCTCTGGAAGAATTGATGAAAGTTGCTGGCTCCAATACGGCTGTAAGAAATAATGGAGGTGGGCATTGGAATCATAGTTTGTTTTGGCAAATCCTCTCCCCTTCAGGGGGAGGACTTCCTAGCGGAGAACTAGGGGCTGCTATAGATGCAAAATTTGGGTCCTTCGAAGCATTTAAAGAAATTTTTTCAAAAGCTGCAGCTACTCGATTTGGTTCGGGATGGGCTTGGCTATGTGTGGACACCAAAAAAGAATTATGCGTTTGTTCCTCTCCCAATCAAGACAATCCGCTGATGGATGTTTCCGAATGCCCTGGAACTCCTATTTTGGGTTTAGACGTCTGGGAGCATGCCTATTACCTACATTATCAAAATCGTAGACCCGATTACATTACTGCTTTTTGGAATGTAATCAATTGGCAAGAAGTAAGCAGAAGATACGCTGCTGCCAAATAACTGTTTTTTTACTTGGTTTTCTCACTCCCAGGCAGGCATGCTTGGGAGTTTTTTTGTTGAAATCTGAAAAATACGGTTCTAAAAAGGCAAGGCGCTACTTTTTGCCTACTTAAAATGGTACAAGAAGATCAGTACTCCTGCAAAGGCTGGCTTAGCCTGGTCCTTGATTTCTAGCTTTACCTCTACCTCTGCTTTTACAGTTCCTCGGAGGTTACTTATATTTTTTAAAAAGGCGACTAGACGTACTTCACTATCGACCAGAACGGGTTGTGCAAATCGGAGGTGCTCTATGCCGTAATTGATCATCATCTTGAGGTTGTACACCTCTACGATCTGTTCCCAGAGGTAAGGAATAATACTCAAGGTCAGGTAGCCGTGGGCAATGGTATTGCCAAAGGCTCCTTCGGCTTTTGTGCGCACTGGATCGGTGTGTATCCATTGGTGGTCTAGGGTGGCTTCTGCAAATTGATTGATTTGCTTCTGAGTCACTTGGAAGTAAGGGGAAGCTCCAAGTTCTTTTCCTAGGTAGGATTCAAACTCTTCAAAGCTGCCAATGGGAATAGGTTTCATACAGGAGTAAGTTGAGACTTTGCAGAACCCGAAAATAGGAAAAAGTAAGCAAGGGAATTTTTTCGTCCTCAAAAAAGTTAGATCTTAGTCTAGCTCCTTTATTCTAGGAACACAGTTACATTGATGGATTCATACCTACATGGATTTTCTGCAGAGGAACAAAATCGCTTGCATGAGCAAGCAGATATTTTGGCTCCTCTGGTATTTAATCGAGTGGATTTTAGTACGAGTACCAAGCTTCTAGAAGTTGGAAGCGGAGTAGGTGCTCAGACACTACAGCTTTTGAAAAGGTTCCCACAACTCCATATTACCTGTGTGGATCGATCTTCCAAGCAACTTGAAGAAGCAAAAAAGGTATTGGAAGGATTTGAATCTAGGCTAAGTTTTCTGGAGCAAGATGGATGTAAATTAGCGATAGAAGAGCGCTTTGATTCCGCTTTTGTATGCTGGACCTTGGAGCATGTATCCGAGCCAAAGGAACTGCTGGCAAGGCTAAGGGAGCATCTGGTTCCTGGTTCCAAGGTGTACGTGACCGAAGTATTTAATGCGAGCTTTTATGTATCCCCCGGCTACCATGGACTAGAAAAATATATGACTAATTTGAGTGCCTACCAAAAAATGATGGGTGGTCATCCAGATGTTGGAATCGAATTAGGGAATCTTTTGGTGGAGACAGGTTTTGCTAAAGTGGAAACGGTTTTTGATGGTTTTTACTTCGATAAAAGGAAAACTGAAAGTAAAAAAAAGTACTTGCCCTATTGGAAAGAATTACTCAAAAGTGCGTCTCACAAACTTCTAAACTTTGGATTTTGTGATTCCCAATTGCTTATTGAGGTAGAAAATGACTTTGAAAAATTAGCTGAAGATGAAAATGCCATTTTTTTCTACCAATTTGTACAAGCAAAAGCCACCCTTTACTAAGGTATTATGAAAATTCTTCGTCGGATTTGGAAAGTTCTTTGGAGGTCCTTTTTATGGTTTATTGGGCTCTCCTTTGGCTTAGTTATTTTGTATCGATTTGTTCCTGTGCCCATTACACCCCTTATGGTAATAAGAGTCGTGGAACAATCATTTGATTCGGAAAAGGAAGTTCGCTTGTACAAGGATTGGGTTTCCATAGACGAGATGTCTAGGCATGCTCCACAGGCGGTAGTGGCTGCTGAGGACCAAAAATTTTTAGAGCATCATGGATTTGATTTTGAAGCTATGCAGGAGGCGTGGGAAAACAATCAAAAGGGAAAGCAAATCAAAGGAGCAAGCACCATTACTCAACAAACCGTCAAAAATGTTTTTTTGTGGCCTTCAAGAAGTTATGTCCGCAAAGGTCTAGAAGCTTATTTTACTGTTTTGGTTGAATTGATGTGGCCGAAGGAACGTATCATGGAGGTGTATCTCAATGTTATTGAAATGGGTGACGGGGTCTATGGTATAGAGGCAGCTTCTCAGACATTTTATAACAAGAAAGCAGCAGATCTTTCCAAGGACCAAGCTGCCATGATTGCAGCAGTATTACCGAACCCAAGACGCTGGAGCCCTGCTCGTCCTACCTCCTACATTCAAAGTAGGCAGGGGTGGATCATGCGGCAAATGAGCAACCTTCCCCCAACGGGCTTTGGACAATAAATTATAAAATTATTTTTTAAAATATAATATTTTCAAGTTATAGCCTTTCCTTTTCTAAGAAAGAAGAAAGATCGCAGGCCTAGTCAATAAAAATTTATTCTCGAACCAAATAAAATTCTAAAAATTAGGGGAGTCCTCCCCAATAGCCTAAACTTGTTGGTCTTTATTAAACACAAAACCCAAAGTCAAAAAAAGGCCTAAAAATTCAAAATTGAGGCAATTAAAAAATGCAAGAAAAATTTATCCACAAAATCAATTATTTATCCACACTCTTCATCAAAAACGATATAAAAATTTGAAAAACAATTAGTTATAGTATTTTGAAATAAATGAATTTGTGGATAATTGAAGCTAAATAAAATAGTGCTAGGATTAAAATGGATCCGAAAGTGGATAATTTCAATATCCAAATTTTATTTTATTTAGGAGAAATTTGAAGTTAGGAAAGGGGCTCAATCGAATGGAAATAAGTGATGGAAAAAGAAATTTATTTCAAGTTTTCAGACAGCAAATTCACTAAAATCAGCGATTTTTTCGAAGGGATGAAAACTGAAATATTCTTTAAAAATTGTATTTAA
>Ga0194116_10002043_pt1 | contig 26940 bp, 26 predicted proteins | sample TA2MahsurfametaG_4_FD_148617 | JGI IMG/M metagenome (GOLD analysis project Ga0194116, IMG submission 148617) | Freshwater microbial communities from Lake Tanganyika, Tanzania - TA2015008 Mahale S9 surface | ecosystem: Environmental > Aquatic > Freshwater > Lake | place: Tanzania: Lake...
GCCTACATCTCCAAAGCATTTGCCAAAGCGTGCAGCGCCCTTGGCCTCAAGCACATCCGCACCAGGCCCTACACGCCACGCACCAACGGCAAGGCCGAGCGCTTTATCCAGACCCTCTGCCGGGAGTGGGCCTACTCGATGCCCTTCCGTAACTCTGAGGAACGCAACCGGTGGCTGCCTCGCTACCTGTCGATCTATAACCGGCGCAGGAACCACTCAGCCATCGGCTACCGATCGCCTCAGCAGCGGCTCAATGTGCTGCTCGCCTGACCAACGTGGTGAGACAGAACACTTAGTAACATCCGTATTGCTGATTACTCAGGTGTTACGTCGACTATATGACTTGGCTTGCGCGAAAAACGATAGATTCTGTTGCGCATTGTGCGTTCAGTTGCGATCAGCCCAACCTTTTCAAATGATCTGCTCGGCTGGATATTAAATTTCCTTCACGGCGAATCATCGAAGCTGCCAGGCAGTAAGTGGGCTCTCATCCAGTGTCAAAAGACTTAGATGGGTCAAGTAGATGGGATGGCGACTGCGGTTGGCTAATAGAGCTAAGGCAAGGTTAATTCATACTCCATTGATACACGAAAATCAAATAACACCATAATGCTTAACAATGAAATCATGAAGTTGAACATCTCCATATGCTTGAACGACAATTAACCAGTTATTATTGTTTACCAGTATGCCAATTGTTGAGAACGCAAAGATACCGAGTCGGGGGCATTCAGTCTTAATACTACGACCAACGAGGTTTCGAATTAAAATACTATAGTAAGGCATTGCTACTTGAAGAAAATTGGTGCTCATACTATTAAATCTATATTCTCGCGGACAGGTGCTATAATCACAAATAGATACATCACTTCAGAATGAATATTGGATTTCTTCTTATACGCGCTGGGAGTAAAGGGATTCCTAATAAGAATATAGCAGTTCTTGCCGGGAAACCACTATTCTACTGGATATTACGTGCTGCACAGGCGTCAAATCTTCAAAGGATTTATGTTTCATCTGATTCAGACTTATATTTGGAAACAGTGAAACAATATTTTCCTAATATTAATACAATAAAACGTACGGAAATTTTGGCGTCGGATGCATGCCTTGAAGTCGATGTATTGTACTCTCATATATCAGATCTCTATAACAACGGACACATTAACGCAAGTGATACAATTGTCAGATTACACGCTACTTCACCATTACAGACGCCCGAAGACATAAATAAAACAATACAAGCACTTCATTGCCAAAGTAAAGCAAGCTCTTCAGCCTTAGTTAAAGTTGCTGAAATTGAACCTGAAAAGGTTTTGTATATTAGTGTTGACAAAGACGGACAAAGATTGGTCTCGGCACTGGACGGCACAAGCGAATCTGTAACACCGGTAAATAGACAGCGGTATCGAACTAGTTACCAAAGAGCAAATATAATAACGTTTTATGCCAGCACCCTGCTAGAAAGCAAGTCACTTACAGGGAGTTGGTGCATTCCGGTTATCACCAACGAACTTCGAATTGATATAGATAATGCTCATGACTTCTTCTTGGCATCTTTAGTCCTAGAGAATATGCTAACGTAGAAAAGTTAGGGATTTCTTCGAATGTGTGGGATTCTGGTCTATTTCGATAAAACAAAATCAAGGCATACGAGATATTGCCTAAATAGTCTAGCTGACTCGTATGTCCACTTGCGAGGCCCTGATTATACAATGGTAAAATCTTTTGATACGGACTATGGTTCGCTAGTTCTGGTTAATTCAGTACTTGCCATTAAGTCAGACAAAAACCCACATAAACATCCTTCCAACACGCAGGGTAGCGGTAAAAAGGCTTTTCTGTACAATGGAGAAAGTTACCTTCAGGAATGGGCAAACAAGGTAGACACTTATCAATTAGTGCTAGCCACCTCTTATGGCAAAGAATATATCTACGATAGAATTCCAGATTACCGAGGCTTTTTCTCTATTGTATCATTTGAAAATGACACTATTAATATGTCTGTAGATCTCTTATCAGAGAAATCACTATTCTACTATCAGGATCCTGATATACTTATTGTTGGCAGTACTATTGGAATTGTTCATCAGGCCCTTGAATCAATAGATATTAGGCCGCCCCTCAACACACGTAAGCTACGCGAATATTTTTGCACACGACATCTTATACAATACAAAGATACAATTTGGAATGGGATTAGCCGTGTACTCCCTGGGCAGGTTCATTGCATAAATCTTCGCGAACTTTCTTCTTTTAATCAGTCGATTGACAAGTCCGTAACCCAGTCATATGAATACCTCAAGAGAATGGGAGGTGGCAAGTCATTAACCGAAACGATTTGTAACTATATGGCTCAATGTATATATGACTCCAAATTAATAAAGAACTCCTCCTTTATAATTTCTGGCGGTATTGACTCTACATTGGTTACGTTGTCCGCTCTTGATTTGATTCCGGGTGACCACCTGGACACATGGACTCTGATGTTTGGTAATAAAGATTTGCCTGCAAAAAATGCTCGTCAGATATGTATAGATCATAACTTAGTCAATCATTCAATAAATGTCAGCTGGGATCAATATTTAGATTCAACAGAATCATTATACTCTTTTCTTAGGTACCCGCTTCCGACACATTCATTCTCGTCTTACGACATTATTGCCAGCGAGATCTCTAGGCATGGTACACGTATCTTATACGGTGGGGAAGGCGCTGATGAGATTTTTTGTGGTTACTCATTATATAAAGATATAGCAAATGTTGATAACACCACAACTTCACTCAGTCCCTACTCATCGGTAGTAGATAAAATGGGATTTCAGATAGATATCACGGATATAGACCAAGCGTTTATTTCCCTGAGAAGGCTTCTCCAAAAGGATCGATTACCTCTGGATGCTATTCGTGCCTCGTTACTCTGTGATATTCTTATACAACTGCCTTCAACAGGGCTTTTGTGTGTGGACAATATTGGCGGTAGATATGGAATCGAATCAAGATCTCCACTCGCGAATATCAATTCATTAGTCTTCACACTATTAAATAAAGAGCATGATATTGTCTCAGGTCTGAATGAGGGGAAGCAGATATTAACAAGACTATTATCAAGACGAATTAAAAATCCTAAATTGCTTCCACGAGCAAAACAAGGATTTAGCGGTTATCCTAATGAAGTCTTCTCACAAGACCAAACCAAGGAGAATCTTAAAGTCTTAGAAGAACTCTTCTCTCACCATATGAACTTGGAGCCAAATCAGATAAAGGGGGCTGTCAAGTGGAAAATAAATAATGTGGCACGATTCATTCATTCATGTGGCATGGGTAGGTAATAACTGACATATAAACTACTATTTGGCTAACGGCATAATCATATCAAGAGTACTGTCGGACAAAGATGATGGTTTATGTCCCAAAAGTTTTGCGAATTCTCCAGAATCACCGATAAAGGATGCACTACTTCTTCCCGATATTGTCATAATAGCGCCAGCAGAGCCTACACCGTCTTCCTTAAACATACTTCGCACTAGCATGTAGACCTCGAGATTTGTAAATCCTTCACCAGTTGCGCAAATGAACCGTCTATTTTCTGTCTCACTGAGGAGTAAGCGACTAATGCAGTCGGCGATATCAGTAGAATATACATAGTCCCTCTTTGAAGCATTTGACGAGATCCGTATAATCTCATTATTTGTTATTCCTTTGACTATCTGGGGTATTAATCGTGATGCATGCTCATTTCCACCAAATACAGATGACAAGGTTAAGTGAAGATAGTTAAAGTGACCATGCCTCCCGTGTAATTGCCAAAGCAAGTCACTTGCACGGACTTTACTAGTAGCATAGTCGGAAATAGGGAGAGGAGTAATTTTGGTGTCGATCAATACATCGGTAGTATATCCAGCATACTCTGCAAAACTCCCAAAACCCATCATAGAGACACTTTTATCCATGCTACATAATTGATCGGCAATTGATAACGGAAGTTCAACGTTAATATAATTGATTATCTCTCGTTGGTCGTCGCGCGAGCGTACGGATCCGGCTGCGAGAGTATAAATAACCACATCTGGCTCATAGTTACTAATGATAGTATTTATACTTTCGCACGAATACATGCCGACTTGAATGCTTGGGAATGCATTAGGCCTATTGTTGACTCTTGAAACCGACAGGAGTTCAATTTCCGTATTCTTATAAAGGACTTTGTGGATGTCGCCTAGTATCTGACCAGACCTACCCAGAACCAGAACCTTCTTCATAGCTTTACAAATACGGTGAACTCTAAACTGATTCGCGTAAACCGACTTTCGTTTATAGAGCCTCCATGTACTAATTCATCATGAAAGATCAGCACGTCTCCTACATCAAGATCGGCACGTAAAGGATGATCTTTGAGAGATTCGATAACAAGCTTAGGTTTTATTCTGCCATCCTTTTCAAATTGTGTCCAAGTAATTTCAGTGTCCTTGTGTGAGCCTTTAACAATCAAAAGTCCATTTAGGCTGGACTCTGGGACGAGAGGCATCCAGCATTTAATCCTCTTAAAAGGATATTCTGGAAGTACTTGATTTTTGTCAATATCCCAAAACCATTTATCACGGTGCAAAGGACCAACATCCCTACTATTTTGCGGGCGAACCAACCTCCAATATACATTACCATACCCAAGCCTCTCCTCATCAGTAATGTCAATATTTTTCCCGAATTGTTCAACAAGGAAATTCATAAGAGATCCTGCAGAGAACCAACTTATAAACTCCTTGTCAAGAACACGAAAAGGTTTTGACCAAAGACGAGAGTGGTCTATGGAAGATGAAATCTCATGATATGATTGTGGGGGGAATAGTAATTTAGAATGCGAAGAAAAAGAGGCTGGCGGAATTGATTCCTCTGAAAGTCTTAACAAGTACTGACTTGTAATATTACCTTTGATGTGAGAGATTTCTCTTGGACTTAAGCAATTCCTTGCCACGAAAAAACCTTCTTCTTCAATTTGTTGTGAGCACGATCGGATGTTTTTTTGCATTGCTACAGGTGTCTTAGTTAAATTTACCACACCGACAAACACAATGCCTTTAAGACTGGAAGGATAATTGCAAAGACAAGGGGACCGGGAAGTCCGTACTGTGGATGTTGTATAATTAGGTCATACATCTAAGACACATACCATGAAGAAAGTGCTCATACACCAGCATCCACAATTTGCGTATACAGCCAGGATATTGGCGATAGAGAGCCAACAAAATATAGGTCAGTACTACCATTTATTCGGGCCTTGTCTTATACAGGGGCTTTTGGATCATTATTGTAACTACTTTCTTTCCGCGATAATACAGCATCTACCGAATAGTCATTTCGTAGTTGTACCGCCTCAAGAAGTCAAAAAATATGCTGCGCAGACTATCCATGCACCATTTGACAGCCCCAACAAAGTTAGCGGGTTAGATCTGAGTCCATTGATTCGGCAGGCCCACCAATCCGTTGAAGACTCACTCCTACGTGGTCTTTTGTGGGGAGCTAAAATTGGATTTTATTATGACAATAGGTTTTATTCCGAGGGATCTAAACTGCTTGACGTTAGGCTCTCGATATACCAATACTTATATAATTACTACGGTTCGGTCCTTGATCAGATTGAACCTTGCAAAGTATACATATCACATCAGAGCTATGACGTGTATTTTGCATTATATCATGCAGCGCGAGATCGTGGTGTTGATGTAAGTATAGTTCATGGTGGACATCAATCCATGTATGCTATTCACAATGGTGACCATATGGGTATCGGTAAGGATGCAATGCTTAGGTCTCAGCTCTCGTCTGGGAACATAATGCGATATGAATGCACTGGTTCACCCTCCCTTTCTAAACCGTCATCACGGCAATATTGCATGCTTTCGGGCTCTCTTTCTGACCTTTTTAACGATGCAAGCCTTTTCGGTAATTCATCTAAAAGGTTGTACGTATTGTGCTTGCCGGTTTTTTCTGAACTAAACGTCGAGATCTTCAACGGCGATAGGCCCTTTATTGATAGATTATCTTGGCTTAAAGCTACAATTATCGCATTAAGTCGTCTCACTGATAACTCTTTTCTGATAATACGGATTCACCCGAATTCTAATTCCTACCGCGAAGTCTACTGGCTTAAGAAAACCTTGATTCAGTTACTTCGTGATTTTCCTATCTCCAATACATTTATCAGCTCTTCTAACTTTGAGTTTACCCATATCGTTCAAACTTATGATTTCAATATTTCTCGCGCAATATACATTCTATACCAAGGGTCTCTCTCCGTCGAATTGCCTCAATATGGAATTAAGCCTATTTGCGGCATTACACCTTTGGCCACTGAACATATGTGCATCACACCTCAATCAGTTGATCAATACCAGTCTATACTTGCTAACTGCGAAAATATCAATCTATGTGCATCTCAAACTGCTATGCAAGAGGCAGCGTCACTAGTTGCCTTTGACAATTATCTTTGTAGAGGATCAAGCTCGGACCCTTATATGACCGAACTGGATGGTATTTATCACTTCTCAAACATTAAAACCCCGCCGGATTTGATACCACAGTCCATGGAGTTACTCGATAGTTTGTCTCTTATTAAGTATGCTACACAAAACTTTACTACTTATGCATTGACAACTACCTAGTTCTTTTCTTGCGATTCATCCATATGAGAATTTACAACTTAGTGATTTTATCACTAGTGCTGCGTCGCAGCCATGAATCAAGCTGTTGTGATACACTCGAACCATTCGCATAAGTCAGTTGTCCATCAAAGCGTACGAGCCCGTCCCTCCACAATTAGAGATACTGCCATCTCTTGGGACTGATAATGCTTTCGAGATTCTTGATCTTATTGCATCTGAGTCTCAATCATTGAATCCTTATAAGAGAGTTCTAGTAGCAAGTGAATTAGCGAAGACTGTTGACTTTTTCCTCAAGAGTCGCCATGCTCCAGAGTGGCTTAATCATTTCCTCAGAGCTTTTGTCGGTGATATTCGAATATCCAGGTACCTTGCATCTGAGTCATTTTACACCTCTAATCATAGTAATATATCCACATCCGTATCTCTTTCAAACACAAGTGACCAGTTCGGTTATTTCTGGCCAAGAACAGCACAGGTTGATAGATCTGGTCTTGATGAGATAGCGCGGCTACGCATTAAGCAAATGACTGATATAGACACCGGACTTATCAGATCGATTATCGAGAATGGATTTCTCGACATTGGATGTGGACCTGGAAGGTATGTCAGGGAAGTTTGCGCGCTCGATTCATCTATCACCGCGATGGGAATTGATGCTAGCCGTGAGATTATAGAATCTAATCAGAAGTCAAATCTGGTTGCAGCGGAGTATATTTGCGATGATGTATTAGCTAGGAAAGTCAATAATCAGTATGGTTTTGTCATGTGCAATGGAGTTGCGCATCACACAAACATCTTGCCACCTGATGTAATTAAGCGTCACGCCGAACTTACTGCATGTGATGGGTATTACTTTATCTTTTTATATGGAGATTCTGGATTAGAACTTCATGCATGGGAGACCCTTCAGTCCATCGTCAAGGAAATACCAGTAGAGTTTACCCATTCTGTGTTGTCACCCATACTTCATCCACTTCGCTTACAAGGGCAACTCGACCACATGTATGGAGTGTTTTATAAATCGAATAAACTAGATATCTCCAATTTGCTCGCGGACCACTTTTCCTCCGTGATTGAGGTTCCTGGTGTTGCTGGACTTGATGTAACACCCTCAGCCATGAAATATCTTGACCCCTTGCAGTTTCAGTATCGCTATGGTGAAGGCAATATTCGGTTTCTTTGCAAGAAATGAGACTAACCCTTGCCCATTCATCTACTATACTATTCTCTTCTCACCTCAGCTCAATATTATGTGACCCTTGGTACAGTTCCCCGATTTTTGATGGTGGCTGGTTGCTGCCCTCCCACACATTAGATTCAAGTTGGATAAATCTAAGCACAAAGAGCTCACCACTGAGATACATCTATGTGTCTCATTTACATCCAGATCATTATGATGTTTGCACGCTGAAAGATCTGTTGTTGCAATACCAGGGAAGCAGAATCCTTATTGCGGATTGGAATCTGGTTGGTCAGAAAAACCACCTTTTAAACAAGTTACGCCGTGACGGTTTCCAAGAATCTCAGATCATTTCTGCTGAAAGCATAGATCTTGACTCAGATACAAGTGTTGAGACATTTTGCTGGAGTACCGGCAGTATTTCCGATGTAGATAGCGCCCTTATTGTAAAGTCACAATCACGTCGCCTACAAGTAGTCAATCTCAATGATTGTACCTATAACGAAAATCTTCTTTTGGAGCTTAGGTCTCGTTTGTATCCGACATGGACAACACTTGTTTTGGCGTCCTACTCACCCGCAGGTCCATATCCACATTCATATCTTAACACTCGAGGGCCTTCCTATCGATCTACCTGTCATCATTTTAAAAGCCGTTTCCTTTCTGAATACGCCGCAAAGTGTAAGTCCCTTAATGCTAATTATGCTATACCTTGTGCTGGGGGATTTCGTTTTTCGAATAGTAAGTTCAATCTGACTCGGCATTATCCTTCTTACCTCGAAGCCCTTAATCAATATCAATCATTATCTGGCTGGCGCGATTACAATCATTCTGTCACTTTTTCTAAGGATGGTGACTATGCTGTATCTCATCTGGAGGGTTCCCCTATAAGTGATTACTCTACCACAAGGTCATGTTTATCTTTTCAAGGTCTGCCTTCATTCAATCCGTCACTAGTACGCAATATTGAAAAGGCTTATGCCAAAGCCTGTAAGCTTGTTCCAAATGAGTTAAGGTACCTATACGTTCTTCCTTTTAAAGAGGGTTTCTATCTAAGTTTGCCCATTGATGCTTCTGGTGTTCAACTATTGACAGGGAGCCAAGTCCAGTCACTTGTTAAGAATCAATCAATTGTCACTCACATGATTGTCATTTCCAACACTCTACTGTCTAATCTCCTTTCAGGAACTTGTCATTGGGATAATGCTGAAAAGGGCGCACTTTATTTATCCTCTAGGTACCCCGACATTTTTGATCGAACGGCGCAGTCCTGGCTCCATTTCTTCAATATCATTTAGTCATGAGACTGATTTCATCGTTTTCCATATGTAGCCACTATGAACTTGGTCTTTTAAAAAGCAAGCTATTATCAGAGTGTGAATACATTGATACGTGGATTATCACCGACAATTGCTATAGTACACGTCGTGATTCTAAGGAATATGCCATTCAAGACGGTTGGTTTAATTCCGAGGTGCCAAACCTTACAGACAGAATTATATACAACAGAATATCCTCGACTTTCCCATTTTCTCCTGGATCTGAATCCTATCATAAGATTTTACAACCTTTTCATGGTGAAGGCACTTTCTTTTTTGTAGAGCAGCTTCAGCGCCTCTCTGGTATCACAAGGTATATCGAGTCAAGTCACTTTGATCTTGATTCGTATGTATTCGTTTCAGATGTTGACGAGATCTTAATCATTAAGACAAATCAAGACTATAATAAACTGCTTGAACTACTCAAGAAGCATCAGCCGTCCTCCCTATCTCTCGTCAGGCATAAGTTTTTGTATGATTATGATAACCTAACTAATATGCAGCGTACTGTCCCACTCGTCAGCTTAAGAAAGTCGCTTAAATGTCTTTTTTCATCTATTGCCCAAGCTCGACTTATGAATCACCCATTACTAGCTTCTGAGTCTATCTATAGCGTTGAATTTCATAATTGTTTGCCTATTGATGGCCTTGTTACCAAATACAAAACCTATCCACATCCAAAACTAATAGACAATAGTCATATACTTCAATGCCTCAAGCTTAATATTCCTGTCGAACATTTGGATATTTCTGCTGGCTCAGTAGATCTCTCTCCTCACACGATTGACATAGCCGAGCAATCTCTGCTACCTAGTTTTATAAGAGCTAATCTTTCATCACTTAAGCTTAATACTATCTCACCGCACTACAAGCAATACCGGATTGCATATGGACTACCTGAATAACGTTAAGGCATTATCAATACGAACATTCAATTGGCCTGGTCACAAAGAGCACCATGATATCTTGGAGTCTCTAATTTCTCGTTCGTCTGCATCTGTTCAAACACAATCTTGTGGCCTGAAGCCTTTTGAGTATTCAACCTGTGAGATTCATTATTGTGCATCTTGTACGGCTGGCAGAAGACTTTGCCAATACGAAATGGACCATATCTGTAGAGTATGTAGGTCCCAATACGAACCCTTCGTTAAAGGTGACAACTATAAGTCTACCCCATATTACTCGAATGAAATATTTTCGTCTCTTATGAAACGTTACCGTGTTACTTCCATTAATGAGCTTTTGATTCATCTAAATTCTCTTGGCCACTCGGTAGATCACTTACAAAGCCTTCTATCTATATATCAGCAGGCTGACTCGCATATTAGATATCTTCTAAGATCTGACAAAATTCCTTTCTCCTTTGCTTTCCTATTTAACGGAAGATTCTCGGTTCCACATGCCTATCTAATAGCCTGTCGAAACTATTCATTACCCGTTTTTACTCACGAGTATGACGCCTTGCGTAGTGGGATCACTCTCGCGTTAAACTCCTCGTTTGGCAACGTACATCAACTATATAGTGCCTTAGATTTTTACACTGCCCCGGTTAACTGGCAGCACGAGATGTATACGTATCAGGTAAGTAGGCTTGCTAATCTATCTAAGGTTAAATCTGTTCCTTATGCCTTAGGCGACCTTGCAAATACCATTGTATACTTCACTTCTAGTTCTGATGAATATGCAGCGGATGATCCATCGGCTAGTTATGAGGCCCAACTCTTATATATTAAGAACCTATCCTTTTATGCAGCTGACCGTGGTTATCGGTTAATTGTTCGTTGTCACCCTAATAACGGGCAGCTGCTACACCCACTTCCTGCGGACTCTTTTCTTAGCCGCTTGTCTAGAGAATCACATAAGTTTGATTTTACTATCATAGAGCCTACATCTAATATCTCAAGTTATGCACTTATGTCACATGCACTTTGCAGTTTTGTTAGCGATTCCCATATAGTTCTTGAGGGCCTTTCTGCTGGTCTTCACATCTACTCCTTAAATCAATCAGCTGCAATCTGCCAAAAGATACCTAAGGTTTACTTGTCACTTTGTGATCTAGACAACAGATTGTCATCATGTATCTCTCAAGATCTGATTCTTAATGCGCAACTTCTTTTCTACAAGATAACAGTTGGCAGATCTCTGCCTTTGTCACGTATTACACATGTGAATCCCATTGATTTTGTCGATTTTCTTTTGTCAAAAACCTCAGATCATTCTGGTTATCTTATGGCATACGAACTATTTCGCACGCAGTTAGAAACTCCCCACCCTGCAGATTCTATTCTTCTCAGTAAAAGACTCTTAATGCTCTTTAGGTCTCATCAGGCCACTCCTTAGTTTCACTCCCGTAGGATCATTTAACCCCTGTCTCAACTCCTATTTGCTTAGTTAGAGCCTCACACCACAGAATCTAGAAGTTTCGGCCACCGTTGGCCGACAGACTACATCACAAACCATATCCTTTTACTCTGATCTATTTTGTCCCTTTATCGTAACTTTTGTGGCAATTAGCAGTTCTACGATTAGCATAACTCGACTTTTTTTATATTTGTAGTGCTCACAGCATCGTGAGCGACTCCACTTCACATCCATTCTAGAATAAAACCTAAACTTGTTGCTTTCCCACGATTCTAATCTTCTCATATGCTAGACATGTGCAGAATACCAACCCAGCTCAAGACACTCCGTGGATACAACACCACGTTCATTGAAAGCTTGTACTGTTGCAAATATACGCGAAATAGACCATAGTCTACCGATCAAGAATTGTACGTGTCATTTTGACCTCTCAATTACAACAAAAACTTTTCTATTCAGACTGATGTTGAACTGAGGTGGATTCATGGCTTTTATTAGACAGCGCTTGCATTTGTCAAAGTTACCATCGGAAGGGAGGTACACTTTTTAACCTAGTTTAGCCCCTGTAGGGAATCCAGCCTCCAATCGGGCTGTGTTGCCTTATAAAGCAGCACCCTATCAGTAACCAGCTCCACTGATTTCAGCCCAACACTAGGTGTGGCATTCAGAAGCATCTCTCCATACCTTTCTGTTTACATTAGCAGTCACATTACGATGTTCCTATTGCAGCGCTTTGATCCCGACCGACCCATACTGATCTTATCAACTTGCAGACTGGCTTCGACCTCACAAAAGTTTATTTGACAGCCTTGTGGAGTGGAGATCTCTGGCCTGTAGTCACTCTCTAGCGCCATTTCCAGAGCAACGCGGGACACCTCCGCAGTAAGTCCATTTGAAAGCTACCAGCCGCGCACGTTCCTGGAACACAGATCCACAGTCTCTTCCTGGTTACGAGAGGCTAACTGCAACGCGAAGCAAGCTATGTGGCCGGCCAAATCCCTATTCAATTTGATGACCTTTTTGGTGTCATCCACTCAGGGATAACGATGGAACACCCGTGGTCCCATGCCTCGCATGAGGTTTTGCACCAAGACCCGGCTGATCTTTATCCCCTCTGGTAAGGCATTTCACGAACTCTCTCTTGTCACTGTAGCGATCCTCCAATTACATAACCTCGATTCTCTCTATCTACCGGAGGGTTGTTCCACTCACCCATTTTGGCCGCACTAAATGCGTGGATCTGTGTTGAATGAGCAGGGCGCATTACCTGCTTATGCTGCGATCTTGAAGGACGTGATATATCACCTGCGCAGTTCATGTGCATTATAGTTGCTTTGATACTTTTCGACCCTACAGCTCAATCTGTAGCTGCTAAATCTACTGAAACAGCTTAGCCTTATTGAACTTACCTTCCTATTCCTTACTCATGTTGCCCTTGTTGAACTACTCACAGGCGCCCTGCTGGTTCTGCCTTTTCTATTTGCTCGCTTGGATCTGATGAATGCCGTGGTTGCCGGCAGACTTCTAAATCCTCTTGCGGCTACTGAACGTCCCCATGGTCTTTCCCGTCTTTAACTAAAGACTGTCGCTACAGCGCTTACTCCTCGATGGGGGCCTCACTTAGCGGCGAAAGCCCACTCCTCAGAGGTTAATAATGATGGGGCCTGCCCACTAGAATCAGATTATTCTAGGCTTGTATTGCTATAGGCAATCATTTTCCGTGAACACTAATTTCTATGCAGTGTATCTTAAACATCATAACCCTTATTCTCCAGTTGCGTGTTTTGTACCACTCCTAATTCGTTGATTTTGCTCCTTCATTTTCATCATTTCCCACTAGCAAATCCTTAATGTCTATGACGTGAACCCCTTTGTCTGTTCAGTCTGTATGAGATTGCTTGTTTGTGGTTACCCTGCAGCTTCCTCTTGAGCCGCCTCCAGGGGCGTAAGCCCTGGAGGTCTGAATGTGGGCACAAAGTGTTGTACTCCCATCGCGAACGATCGGCCTGCATCTGCGCCTTTGGGGCTGTGGTGAACTGCTCATTGTTGGGGAATTCATCCCGGAAGCGGCCGTTGAAGGATTGTGCGAATCCTTTTTCACAGGGCGATCCAGGCGCGATTTAGGCCGTGTTTTTGTTAGTGCTGGCTTCACATCAACTCTGTAGGGCTGGACAATGAACTTCGTACCGTTGCAGATACGGATGATCCCCGTCGCCGGCTAGAGGCAGGTGAGCTCCTCCAAGACGGCCAATACGTCCATTGCCTTCCAGCGCCTGCTCACTCGGATCGCCAGACAGAGGCGGTTGTGCACGTTTATCACTTTCAGGAACTTGAGCCTGCGGCCATCGGACGTGGTGTCGAACTGGTAGTCCATGGTCCACACCTGGTGAGGATGCTCCGTTCGGTGACGGCGCACCTAGCCAACGGCTGGCTGTGCCCGCTTTCGCTCCCGGGGAGTAGGCCGTTGCAGGCCTTCCTCCCGGCAGAACCGTTGCACACGTTTGTGTTTCATGTTCCAGCACTCGCGGCGCAGGAGCCGGTAGGACAAGAGCCAACCCAAGTGGATGTGTTCAGCTGCGATCTCCCGGAGGCGATGGCGGAGCTTTGCCTCCTCCATGTCGATGAACTTGCCGGCATGGCGCTGGGAGCTGCGGTGCTGCCCCACCACCCGGTAGACAAATCGTTCAGAAGCCCGGTAATATTTCTCCAGGACCGTGACGGCTCTGCGACGTCGCTCCGGGCTCAGAAGTTCCCTTTGGCGAGATCCTTGAGCATCGCCTTCCCCAGCTCGGCCTCAGCCAGAAGCTTCTTCAGATTGGCCTTCTCCTACTCCACTTAAGTCAGCCGCCTGGCTTCATCGGCCTGCATCCCACCTTACTGCTGCCGCCAGCGGTGGTATGTCTGCTGCGTCACTTTGATGACACGGCAGACCTCGACGACGGTCTTGCCCTGGGCGATCAACTGCTCGGCGATTTTGAGCTTGCGGATGACCTGCTCCGCCGTGTGCCTGGTGCGTCTCATGGTGAAGTCCCCGGCCCTATCTGGCCTGATGAGCACTCCCATTCACCTTGGATCGACTTGCGGGGTCCAGGTCATCACCACTTGAAGTCTGGTCATCTCCATTCTTGCGCATCCAGACTGCTCAATTCATGATTTCCTTCGCAAATATAATTCTGCTCTCGCGATACGCTCACATACCAGATCATCTATCAGTTGCTCTTCTGTCACACTACTTATTTCTTCAGCTCTTTTGCGGTTTAGCACTGACAGAATTATGCAGGCCCATTTTAACCTCAAAATAGGCTCTAAATTTCTGCATCTCATCTCCACTTCTTTTCTTCCTTCCCATCCCAAGGCTTCTAGCAGTGGCCAACTACCCCACGTTCGCTTTGCGCTTGGTTGATAGGAGAAATCAACTATAGTCTTAGCAGGGTCATCCCAACCCGCGTACTCAAAGTCAATAAACTGTATTCCATTTGTGCCATAAATCGAGTTGTGAAAGCCAAAGTCTCCAGGTGACACCCATTGTTGGTCCGGTCCAATTGAGTCCTTGATTATACCTGAATTTATAAGACTACTTGTCCTTTCCCTGACTTCAGCGAATTCGTTGCATAATATCTCCATTACTTCTTCTGCCTTGGATCTTATTCCGTTACCTAGATGCTCGCAGTCCATAGTGGCAAGTCGTGCCTGTATGTTGTCAATGTGTTCATTCAGGCTTTGGAACCCCTCTGCGGCGTTTGTTATAATCTTTATTCGCGCACTACTCTTCTCTTTGTTCAATAGCCTCAAAAACTGTATAGCTCTATCCAATATCTCTTTTTCTGGAGGCTCGCATCCCACTAAACTCTCATTTTCAATATATTCTTGAATTATGCAATAGTTTCTCGAGTCAACACCAAGTATTTTTGGAGTAAAACCAGCCGCTGCTTCGTTCGCATACTCTAGAAACTGAGCTTCGGCATTCATCCTTGCATTCTGCCTCGAAACTCTTCCTGTATAGCCTTTGATGATCCACCTTTGGCTTCCTGCGCAGCAGCTGAATACTTGGTTGTTGATTCCCCCTTTAAGTTTATGAAGGCTATTAATGTCTGCGCCTAGTTGTCTTGCCCAAAGAATTGCAAAATAAGGAAATCTTCCCATCTCGATCATCGTTAATGCTTTAATAATTCTACCATTTGCTCCCATTCTCTGATGTGATATGAGTTTTCATCTGGCGAGTGAGAGAGCAACGGATCAAATAGGACTCTCATGGTATCTGCTGGAAAGGCTGGGTCACAAAGTACTTCCGGTAGATCGTCTATGAATACATCACAGCCTATGTCAGATATTTTGTTCAATTTCTTCTCTCGTGTATCAAGGAAGTTGACGTGTGCATTTTCGCCACAGAAAAGGCCTCTGCTTTTCAAATGCTTCTCTATCCATGACTTTGCATACTGGTGGAGATCATGCGGAGGACCTTGATGTGGCCTAATCGTCCTGTGGCTAATTATAAACAGCTCGTGACCTTTTCTCGATAGATGTCTCAGGGTTTTGATCGCTCCTTCAAATGGCTGGGCATAGAACATTCCTGGTCCATATAACTCCCCCTGAAAGGTAGTCCATTCCTTTTGTCGCCCTGTAGCACGCATATAGTCTCGCAGCCCAAGCTTTGTTAGCGGCATCTCCTTGGGCAAATCAATCAGATCTTTGGACAACACCATAATCGCCTTGTCGTAGCAAACGATCGTGTTGTCAAAATCGACACCGATGCGCATGGAGTTACACCGTGCATTCCCGTCGGAATGTCTGGGCTAGGCCAGTCGCGTCCAACCCCAGCTGGCTGCGTATATAGCTCTGGTCGCCAACCTCATGCAGGAAGGTATCGGGTACCCCGAGGCGTTTTAAACGGAGTGGGGTGCCCCCGCGCTCATTCAACCATTCCAGCAAGGCACTGCCAAGACCTCCGATAATGCCGTGCTCCTCGAGGCTCACCCAGTGTTGGAAGCGCTTCGCCATTGCTTCCAGGAACTCGTCATCGAGTGGTTTTATTCCCCCGAGGCACGCCACTGCCACGGAGACACCGTCCGCAGCTGCTACTTCTGCTGCTTGGAGGGCCTCGCCGAGTATCGGGCCCACTCCTAACACCAGCAGATCACTACCTTCGCGGAGTAGGTTGGCCTTGCCGATGCCCAGTTGTGCTTCTGTTTCATGTAGTGATGGCTCTCCTTTCTTGCCGATGCGCATGTAGGTAGGATGATCTGAATTGAGGGCATTGCGCAGCTGTGCCACCAGCTCGGCACTGTCGGCCGGGGCCACGACATTTAGCCCCGGCAGGGTGCGCAGGATGGCCATGTCTTCCAATGAGTGGTGTGTTGGACCAAGCTCGGCGTAGGAGAGGCCAGAACCCGTGCCCACGATCACCACCGGTGCTTGGTGGTAGGCCACCCCCACCCGAATTTGTTCTAAGCAGCGAGCTGTGGTGAACGGTGTGATCGTATAGATCACAGGTCGCATGCCGCTTAACGCCATGCCTGCGGCGACGCTCATCATGTTGGCCTCTGCAATTCCACAGTTGAAGAATCTGTCCGGCGCCACCTCTTTGAAGCGATCAAACATCCGATTTCCGATGTCGCCAGACAACAATGCCACATCACTGCGTTCAGTGGACAGTGTTGTCATTTCACGGGCAAAGGCGTCGCGCATCAGACAGTCTCCAGTTCGTCAATGGCTGCTGCCATCTCTTCATCGTTAGGTGTGCGGTAGTGCCAGTTGTTGTCGTCTTCCATGAACGACACACCCTTTCCCTTCACCGTGTGGGCCACGATGACGCTGGGTCGTTTGTCTTCGGCATGGGCTTTGTCTAATGCAGCTTTGATGGCCTCGAAATCGTGCCCGTCGATCTCCTGGGCATGCCAGCCGAATGCTTCCCATTTCGCTGCTAGTGGATCGAGGGCCATGATCTCTTGACTGCGGCCTGTGGCCTGCCATTTGTTGTAGTCGATGATTGCTGTGAGGCTCGATACTTTTTGGGCAGCCGCCAGCATCGCGGCCTCCCAGATTGTGCCTTCATTGCATTCTCCATCACTAAGAAGTGCGTAGCAGCGTATGGGCCTTTGCTGGATGCGAGCTGCCAGGGCCATCCCCAGGGCCATGGGAAGACCATGACCGAGCGATCCGGTTGCCGCCTCAATACCGGGGACATAACCCGGCTTGGGGGGATGTTCGTGGAATACGCTGCCGGGCTTACCGAAATCCTCCAGATGCTCTAGGGGAAAAAAACCACGTTCCGCCAAGACCTGAAACAGGATTGGGGCTCCGTGTCCCTTGCTCATCAGAAAGCGATCGCGTCCGGGATTCTGCGGCCAAGCTGGAGTTATGCGCAGTTCCTGCCAGTACAGTGCTACCAGTATCTCCACGCAGGAGAGGCAAGACCCTAGATGTGGGATTTTTGCAGTGGCCGACGTTGTTACCAGACGCTTGCGCAATGTAAGGGCCGTGGCTCTCAGCTCGGCTGCTTTTGTCTGGCTGAGCGAGGACATGATTATGACCTCTTCTTAGGGGCCACGAGATCAAGCTTGCGCATCCATTTGACCGTGTAGCAAGATTCATCATCGGGCAGTTCGTTTTGCTGGAAGGCCTCGGCGATTTCGCTGATCGCATCGGCCACACTGTGGTTTGGCTGGAATCCAGTGCCCAGCAGCTTGCTGGAATCCTGACGGTAGGAACGTGGGTCGTTCGAAGCACTCACCACGATTTCAGTATTGATCATGTTCTTTACACGCTCGGCAATGTCGAGAATCGAAATGTTTTCAAAGCCAGCGTTGTAGCAGCCGCTGGGAATCTCGGGATGGGCCAGGAAATGGCGATACACATTAGCAATGTCTTGAATATGGATGTTGGGCCTGGTCTGATCGCCCCCGAAGACGGTGATGCGGCCATTTTTGAGCGCTTGATAGCTGAGCATGTTCACACTCACATCCAGGCGCATACGTGGCGACACGCCACACACGGTTGCCGGTCGGATGCAGTGCACTTGCATCTTGTTTTTGTATGAGAGGAACACACGCTCAGCAACCATCTTGGTTTTGTTGTACACCGAGATCGGTACCAGGGTGAGATCTTCTGTGACGCTCGCCTCTTCTTTGACCCCGTAAACGCTGCCGGAGCTAGCGAAGATGAATTGTTTGACTCCGGCCCTTACAGCACGATCAGCCATCTGTTGGCCTGCCAGCACATTCACCTCCCAGCTGAGAGTGGGATTGAGCTCTACTGCCGGGTCGTTGGCGATGTTGGCTAGGTGAATGATCGCTTCGACGCCATTGAGGGGAATCGCATCGGTGTCGCGAATATCCAGCTGAAGATTGGTGAGCTTGGGATGCTGCGGCAAGTGGTTTCCGAACCATTGTGTGTCGACACTTACCACCTCATGCCCATCGGCGAGCAGCAGTGGCACTAACACCGAGCCTTTATAGCCACAGCCTCCGGTAACAAGAACTTTCATGGTTTGTGTTGATAGGTCCAAGGAATGGTTAGGAGCTGGTCGAGATGGTGATCTACCCAGGCAAGAGTTTCGTTGAGACCTTCATCAAGTCTCACCTTATCGCTCCATCCGAAGGCCTTCCGGATGGAGGTGCTGTCAAGCAGGTAGCTCTGATCTTTGCCTAGCCGTTCGTCGCTCTCCTCCACGACGGTGCTGAACGTGACTCCACAATGGTCACAGATCCGCTCCACCAGGGCGCGGATACTGATTGGCTCACGGGTGGAAAGATGCCAGGTGGTACCTGGATCGGCCTCAAGTGCCAACCGCAGCGTGGCTTGCATGGCATCACGAATGTGGATGAAGCAACGCTCGGATGTGCCGCCACCATGGAGATGCATAGGCTTGCCGGTGCGGGCACTGAGCATCGCTCGGGGAATGATCCGGTAAAGCTGTTGGCCCGGACCATAGACATTAGCCGCGCGGGTGAACACAACCGGAAAGCCATATGCCTTGTGGAAGCTGCGCAGATGCAAATCGCAGGAGGCCCGACTCACTGCGTAGGGCGTGCTGGGGTCGAAGTGATTGTGCTCGCGAATCCAATCTTCGTCGGTGCTGCCGTACACCTCGGGTGTGGTCACGTGCACGTATTTCTGGAGGAAGTGCCGCTGCCGAAGAGAGTCATGCAGGGCGACCTGGCTCACCACATTTGTCTGGTACCACTGCGTCGGGTTCAGCCAGCTCTCGGCCACCATGCCTTGGGCCGCAAAGTTGACGATGATCGCCGGTTGCTCCCGATCAATGAGCTCCAGCAGTGCTGTGAGCTGGGTGTTGAGATCAACCGCTTTGAATGCAAAGTTCTCTGGGTGGGCCAGCGGCTCCCCGGTCGATGTATCAGGCCAGCGATAGGGCAGAAACACGCGGTCAGGCTCTGCAGAGCGGCTCACCCCCAAAACCTTGTGACCCGCCCTTAGCGCTTCGGCCACAAAGTGTGAGCCACTGAAGCTGTTGCTGCCAATGACCAGGACCTTGTTGTTCATGGTGCCAGTGCCTCGTCCAGGCTGCTGCTCAGGGTGTCGGCGGCGATTGGTGTGTTGCCCATGGTTTCTACGGCCAGTGCTGCCATGCAACAGGCCAGGGCAGCAGTGGTCATCATCGCCTGCCGGCTGGACAAGCCAGTCGCCATAACGGCCAGCACCGAATCGCCCGCTCCTGCAACATCGAGTGGATTGACCGACAGAGCTGGAAACGGCTGGCTGTGCAGCTGCCCGTTGATATCACGGTCGTAGGCAATGAATCCTTCTGCAGCGAGCTTGATCAGCAGCCTTTGGCAACGGGTCGTTTCCAATAACTGCTGGCTGAGGCTCTCCAAGCCACTGTCCTTGTCCTGCAAGGCAAGGCGGAGCTCTCGCTCGTTTGGGCAGAGCAGCGAAAAGTTTTGAAACCGCGTAATAGAGCCCACCTGGCTGCTGCATTGCAGATCGCCGAACAGCATCAGGTTGTGGCTCTGCGCCAGCTTGGTCACAGCCTGGAGTACCCGTGGGGTCACGACCCCATACACAAAATCGGACACCACAATGCCGTGGGCGTGGGGGGCAAGGGCCTCCAGCCGGGCGATCAGCTGCGCCTCGATGGCCGGATCGAGGTTGTGCTGCTCGAGGCGGCTTACACGAAAGAGCTTCTGGTTCTCGACCACATAGCGCTTCTTGAAAGTGGTGGGCCTTGAGGGGTCGCGCGTCAGTGCATCTCCGATGCCCTGGGCTTTCAGCTCGCGCTGCACCAGCTCGGCGGTGCTGTCGTTGCCAACGACCGACACCAGATCGCACTGGGCCCCCAAAGCGCGGATGTGCGCTGCTACGACAGCCGCAGCGCCAATGAAATTGCGCTTAGCCAACTCGCGCACCACCACCACTGGCGCCTCGGCGCTCATGCCAATCGCTTCGCAGGCGGCGTACTGGTCGACAATCGTGTCGCCAAGCACGATCAAGCGTGTCTGTGACCACGCCTGGATCGACATCAGCAGTTGCCCATGGCTTAGCCCTTGGCGCTTGCACGCCATCTGGAATTGCAGCCGGCGCTGCAGGCGCAGGTCGCGCTCTGGAGTGGTCAGCAGATCGGCGCTGGCGTAGTGCACATCGCCAGCGTGGAACTGAACATTGCCGCCTTGGCTCTGGAGCAGGGCCAGTGGTTGCTTAAACTTTGCTGAGCTCTCCAGTTCGGTGCCGAGAACCACGATTGACGGCCGCAGTTGACTAATGGCCGGGCTCAGATCGTCGTCGCGAAGCAACACAATAGCGTCGGCCAGGCCTAAAAGGCCTAGGGCTTCAGCACGCTCCTGTTGAATGAAAGGATAGGGCTTGGTTTTGGTATGGTTGGTATCGCCTACTAGTGCTACGACTAGTTGCCGCCCGAGACTGCGGGCATGGCGAAGGTAGCGTATGTGCCCCGGGTGAATGGTGCTAAAGTGGCCATACGTTAGAATGCATCCTTGCAGGCCAAGTGCCTGATCCAGAGACAGCAGGCGCGTGTTCATAGCTGCAGCATCACCCTGCCGGCCGTGGCGCCATCCCGCATTGCGGCAATGGCATCATTAATCTGCTCGAGCGGGTAGCGAGCGGTTACATAGCGATCGAGATGCAAACGCCCTCGTTCCAGCAGGCGCAGGTAGCGGGGGATGTCGCGCTGGGGTTGGCTTTCACCACCCTGCGAACCCGTCAGTACTTTGCCGAAGTGCAGTGGCAGCGTATGAAGATTCACCGAGTTGCCCTGACGCGGTACCCCCACCAAAATCACGCGCCCTTGGGCGTGGGTGAGCCGGTATCCCTGCTCGATCACGGCTGGTGATCCCGTGTTGTCGATGAACACATCAAGGGGCTGTCCCGCCAGCATCTCATGGATGAGGGTCTCCGCATCGTCGCGGCTGCTGTTGATGCAGTGGGTAGCTCCCAGATGCTGAGCCAGCTCAAGCCTGCTGTCGAATAGGTCTACAGCCACAATCACGGAGGCCGAGACCAGCGCCGCGGCCTGGATCATGTTCAAGCCAACCCCGCCGGCACCGAATACCACCACCGATTCGCCCATTTTGAGCTGGGCATTGTTTTCAATTACTCCAAAACCGGTGGTGAGCGCACAACCAAAGAGAGCTGCAGCCTCGGGGTCGGTTGTGGTCGGCACCTTGGTGCAGCGGTTTTCGCTCACCACGGCATGGCGGTTGAAGGTGGTTACCCATCCCGCATTGAGAGGCTGGCCGCGCCACCGGTACTGGGGCGGGTCAGCCTGGATTCCTGCCCCAGGGCGCCAATGCAGCACCACGCTGTCGCCGGCTTGCACATGCTTCACCCCAGGGCCCACCTCAAGCACGGTGGCAAACCCCTCATGGCCCATCAAATGTGGAAGAAAGCGATCGGGACCTTTGACGCCCTCGATCTCTCCCAGTTGGGACCCGCAGATGCCACTGACTTGAATCTCTACAAGCACCTGTCCAACATCGAGCTGGGCGGGGAGCTCGATGGTGTCGACTACAAGCGGCTCCCGCTGAGCAACCAAAATTGCAGCCTGTGTGCTTGTAGGACGTTCTTTTGTCATTTGAAATAAATAAACGAGTAGTTGCCGTTGTAGACCGTTTGCTCAAACGACAATAGCCATTCTTTTGTTGTGTTGAAGGTTTCGCGGGTAACTTGCCAACATTGAAATTTTGCCTTTTCCTGTTCTTTGCGATAACTTACTTTATATAGGTATTTGTCGAGTTTTCCCATGCGCTCCATTTCCTTGAGTGCTGGACATAGGGCGTAGGCGAGCAGGTTGTGCAATGTTGTGATTGAAATCAGCAGATCAAAGTGATCGTCTGGCAAAGGCAAGCAAGTGAAAGATTCCACTTGCAGTCGATCACGGATCTCTCCCTTGCTGTTGGCAATTGTATAGGTGAAGGTCTCGATTTCGTAGATCTCTACATCCGGCATCACCTTGAAAAAGTCGTAAAGTAGACACACCTTGCCGAAGCCAATATCCAGGATCTTGGGTTTTGCGGGCAGCTCGTAGTGCTCGGCCATCGCGCGTGCCACCTTTCCCAGCGGCCCTCGAGATAGTTTTAGCCTCGTAGCAGATTAGGCGGTCGCCATCCCAGCACTCAAAGTCAAATCGATTTGCCAATTTGGCAGCTTTGGCCTTGGGAAAGTCAGGATCATTGATCAGGTCCAGGTACTCGCGCTGCTTGCTTTTGTGGAGCATGCTCATGAAATCGATTTCGGCCATCAGGTCAGGGGGTTCAGCTCGGAGGGTTTGTTGCTGTTGAGCCACTGCATGCACAGATGGCCCACAATCAGCTGTGTGTCTTCGGCAATCTGCATGTTGTCGATCTCAAAATGAATGGCCGTGTCGGCTAGCTCTCTGCAGCGGCCGCCGCTGAAGGCCAGGATCGCAAAACTGGTGATCGCCATGCTGTTGGCGGTTTCAAGCGCGCGCACTACATTGGCCGAGTTACCGCTACCCGAAAGCACGATCAGCAGATCGCCTTGGCGCCCCTTGACCTCTAACTGGTGGGCGTAGATGTTGTGATAGCCGGTGTCATTGGCCAGGCAGGTGATCACGCCGGCATTTGCTGGCAGTGCTTCCACCCGCAGGCCAGGCACTTTGCTTCCAGGGCCGCAGGCGCCGATGCCGTAATGCAGATCGTTGGCCATGTGGATCGCATTGGCCGCGCTGCCGCCGTTGCCGCAGATGTACACGTGCCGGCCCTCGATCCAGGCTTGGCGTAGGGATTGGGCCAGGGTTTCAATGGCCGCCAGATTGGCTGCAGAGAAGCAACCTTGCAGGCGGTTCAGGTAGGCCCAGGCAGTTGTTGCAAACGTGCTGTCGGTTGGTTGTGTGTGTGTGTGTGGGGGGGTCATGACTCTTGATTCAACAGCTGTTGAGCTGTGGCCAGTGCCTCGGGCGTGCCTATATCCAGGTAGGCCTGATCGGTGTGCCAGGTCTGGATTCGGCCCAACATCCTGGGGATGGCCTCCGTGCTGAAGTCACTAGGTGGTGGTGCCATGCTGTTGAGGTGATCGAGCAGCGGTGGCTCGAAGGCATAGAGGGCTCCGTTAGCCCTGTTACCGGGGGGGTTCCCCACTTTCTCATGGAACCCCTGAAGGATGTTTTGCTCGTCAAGCTCGACGATTCCGCAGCTGCTCGGGCTTTCGGTCTTAAAAGTGAGCATGGTGAGCAGGCAGCCCATCTGTCGGTTGTGATGGGCGGCCAAAAACGGCCGCAAACCCTCGGCCATGGCGTTGTCGGCGTGGATCAGCAGGCCCGTGCAACCGCTAAAGAACGATTGGTTGGCCAGCAGGGTGCCGGCGGTGCCCAGCAGCTCAGGTTCATGCACGGTGTGCACAGTCATCGTGGAGCTATGCCAGCTCTGCAAATACACCTCCACCTGCTCAGCCAGGTAATGGGTGTTTACCAAGACTGCCGTGCAGCCTGCCTGCTCCAGCTGGCGCAACCAGCGACCAAGCAGGGGAACGCCGCCGATTGGCACCAGACATTTGGGCGTGTGCAGGGTGAGGGGCCTGAGGCGGGTGCCCAGGCCCGCGGCCAGCAGCAGGGCGCGCAGCGATTGGCTCATGGCAGGTTCAGCCTGGGTGCAGCCTGATCCAGGATCAGATCGGCCAGCGCAAAGCTGGCTGTGAATGCCGGTGATATCGCATTGAGCACATGGGAGCTGCTGGGGCCTGGGAGGCACAGGAAGTCGTCTTCCAGGTGCTGGGTGCGGTGGTTGAACAACTGCGAGCGGATGCCCACCTTCTGGCTGAGCTCGATGTGCTCGGCGCGCACAGCTGGGATCAGCTCCTGGGCAGCTCGCACCAGCAGGGGCGGCAGAGCTAGGAAGGCTTGCTCGTGCACGTAGCGCCTGAACCCGCCTTGATTGGCCAGGTACTGGCGGGCCAGCACCGCCAGATTGGCGGCAGCCATGGCCGGCTCCAGCGCCTGCAGGCCGCGGTAGTTTTCGCGCCCCCAGGCGGGGGTGGCGGTGGGGCCGATGCTCACCAGTGGTGTTGCATCAGCGCTGGGGGTGAAGTGCACCCCGAGAAAGGGCACATTGAGATCAGGGACTGGGTAGAGGTTGCTCCGGGGCTGGATCGGACACCCCTGCTTGAGCTGCCAGTAGAGCCCCTTGAAGGGCAGCAAGGAGTAGTGGCCTCCAACGCCAAACCGGTGCGCCACTCGGTCGGCCTGCAGGCCGGCGCAGTTGAACAGGTGCCCGTACTGCAGCCTTGTGCCATCTGACAGCTCCAGGGTCTGCTGCTCTGGCAATGCCTTCCAGTGCGGCTGATCCTGCAGGAAACGGACACCCCTCTCGCCCAGCTCCTGCCGCAGGCGCTGCACCACCGTGATCGCTTTGACGACGGCTGTGTTGGGGCTCCATAGGGCCCGGCCGCTGGCGCTGCGCGCCTCCGGGATCAGCTGCTTGAGCTGCTGTGCATCGCAGAACTCCACCACAGCACCGTTGGCCCGGCCGCGTTCGGCCAGCAGATCGAGCTGGGGGTCGAGTTCGGCCCGCGGCGGCACGATCACCTTGCCGCAGGGGTTGAGAGGCAGTTGTCGCTCCTCCACCCAGGCGCGTAAACGGCGGGAGCCCGATACACACACCTGCGCTTTGATGGATCCAGGTTTGTAATAGAGCCCTGCGTGCAAGACACCGCTGTTGCGCCCTGAGCTGTGGCGACCCAGCTCGGGTTCTTTATCCAGCACGGTGATGCTGCGACTGATGCCCCGCTCGAGCAGCTGGTGGGCAATGCAGAGACCCACCATGCCGCCGCCGAGAATCAAAACGTCGCTGGAGCGGTGTGTCACGGCTGGTGTGAGAGCAGCTCGACTGGAAAGTCCAGCAGCGAGTTCAGGAGCAGCGGCTTCTTGGGGGTGAGCCAACCCTGCACTTGAGATCGTTCGCTTGCCCCATGGCCACTGAGGACATGGAATAAGCAACTCACCTTGGCCTGGGCACCGGCCTGAAGATCTGACAGGCGGTCACCGATGAGGAGAGACCGACTCAGATCGAGGTTTAGATCGGCATGGGCTGCCCACAGCATTCCCGGACTGGGTTTGCGCCAGCTGTTTGGTGGTGGATTGGGCCCATGGCCATTGGCATAAATCGCCGCGATGGGAGCTTCGGAGCCCAGTAGCTCGAGCAGGCGATCAGTCACGCATTCGTAGCTTTGCCAGTCGAAATAGCCCCGCGAGATTCCTGATTGATTGGTCATAACTACAACGGGCCACCCATGGATGCGGGCTTCCTGGAGCAGTTGATGAGCCCCTAGACAGAGTTCAACTTGCGCGGGATCGCTGAGGTGATGACGGTCTTCGATCAGAACACCATCGCGATCTAGGAATAGTGCAGGGGTCGGCAGCGCGCAGGGTTCACTCATTAGCCGCTTTCTTTCCATGGGATGCGTCATCGTTCCTTGGCTTGATGTCTTGCTTCAAACCAATAAGGGGATCAGTTCAAGCAGTTGATCTTTGGTGCCAAGCTTCAAGTTGTTGATGTCGTTCGCATTGAGCTCATGGGGGTCGAGTCGCAGGCTGCGTCCATCGGCCAGCATCGCCCCCAGTAGTGGGGTGTTGCCGTTGCACAGATCCACCAGCTGATCGCCCCGCTGCTCGAAGCGCACGCCGATCTGGCCGATGTCGCCCCGTTGGCAGCGGCGCAGACCCTTGAGGGGGAGGCGTTGGAGCAGGCCCTGATGGCTGGCGGCGATGACGCTGCCCGTGGCTTCAAGGCCGACGGCACCCACCACCGTTTCACCGGGCAGCAGTCGCAGCAGCACGGGCCCCTGGGCATTGCGGCCCATCACGGGCAGGTTGCTGTCGTTCACCGCCAGCCGCAGCAGGCGGCCGGTGCTGCTAGCCACCACCAGATCCTGTCCTTCACGGCAGAGGACCGCCCGCTTCAGACTCACTCCCTCCTTCAGTTTCAGCACCGAG
>Ga0194116_10002045_pt1 | contig 26930 bp, 21 predicted proteins | sample TA2MahsurfametaG_4_FD_148617 | JGI IMG/M metagenome (GOLD analysis project Ga0194116, IMG submission 148617) | Freshwater microbial communities from Lake Tanganyika, Tanzania - TA2015008 Mahale S9 surface | ecosystem: Environmental > Aquatic > Freshwater > Lake | place: Tanzania: Lake...
GGGCGATGGGTTCGGGCCAAATAATGCCCGCGGCATCATGGTTCTGCTCGATCGCCGCGGCCACGATACGCGTGACACCGATACCGTAGCAGCCCATGTACATCACCACCGGCTTGCCGGCTTCATCGAGCACGGTGGCCTGCAAGGCCTCGCTGTATTTGCGACCGAGCTGAAAGATATGACCGACTTCGATGCCGCGCCGGATGCGCAGCGTGCCGGTGCCGCCCGGGCTCGGATCCCCTTCGAGGACATTGCGCAGATCGGCGGCGGTGGACTCGGGCAGATCGCGACCCCAGTTCACGCCGGTATAGTGCTGGTCGATTTCATTGGCGCCGCACACAAAATCGGCGAGCACCAGCGCGGCGTGATCGGCGTACACCCTACAGCGCAGTCCGATCGGTCCGAGATAACCCGGCTCGCAACCTGTTGCGGCGAGTACCGCCTCGCGCGAGGCCATGCGCAGCGGGTTGGCAACACCTGGAAGCTTTTGGGCCTTGATGGCGTTGAGTTCGTGATCCCCGCGGATCAAAAGCGCCACGATGCCGCCGTCTGCGCCATCGACCATCAATAATTTGAGCGTCTGTGCAGCGGGAATCTTCAAAAAATTGGCGAGTGCCTCGATGGTTTTGGCGCCGGGTGTGGCCACTTTTTGCAACGGCGCGGAGGCTGCGGGCCGGGCGCTGCTCGGAGCGAGCGCAGGGGCCAGCTCGAGATTCGCGGCGTATTGGTCGGCACCATCCGAAACGGCGATGGCGTCTTCGCCCGAATCGGCGAGCACTTGGAATTCTTCGGAGGCCGTACCGCCGATCGAACCGGTGTCTGCCTTGACGGGCCGAAACTCCAGCCCCATCCGCTCGAACATGCGGATGTAGGCGTCGCGCATCGCGTCATAGCCCTGCTGCAGCGACTCCTGCGTCAGATGGAAGGAGTAGGCGTCCTTCATGATGAACTCGCGGCCGCGCATCACGCCGAAACGCGGACGGATCTCATCGCGAAATTTCACCTGAATCTGGTAGAAGTTCGCCGGCAACTGCCGATAGCTTTTGAGTTCGCGGCGCGCGAGATCGGTGATGACCTCTTCGTGCGTGGGCCCGATCACGAAGTCGCGTTGATGACGATCTTTGAGGCGCAGCAGCTCGGGGCCGTATTGCTCCCAGCGCCCCGATTCCTGCCACAGCTCAGCCGGCTGCACGGCAGGCATGAGCACCTCGAGGGCGCCCGCGCGATCCATTTCTTCGCGAATGATCTGCTCGACCTTGCGCAAGCTGCGTAGACCGAAGGGTGTCCAGGTGTAGATGCCCGCAGCAAGACGGCGGATGAGGCCGGCGCGCAGCATCAGCTGGTGGCTGACGACCTCCGCTTCGGACGGGGTTTCTTTCGTGGTGTTGATCGGATATCGGGACCAGCGCATGGCGAAGCAGGACTCTCGGTCTGTCGGGGTGCGACATGTTACGGGCGCGGCGATTGTCCCGAAAGGTTTAGCCCCCTATGATGAGCCGGTTTTTTAGCCATCGTGAGCCCGAAGCCCTTGAGCAACCCAGCAAACTCGCCGCCGTCCCCCGCACCGAAGCGTCGCGGCATCTATCTGTTGCCCAATCTGCTGACCACCGCCTGCCTGGGCTGCGGTTTTTTCGCCATCATCTCGGCCATCAACGGCGATTTCGAGCGCGCTGGGCCGGCCATCTTTCTCGCCATGGTGTTCGATGGTCTCGATGGGCGTGTCGCGCGTTGGACCGGCACTGAGAGCGTCTTTGGCAAGGAATACGACAGCCTCGCCGACATGGTGGCCTTCGGTGTGGCGCCGGCACTCGTCGCCTATCAGTGGGGGGTCGCGGCGATCGCCGAATATGGCGCCTCTTGGGCGCGCTTCGGGTGGATTGCCTCGTTTTTCTATGTTGCCTGTGCGGCCCTCAGGCTCGCGCGGTTCAATGCTCGCGCAGCGACCGTCGACAAGCGTTATTTCGAAGGCTTGCCGAGCCCTTCGGCAGCAGGTCTAGTCGCGGCCTTCGTCTGGTTTTCCAGTGAGTGGACCGAGCCGGGTCTTGCCGGGCTCGCACTCTGTTTCTCGGTCGTGTCGTTCGCGGGCGTCATGATGGTGTCGGGATTCCCGTACCCCAGCGTCAAGCAAATCGACTGGAACGCACGCATGAAGTTTTTCTATTTCGTGATCGTGCCGATCTCGCTGGCGCTGGTCGTCGCCGAGCCCCCGACGATGCTGCTGTTCCTGTTCTCGGTCTATGTGCTGCTCGCGCCGATTCTGTGGCTGTTCCGTCGGCTGCGCCGGGCAGGCACACCGCGTGCCCCCGCCGATTCGCAAAATGGCTGACGCCGCGCGCCGAGCGCGCTATCTCGAAGCGCTCGGCATCGATGTGTGGGTGCCGCGGCACCCACCCGCTGAAACTGTGGTGGCGCCCGTCACTGTGGCGCCTACGCCAGCTGCAGCAGCACCGGTTGACCCCGCCACTCTTGACTGGTCTGCACTGCGGGCCTGTGTCAGTGACTGCAAGCGCTGCGCGTTGCACCAGGGCAGGACCCAAACGGTCTTCGGGGTGGGCGATACCGCCGCGCGCTGGATGGTGGTGGGTGAGGCGCCAGGTGCCGATGAAGATCGGCAGGGTAAGCCTTTCGTCGGTGCAGCCGGTCAATTGCTGAACGCCATGTTGACGGCCATCGAGCTGCCGCGCGAAACCGTCTACATCGCCAATATCCTGAAGTGCCGCCCCCCCGAAAATCGTGATCCGCGTCCCGAAGAAGTGAGCGAGTGCCTGCCGTACCTGCATCGACAAGTGGCCTTGCTGCGGCCGCAGATCATTTTGGCCTTCGGGCGCGTGGCTGCGCAGAACCTGCTCGGCACGGACGCGACGCTCGCCAAGTTGCGCGGCAGCGTGCATCACTTTGGGCCGCTCAACACTCCGGTCGTGGTCACGTATCATCCGGCCTATCTGCTGCGCAGTCCCGGCGAAAAGCGCAAAGCTTGGGAAGATCTCAAGTTCGCCCGTCGGGTGTTCGCCGAGCTGCATCCTGCAGTCTGAGTCACATGGCCACTCTGCCCAAAGATTTATGGATTCCGCAGCTCGCCTTCCGGCGCATGGCCGAGGACGATGTCGGAGCGGTGATCGCCGCCGAACGTGCGGGCTACGCATTCCCCTGGAGCGAAGGCATTTTTCGGGACTGCCTGCGTGCAGGGTATGTGTGCCGCGTGGCCGAGCTCGATCAACTGCTGGTCGGCTACGGCATTCTCAGTGTGGGCGCGGGCGAAGCGCATGTGCTCAATCTTTGTGTGCGCCCGGAGTACCGCTGTCGCGGCTTGGGCCGTCGACTACTGCAGCATCTCATCGATTTGTCGCGGGCTGCTGCCGCGCAAGATCTTTTCCTCGAAGTGCGTCCGAGCAATCTCGCGGCTGTTCGCCTCTATCAGGCGATGGGGTTAAAGCAGGTGGGTGTACGTCGCGGCTATTACCAGGCAGAGCATGGCCGCGAAGATGCGGTCGTGATGCGCCTCACCCTCAACGGCTGATTTTTACGGGCGTTTCATGAAACTCGGCGATGAAGTCGCGCGACGGCGCACATTCGCAATCATTTCCCATCCTGATGCGGGCAAGACCACGCTCACCGAAAAGCTGCTGCTGTTCGGGGGCGCGATCCAGCTTGCAGGCACGGTCAAAGGGCGAAAAGCTGCGCGACACGCCACCTCCGACTGGATGCGTCTCGAGCAGCAGCGCGGGATCTCCGTCACCTCCTCGGTGATGCAGTTTCCGTATAACGACTGCGTCGTGAATCTGCTCGATACCCCGGGTCACGAGGATTTCTCTGAAGACACCTATCGAACGTTGACGGCTGTCGATTCGGCGCTCATGGTGATCGACTGCGCGAAAGGCGTCGAAGAGCGCACCATCAAGCTCATGGAAGTCTGCCGGCTGCGTGATACGCCGATTATGACGTTCATCAACAAACTCGATCGCGATGGCAGGGCGCCGATCGAATTGCTCGATGAGATCGAGAAAGTTCTGGGGATTGCCACCGCGCCGGTCACCTGGCCGATCGGTATGGGTCGCGAGCTCAAGGGCATTTATCACCTCGTTGAAGATCGCATTTACGTCTACGAGGCCGGTGAGCGTGGACGGGTCGGCGAGAACGTGGTGATCGAGGGCTTGCACAGCGCGGCGGGCCGGGAGTTGCTTGGTGATCAGGCTGCAGCCTTCGACGAAGAGATCGAACTCGTACGCGGCGCGACGCAGGAATTCAGTGTCGAGCGCTTCCGGGCCGGCAAACAGACGCCAGTATTCTTTGGCTCGGCCATTTCCAATTTCGGTGTCGAAGAACTTTTGAAAGCGTTCACGCAGCACGCCCCCGGTCCCTTGCCGCGGCCGACCCGCCAGCGCGAGGTGAAACCCACCGAAGAAAAGCTGACCGGCTTCGTGTTCAAGATTCAGGCGAACATGGATCCTGCGCATCGTGATCGCATCGCCTTTCTGCGTTTGTGCTCAGGCAAGTACAGTCGCGGCATGAAGCTGCATCATGTGCGGCTCGACAAAGACGTACGCATTGCCGATGCGCTGACCTTTTTGGCCTCTGATCGCTCAGCCGCCGAAGACGCTTACGCCGGGGATATCATCGGTCTGCACAATCACGGCACGATCAACATCGGCGACACCTTTTCGGAGGGCGAAGAACTCGGCTTCACGGGCATCCCCAACTTCGCGCCAGAGCTTTTCCGTCGCGCCGTGCTGCGCGATCCGCTCAAAATGAAAGCCCTGGGCAAGGGCCTGGGACAGCTCTGCGAAGAGGGCGCCACGCAGCTCTTTCGACCATTGCGCAACAACGACATGATTTTGGGCGCGGTCGGGCAGCTGCAGTTCGAGGTGGTCGCGTTCCGGCTGGCCGACGAATACGCCGTGCAGTGCAGCTTCGAGCCCATCAGCGTGCATACGGCGCGCTGGGTGTATTGCAGCGACGAGCGCAAGCTCGCCGAGTTTCGCAGCAAGGCCTATGACAACCTCGCGGTGGATCACAGCGGGGCGCTCGTATATCTTGCTCCCTCGAGGGTCAATCTCGGTCTGACGATCGAGCGCTGGCCAGAGATCACGTTCCGCGAAACTCGAGAACAGGCCAACTAAGCGGGGACAGGCCCATCGAAACCCAGAGCCCTTACAAACGTCGCGAAACGATTTCCTGGGCGCTCTACGACTGGGCTAACTCTGCCTTTGCAACGACCGTGCTCGCCGGTTTTTTTCCGGTGTTCTTTCAAAAATTCTGGAGCACGGGAGTCGACCCTACGGTCAGCTCCTCAAGGCTCGGTTTCGCCAATGGTCTCGCGGGCTTGTTGGTCGCCGTGCTCGCACCCATCCTCGGCGCCATTGCTGACCGTACCGCGAGTCGCAAGCGCCAGCTCGTGATCTGGACTACGGTCGGCGTCATCGGCACGGCGGCACTGGGTTTCATTGGGCAGGGCGAGTGGTGGTGGGCGGCAGCCTGTTTCATGATGGGCTGCATCGGCTTCAACGCCGGCAACATCTTCAACGATTCTTTGCTGCTCGATGTGGCTGCGGAGCATGAGCTCGATCAAGTCTCGGCCCTCGGCTATTCGCTCGGGTACTTGGGTGGCGGATTGTTGTTCGCCATCAATGTTTTGATGACCCTCAAGCCGCAGTGGTTCGGACTTGCCGATGCAGCCGCGGCCGTACAGGTGTCGTTCATGATGGCGGCGGGCTGGTGGTTTCTGTTCATGCTGCCTGCCGCGATCAACGTCAAAGAGCGGGCCTCGGTCAGCAAAGCGAGCGGTGCAATCACGGCTGCACGCGAGGGTTTGCGCGAATTGCGTGGCACCCTGCGCGACGTGGGCAAGTATCGGGACATCACGCTTTTTTTGGTGGCGTATTGGCTTTATATCGATGGCGTACACACCATCTACACCATGGCGGTCGACTATGGTGTGGCACTCGGACTGCCCTCATCGAGCCTGCTTGCGGCATTGTTGCTGACGCAATTCGTCGCTTTTCCTTCTGCGCTCGCGCTGGGTTGGCTCGGTAACCGTTGGGGTACCAAGCGGGGAATTTTGTTGTGTATATTCGTTTATCTGTCGGCGACCATTTATGCCTATTTTCTCGATACGGTTGCCGAATTCTTTGCTCTGGCGGTGGTGGTGGGTCTGGTACAGGGCGGCATCCAGAGCCTCTCGCGTTCCATGTTCGGTCGACTCGTGCCGCAAGGAAAGAGCGGCGAGTTTTTTGGCTTTTTCAACATGATGGGCAAGTTTGCGAGTTTTCTTGGGCCGATGCTGATCGGCACGGTCGCACTGCTTACCGGTGACTCGCGGCTGTCGGTGTCATCCATCATCATTTTGTTCATTTTGGGTGGGCTGGTGTTGCTCCGGGTCCCAGGTCGATGAGCCGAGTACCGAAGCTCCCGCCCGACACCCCCAAGGTGCGAAGTCCTTGGCGCCGAATAGTGGGCACGGCGGCGCTTTGGCTAGGCGGTTGGCGTGTCGAGGGCAATCTGCCCAACCTGCGAAAGTTCGTGCTCGTGGTTGCACCGCACACCTCGAACTGGGATTTCATCGTGGGCTTCATGGTGTATCTCGCGCTGCAGATCGAGACCCTTTGGTTCGCCAAGCACACGGCGCTACGAGGGCCCTTGGGGCCGCTTGGCCGACACTTTGGTGCGGTCGCCATCGACCGCAGTCGCGCTGGGCATGTGGTGGAGGCCTACATCGAAGAATTCAACAAGCGTGAGTCCATGATTCTCACGCTGGCCCCTGAGGGAACGCGCAGCAGAGTCGCCGACTGGAAGCACGGGTTTCATCACGTGGCGCAAGGTGCCGGGGTGCCCATGGTGCCGGTGGCACTCGATTTCTCGCGCAAGTGCATTGTCTTCGGTCCGCCACAAATGCCGACCAATGACTACCTTGCCGACATGGCACTCTTCAAGCCGTTCTTTCGCGCCGAAATGGCGAAACGCCCCGAGAACTATGACGAGGCTTTGCCGACGGCTGTCGGTGCCCAGCTGGCGGGGTCCAGCCGGAACGAGTCGCGCAGCAGTACGTAAAGCGTCGGGTGACGCGCGGCGAGATCAGCGGAGCGCTCAAAGAAAAACTCGGCGGCGACCGCCAGGAACTCGGTCAGATCTTCTGCGCCATAGGGGTCTAGCAGGGTCTCTTCACCGCGATCAACGGCCGCGCATAGCGATTCATAAGCCGCGGTGAGTGCGGCGCGCGCGGCGGGGTCGCCACCCGGGTGACTGTGCTCGAGAAAGTGCGTTACTTCATGAACGACCACGTTGTAGCCATCTTCGCGTGACTGAGCTTCTTCGACATCGCGCCACGAGAGCACGAGACGATCGCTGCCGTGGGCTTGTCCGGAGAGCGTCCGATAGCCCTCGGTGACGACGCCCGTGTCTTCGTCTTCGTCAGCCTCTTCAACGACGAATTCGTCGGCATGCACGGTGATGCCGTGCAGATCATCAAACGGGTAGTCGTCATGGCCGAGCGTGACGATGCAGGCTTGCGCGGCGATCACGGTGCGCATGGTCTCGGTGACCTGAAAATCATGGGCGCCAGTGACGGGGATGCGCTCGAGAAACTCATCGAGACGCGGCAGCAGTCGCTCCTGCAAGGGCGCGGGCAGTCGACGCCACAAGCGCACGTGCTGCTCGAGGAGGCTCGCGCGCGAGCCCGGCAACAGGGGCACATCGGCCGCTTCGGTCTGTGACACCGTCGAGGCCGAGGTAGCCCCTGCGCGACGGCGACGCCAAAGATAAACGACGACGATGCCGATCAGCGCGACGACGAGCAGGATGCGCGTCATCGTCAGAGCAACTCGCGTACCCGCGCGAGCTGGCCTTCGAGGCTGGCGAGCGTGCGCTCGAAGTCGGCGATGCGAGTTTGCTCTTGCGCGACCACTTCGGGTGGTGCATTGCGCACGAAGTTCTCGTTGGCGAGCTTGGCGTTCGCACGTTTGATTTCGTCACGAGTTTTGACGGTGCGTTTATCGAGTCGTGCCGCTTCGGCTTGCGGATCGATCACGCCCGCCATGGGTACCAACACGCGCATCGCACCCATGACCGCGGTCGCAGAGGGCGGGGGGGTCTCGACGGCTTCAAGCACACGCAGACTTTCCAGCCCTGCGAGTCGCTGCAGATAGTTTTCGTAAGTAGCGAGGCGGCTGCGGTCTGAGAGGTCGGCATTCTCGAGTAGTGCGGGCAGTCGACGCGAGGGGCTGATGTCCATCTCGCCGCGAATCTGACGCACGCCGAGCACGAAGGCTTTGATCCACTCGACATCGGTTTCTGCGGCAGTATCCCGCGACCAATCGCTGGCCATGGGCCAGGCGGCAGTCATGATGGTCGCTTGCGCATGCAGATTTACGCGGGCGAGCGGGGCAACGCGCTGCCAGATTTCTTCGGTGATGAAGGGCATCAAGGGGTGCAGGGCACGCAACAGGGTTTCGAGCACCGTCACCAAGGTGCGCCGCGCGGCGCGCTTGGCTTCGACCGAGGTGTGCTCGGATTGCAGCACGGGCTTGGTGAGTTCGAGATACCAGTCGCAGAACTCGTACCAAGTGAATTCATAGAGCGCCGAGGCCGCGAAATCGAAGCGGTATTCGACAAAGGCCTGATCGACCTGACGGAGGGTCTCGCCGAGACGTGAAACGATCCAGCGGTCCGCGACGCCGCTTGCGCAGGCACCCTCGAAAAGCTGCGGGTCCAGCGGTTTGCCGTCGGCATCTTCCACGCCCATCAGCACATAGCGGGAGGCGTTCCAGAGCTTGTTGCAAAAGTTTCGATAACCGCCAACGCGCGCGAGATCGAAGCGCAGGTCGGCGCTTTGCGTGGCTAGCGAGGCAAACGTGAAGCGCAGTGCATCCGTGCCAAATGCCGAGATGCCTTCCGGAAACGCTTTGCGCGTGGCTTTTTCGATGGCGGGGGCGAGGCGCGGTTGCATGAGCCCGGTGGTGCGCTTGCGCACGAGATCTTCGAGCGCAATGCCATCGACGATATCGAGCGGGTCGATGACATTACCCTTCGACTTCGACATCTTCTGCCCTTCGGAGTCGCGCACCAAGCCGTGCACATAGACTTCGCGAAAGGGCACATCGCCCATGAATTTGATGCCCATCATGATCATCCGGGCGACCCAGAAGAAAATGATGTCGAAACCGGTGACGAGCACCGAGGTCGGGTAAAAGCGCTTGAGCTCGGCAGCCTGATCAGGCCAGCCCAGAGTCGAGAACGGCCAGAGTGCCGACGAGAACCAGGTATCGAGGACATCGTCGTCCTGGCGCAGCACGGTGCTCGCCGCAAGTTCGTGACGAGCGCGTACTTCGCTTTCCGAACGGCCCACATAAACTTTGCCGGAGTCGTCGTACCAGGCGGGAATTCTATGGCCCCACCACAACTGGCGACTGATGCACCAATCTTTGATGTTGCGCATCCACTCGAAATAGGTGCGGGACCAGTTCTCCGGGACGAAGCGGATCGAGCCGTTGCGCACCGCTTCGATGGCGGGCTCCGCAAGCGGCGTGATCTTCACGTACCACTGATCGGTGAGGTAGGGCTCGATGACAGCGCCCGAGCGATCGCCCCGCGGCACCATGAGCTTGTGCTTGTCGATTCGCTCGATGAGACCCGCCGCTTCGAGCTCTGCGAGCACGCGCTCGCGCGCGGCGAAGCGATCGAGTCCGCGCAGATGTTCGGGAACGGCGTCGTTCATCCGCGCATCAGGCGTAAATACGTTGATTTGCTCGAGGCCGTGCCGGGCGCCGACCTCGTAATCATTGAAGTCGTGGGCGGGCGTGATTTTGACGCAGCCAGAACCAAATTCCGGATCGACGTAGTCGTCGGCAATCACCGGAATCAGGCGGCCGACGATGGGCAGGCGCAGCGATTTGCCGATCAGTGCGGCATAACGCTCGTCTTTGGGGTTCACAGCGACGGCTGTATCGCCGAGCAAAGTCTCGGGGCGGGTGGTCGCGACCACCACATACCCGCTGCCATCGTCGAGCGGGTAGCGCAGATGCCAGAGCGAGCCTTCTTCTTCGGTGCTCAACACTTCGAGATCCGACACCGCTGTTTGCAAGACCGGATCCCAGTTGACGAGCCGCTTGCCGCGATAGATCAGGCCTTCCTCGTAAAGACGCACGAAGACCTCAGTGACGGCCTGCGACAAACCCTCGTCCATGGTGAAGCGATCGCGTGACCAGTCCACCGAGGCGCCGAGTCGGCGCATTTGTCTCGCGATCGTGCCGCCCGATTCGCCTTTCCATTTCCAGACCCGCTCAATGAATGCATCGCGCCCGAGCTCGGCCCGCGTCTTGCCTTCGCCTTCGAGTTGACGCTCGACGACCATCTGCGTCGCGATGCCCGCATGGTCGGTCCCCGGCTGCCACAGTGTCGCTTCGCCGCGCATGCGGTGGTAGCGCGTGAGCGCGTCCATGATCGTGTCTTGGAACGCATGACCCATGTGCAGCGTGCCCGTGACATTGGGCGGCGGGATCACGATGCAATAGCCTGCAGCATGGCCTTGCGGGGCAAACAAGCCCGAGGCTTCCCAGCGGTTATAGATGCGCTGCTCGATATCGCCGGGCGAATAGACCTTGTCCATGGCGGCTGTTCAGCGTCCTGCGCGACGGACGAGAAAGTCGGTGAGCAGCGCCATCGGGCGACCGGTGCTGCCCTTGTTGGCACCGCTCGCATAGGTTGAACCCGCGATGTCCATGTGTGCCCAACTCATGCCCGTGGTGAACTTCGCGAGAAAAGCGGCTGCCGTCAGTGCGCCACCGTCACGACCTGCGACGTTGGCGAGATCGGCAAAGTTGCTTTTGAGCTGTTCGCCGTATTCTTCGGTGCAGGGCAGCTGCCACGCGCGATCATCGGCACGCACGCCGGACTCGACCAATTCCTCGGCGAGCGCATCGTCGTTCGCCATGACGCCCGTGTGGTGATGGCCAAGCGCGATCACGCAAGCTCCGGTGAGGGTGGCGAGATCGACCACGGCCTGAGGCTTGTAACGCCTTGCGTAATGCAGCGCGTCACAAAGAATCAGTCGTCCCTCGGCATCGGTGTTGAGAATCTCGACCGTCAACCCGGCGGCGCTGGTGACGATATCGCCGGGCTTGATGGCGCGGCCGCTAGGCATGTTCTCGCAGGTGGGCACCAGCGCGACCACATTGAGTGGCAACTGCAGTTCGGCCACCGTCGCCATGGCGCCAATCACGGCTGCCGCGCCCGACATGTCGAACTTCATTTCGTCCATTGCGCCCGGATCTTTGAGCGAGATACCGCCAGTGTCGAAGGTAATACCTTTGCCAACCAGCACGACCGGGGCACGACGCGCGCGCGGCCCCTTGTATTCCATGATGATGAAACGCGGCGGTTGCTCGCTGCCCGCGGTCACTGCCAAGAAGCAGCCCATTTTTTCGGCGCGAATTTCGGCTTCTTCAAGCACGCGTACCGAGAGGTTTGCATGCTGTTCGCCAAGGCGCAAAGCTTGCTCGGCGAGATAGCTCGGTGTGCAGACATTGCCCGGAAGATTCGCGAGGTTGCGCATGATCAAGGCGCCATTGCCCGAGGCGTTGCCGTGAGCGAGGCCGCGCCGTGTGCTCGCTGCCGCTGCCGGACGCACCGGGCCGAACTTGAGCCGAGCCAGCGCCGGCGGGGCGGGTTTTTTACCCGACTTAAAATCATTGACGCGATAGAGTGCCGCATGGGCGATCTCTGCCGCCGAGCGTGCGAAGAGATAATCGTCGAGCTCGCGCGGCGCGGGACGAGTGAGCGCGACCGCCGCCGTCTTGCAGCGGGTGCGTGAGAGCGCCGACACCGCGGCATGCATCGCTTTGCGCCAGGCCTTGCGATTGACCTCGGTGCGCCCCTGGCCGACAAGCAGAATCCGCTCGGCTTTCATGCGAGGGAAGGCGGGCAGAGGCAAGGTTTCGCCGAGCCGCCCCGCGAAATCGCCCGATTTCAAAAACCGCGTGAGCTTGCCCGCGCACTGCCGATCGAGTGCTGCGGCAAGCGGTGACAGCGCGCTGCCTTCGTGAACGCCGATGACGATGCAATCAGCCTGAACTTGGGCCGTGCTACCCGTGAAAATCTCGAACTGCATGCAAACCTCCGCGAGGATACGGCCAGCGGGTAGAGGGGTGCTTCCCTGCACCACGGGCCGAGCGAGTTGACGTAACATTCTATCGTTTTCCGGGCCCCTTCAGGGGTCGCGACCCTCGGTAGCGAAGTTCGTGGCGCAAATCCTCTCCCGATACATCCTGCGCGAAACCCTCGGCACCTGGCTCGGGGTGACGACGGTGTTGCTCGTGATCCTGCTCACCAATCAGGTCGCGACCGTGTTGGCGCGAGCCGCCGAGCAGGGCTTTCCGCGGGACGTCGTCCTCGAACTCGTTTGGTTTGGGGCCATCAGCAACCTGTCCGTCCTGCTCCCGGTCGGGTTGCTGCTCGGCATCATGCTGGCCTTCGGTCGCTTGTATCACGACAGCGAAATGACCGCGGTGCTCGCTTGCGGCGTTGATCGCTGGCGTATTCACGCCCCCGTCACGCTGCTTGCGCTCGTGGTTGCGGCCATCGTGGCTTGGCTCACGTTGGTGATGGCGCCGGCGGCCGCCGCGCGGGTCGAAGAGTTGCGCGCGAGCGCACTGCGAGCCGGTGAATTCGCACCGATTGCACCCGGGAAGTTTCGAAGTTTTGGTGGCGGCTCGGCCGTGTTCTATGCGCAGTCGGCGGCAGCGGATGGCACGCTCGAGGGAATCTTTGTCAAACGCGTTCGCGATGATCGCTATGAAATCGCCGTTGCCAAGCGCGCGCTTCATCAGGTCTCGGTCGATGGCAGCCTGCACACGCTGACGCTGCTTGATGGCGAGCGCTATGAAGGAACACCCGGCTCGCGAGAGTTTCGCATCGTGCGCTTTGCCAGCAATGTTATTCCGGTGCGCGTCCCACCCATGACAAGCAAGACCGGCGAACTCGACGCCATCCCCACCGCAAAACTTTGGTCGGCCACAGATCCGGACATGCACGCCGAATTTCATTGGCGATTGGCGGCACCGATCATGGTGTTCGTGCTGGCACTGCTCGCCGTGCCGCTATCTCGTCTGCGGCCACGGCAGGGGCGTTATGCGCGCATCTGGCTCGCCATCGTCGTGTACTTCATCTATTTCAACCTCGCCTCGGCCGCCAAAGTGTGGCTTGCCAAGGGTACGGTGCCCGCCGTACTCGGGCTGTGGTGGGTGCACCTGCTGGTTGCGTTGCTGACGCTCGGCGTCATCGCTTTGCCGGATCTGCGTGCGCGCTTGCGGCATCGTGATATTGCTGCATTTGCGCCACCCGCGGCGGGAGCGCGCGCATGACTTTCCTCGGTGTGCTCGAGCGTCATGTCATTCGCGCCGTCCTCGGCGGCGTGCTGTTGGTCGTCTTGGTGCTGCTCTCGCTCGGCGGACTTTTTCTTTTCATGGGTCAGCAGGACGACATCGGCATTGGCAGCTATTCCACCGTCGATGCGCTCTTGTTCGTGCTGCTGAACCTGCCGCAGCAGGGTTGGGAACTGCTGCCGATCAGCGCGCTGATCGGCGCACTGGTGGGTCTCGGTAATCTGGCGCGCGGCAGCGAACTCATCGTCATGCGCACCTCCGGTTTGTCGGTATGGCAAATCGCAAGGCCCGTAGCGATTGCCGGCGTGTTGCTCGCGGTCATCGGGTCACTGCTGGGCGAAGCGCTAGGTCCGCCGCTACAACAAATCGCCCGCCAACAAAAAGCCTTTGCCAAAGTGGCGAACGTCAGTTTTGCGGGTTCCGGTGATGCCTGGGTGCGCGATGGCAATCTGCTCGTCAACGTCGAGCGACAGACTGGTGAAGCGCGGTTCGGTGGCATGATGGTCTATGAAATAGGCGCCGATGGACGTCTTGCTGCGATGGGTCGTGCGGTCAGTGCAAGTGCTGCTGAAAGCGGCTCTTGGGCGCTCGAGCAATACGCCGAGACGCGCTTCGCCGAAGATCGGGTTACCAATCAAAAAATTCCTCGTCGTATGCTCGAGTCGAATGTCACCGCCGAGTTTCTGGGTATTGCCGCGACATCGCCCGCGCAGCTGCCCACGGCAGCGCTCTGGCGAATGGTGCGTCACCTCGAGGCTAACGAGCTGAATAGCCGCGAGGCGGAGTTTGCGTTGTGGTCGCGGATTGCTCGTACGCTGGCGCCGCTGTTTGCAGTGCTACTGGCACTGCCGTTCATGTTCGGTTCGCTGCGCTCGAGTGGGGCAGGGGTGCGTGTCGCGCTCGGGCTTGCGCTCGGCATCGGGTTCTTCCTGTTGCAGAAGATGCTGGAAAGCGGCGCCGTCGTGTTCAATGGCAATCCAGCGCTCTTCGCTTGGTTGCCGACGATGCTGATGGCGGTTGCGGCCCTGACGCTGCTGTCGCGTACGCGATAATCGGCGCGCATCATGAACGCTGAAGTCGACGCAATCTTTCCGCCCCTCGTCAAACGCACCACCTTGATCGTGCGTTCAATCGAACGCTCCGTCGGGTTTTACCGCGATGTGCTCGGTCTCGCGGTGTGGTACGACGACGAAGTCGTGCTCTCGGGCGTCGGGCTCGCTGCGGGTGCGAAAGGCGATCGCACTCACCTCGTGATTTTGAAAGCGGATGATCCCGTCATCGGCATGATCGGGCTGCTCGAATTCATAGGCCCGCGGTTACCCGAGCCCGCTGCGCGTTCCCGCCTAGGGATCGGCGATATTGTTTTCGTGATGCAAGGTCGCAATGTCGAGGCGGTGTATCAGCGTGCATTGGCATTCGGTGCGCGCATTCACGCGGCACCGCATCGTTTCGAGGTGCGTGGCGCCACGGGAGACATGATTTCCATGACCTCGCTCAGCCTCTGGGATCCGGATGATTTTTTCATTGAGTACAACGAACGTCATCAGCCATCACCATGAACACCGCCCCCGATAAAAATCCTGCTGACCCGCGCCGCGAAGCAAGCGTTTGGGATTCATGGGTGCGTCTCACCCACTGGAGTCTCGTGATTTGCGTGGCCGGGGCTTGGCTCACGCGCGAACTCGAGGGCGACTGGTTCGCTTGGCATACGCGCTTCGGTTATGCGGTGCTGGTGCTCATCGTTACCCGAATTCTTTGGGGATTTGTCGGCAGCAAACATGCACGGTTCAAGGATTTCGTTCGCGGGCCACGCGCCCTAATCGCGTATCTCCAGGCATCATCGAGCGAGCGCATGCTCGGCCATAATCCGCTCGGCGCGCTGATGATCATCGCTTTTCTGGCATTGCTCCTGGTGCAAGCGGTGACAGGGCTCTTCGCCAACGATCAGGTCTTCGAAACAGGCCCGCTATTCGGCTACGTCGCGATCGAAACCAGCGATCGTCTCACGACGATCCACAAGCAAACCTTCGACTGGATCATCGCGGCAATCGGCGTGCATGTCGCGGCTGCGCTCTTTTATCTTTGGGTAAAGCGCGAAAACCTGATTCTGCCCATGATCACCGGTCGCAAGCGCATCGAAGCAACGGCGGCGCCGGTTGACTCTGCGAAGCCGCCGCTCCCCGCAGCGACAGCCGAACCCGGACCGCGACTATGGCTCGCGGTGTTGATGGCTGCCCTCGTCGCCAGCGCGCTGGCGTGGGTCGTGATGACAGCCCCTGAAGCGGGGCTGTACACCTTTTGAGCCGACCTGTCTCTCGACAGGTCTGCGTCTCAATTGCCGCCGAGTTCGCGCAGCAAGTCTTTGGCGCCATAAACCTTGTCGAGCGCCTCGCGCATGATCGCCGGATGCACGGCGATCGCTCGGTTCTTCTCGGTGTCAAACCAATACGCACCGGAAATCGAGTGGATATTGCCGTCGAACATCAGGCCCACGACATCGCCACGAGCATCAAGCAGCGGGCTGCCTGAATTTCCACCGACAATGTCGCTGGTCGTCGAGAGGTTCACCGGAATCTGCATATTCAGCTGGTCGCGCACACGCTGCCAGCTGTCCGGAATACGGAACGGGGGCTGACCCGTCGCCCTTGCGAAAGCAGTCTCGAGGCGAGTGAACGGCTCGACGAGGCGTCCTTTCTCGACCCAGCCCTGAACGGTGCCGTAGTTCAGGCGCAGCGTGAAAGTGGCGTCCGGATAAACCGCGGTGCCATAGAGTTTGAAGCGCGCACGCGCGATCTTTTCTTCGGCGGCGCTGATCGGCGCCTCCACCTCGTCCTCATAACGCTTGCGCAGCGCTCGTGCCTCGGCGTCGATGCTGCGGGCGAGCTGAATGAAGGGGTCATCGGAGGCAGCCACCGCTGCTGCACCGCCACTCCATAACGCCAGGCGGATAGCCGGGTCGTTGAGCTTGGTCGTCGTCACCAAAGATTCGGCCAAAGTGTCCGGTGAATCTTTGGAGAGCAGCTGCCTGACCGTGGGGTGATCGGGCCCCAGCCACTCACGCATACGCTCGAAACCGAAAGAGAGCGTCAGCTTTTCGAGCTCCGGGTAGATCGGCGTCGGCGCTGCGAGCTGTTGCCGGATGCGCGGCAGGGCGGCGTCCGTATATTCGCGCAAGCGATCGGTATTCGCCTTTTCGCGCTCCGCAGTGCCGCGCAGCAGGGTGCGCGCGTAGCGGAAGTATCGGCTGTTGAAGCCCGCACCACCTTCGAGATAGCCGAGCTCGAGATCGAGGTTGCGGGCGATGGCGTTGGCTTTTTCGATTTCGACCCAAGGATCGCCCATCTTGGCGAGTTCTTTGTCGGCGCGTACCCGCGCACGCAACTCGGCTTCTTCGCGACGCTTCTGCGCCATCATGTTTTCATCAAGCAGCGCATCGAGCTGCTTGCGACGAACTTTGATGCCGTTCTCAAGGCCAGTGAGCGGATCTTCGACAATACGGCGCGCAGCATCGCTCGTCTTGGCGAATTGAATGTAGCGCCCACGCAGCTCGTTGCTGCGGAGCAGGGCGGGCGGCAGGTCGCTCTCGCGCAGCTGCTGCAACTGCGCCACCGTGAGCAAGCGATCGGTTGAGCCCGGATGTCCGGAGACGAGCACGAACTCACCGGCTTTCGGCCCTGCGAAGTTCATCCTCAAATGTTGCGCAGGCTGCACCGGTTTGCCGTTTTCATAGGCGCGCAGCAGGGCCATATCAAGGCACCAGCGCGGGAACTGGAAATTATCCGGGTCGCCACCGAATGCGGCGATCCCGGCCTCCGGCGCAAACACCAGGCGGATATCGGTGTAGCGCTTGTACTGGTACAAAAAATATTGCCCACCGTTGTAGAGCGAAACGCTCTGACACTTGTTTCCCGTGCTCTTTTCGCAGCTCTGCTCGAGCTCGGTCAGTGTTTTCTTGCGCGCGTCATTGGCGGCACGGTCATCGAGACCTCGCGTCGCAGCTTCTACCTTCCCCGTGATGTTATCCATGGCCACCAAAATATCGGCCACTTGCGTTGGGCATTTGATTTCGGTGTCGCGGCCCCGTGCGACAAACCCGTCGTCGAGCAGGCTTTTTTCTTTGTTGGAATTTTCTGCGAGGCAGGCTGCGATGCAATGGTGGTTGGTGAGGATCAGTCCCTCACCCGAGACGAACGAGGCCGTGCAGCCGGCGAGACGGACTGTCGATTGGCGCACGCGGTCCAACCAAGCGCCGTCAATCCGCGCGCCGTATTTCTTTTCTACGGCTGCGCTCGGGAAGTTGTCATAGGTCCACATGCCCTCGTCGGCGAGCGCGGACGAGGTGGCGAGCAAAGCTGCCAACGCAACGGCAATACGGCTCTTCATCTAAGCAACTCCAATTTGGTCGATTGAAGCGGAATTAAAGCACAGGTGCTGCATTTCTGGCTGCGCACCGGCTTTAGAGCGAGTTCGCGCATTTCTCACTCGCTTGCCGGTTTCGGAAGCGGACGGCGACGGGGTCGCCGGGTTCGAATTGCCCGCGCCGACAGTCCGTCGGCGATCCCTTCGGAGATTTAAACATGAGGCAGCACAAAGCACTCCGGCGCAAAGTGGCCGGGCAGGGAATGACCGAGTACATCATCGTCGTCGCTCTCATCGCGGTAGCCGCCATCGGCGTCTACACCGCTTTTGGCGATGTCGTTCGCGGCCAGACATCGGTCGCCGCCGTCGCCTTGTCTGGGCGCACTGCGACGACGGGACGCAGCTTCGTGACCGAGGCGCGGGGTCGCGCCAACGAAGAAGCCAAGACCGCCAACCTCGAGAACTTCGAGCAATGATTCCGGGCCACGGACGGGGCGTACTTACCCCCGTTCTCCAGCTTCGCGGTGTCTCTTCACCCCGACTCACCGCGGCTGGTGGATCTCGCGCCGTCCGTGGCCAGGTTCTGGCACTGCTGTTGCCACTGCTTGCGGTGTTGATTGCAGCGCTGTGGTGGGTGCTTGAGACCGGCGAGGGCGTTGCCGAAAAGCAGCGCATGCGCAACGTCGCCGATTCTGCGGCGCTTGCGGGTGCAGTGTGGCAAGCCAAAGTTTTCAACTTTGACGCGCACATGAATCGCGCCTACGACCATGGCGGGTTGCGGCCGATACGCGAGCTCACGCCGTATTCGAGTTTCGTGCCGGAGTCGTGTGCGCCTTGGGTATCGAGCTTGGCTCGAGATTACAAACGCGCGAACGCGAGCCATGAGACTCGGGGTCATCAGCGTCCATTGTTCATCACCGCGGGGTTCATCACCGCGGGCCCCGTCAGGGCGCAGGTCATCGACGCGCGGCTCGTCGATGATCGAGTTTGTGCTTGCTGTCACCTTGGTGGTGCTGCCGTTGATTTCCGGCATTTTGGAGTTTGCGCAGCTCGCGACAGCGAGACACATCTTGGCCTATGCCACCCAAGAGGCTGCGCGCTCGGCAGCGATCGCCGCGATGGACGAGCGCTCCAGCATTGTCCGCCTTGATTCCGTCCTGGGTTCTCTCTTCGGCTCTGCTGGGGGTGGGTCTGCCGATTACTCGATTCGACTTTCGTTCGCGCGCGGTTTGCTGCCATTGGTTGGCGGCGACTTCGCATCGGGGGTAGAGCCAACCGAGGGTCTCGCGCGGTGGCAGCTTGCGCTGACGGAGGCCAGCCTGCCGAATCGCCTGCAGATCAAGGTCAAAGATAACGTGCTGCAGACTGCGGCTATCGAGGTCGGGTTGCTCGAGGCGACTTATTGTCGTGAACTTTTCTTTGTTCCAGCCAGTCTGCTGATCCCCGAGCTCATGCCCCGTTGGACCGCGGACCCCTTCGAGTTGGCTTGCCTCGCACAGGGTAGGGTGCCGATCGCGGCGGCCGCACCGATGAGCCGTTCGCGATTTCCTTGACGTATCGCGATCAGGTGTGGGTTTTCGCCAGCTCCGATTGTTTACAAACTCATGGCTCTTGCCAGTCGGGCAAGATCCTCGGGTGTGTCGACATCGTGGGTTGCGCTATCCATGGGGACGCGAGTCAGGCCATCGATGCCGCGCAGCAGCGATTTGGCACCGCGATCGCCCGTCAGTTGCATCGCCAAATTAAAATGATCTCGCGGCAGAATGCAGGGCGCGCCGATGTCGTCCGCGTACTCGGCGGCGGCGGGTTTGCTCGGGTTGGCGAGCCAGGCGTCAGCGAGATTTTGCAGGTCGTCATCGGTGATGACGGGTTGATCGACGAGCATGACGAGCGCGGCGCTCGCGCTGGCGGGCAATGAGCGCAAGCCGTGCTTCAGGCTTTCTGCGAGGCCTGAGGTCCAACTCTCGTGTGTAACCACATGACGCGGCGCAAGATCGGTCGCGGCGATGATCGATGCGGCATGCGCACCGAGGACCACGATGTACCGATCGTCGACCAACGATTTCGCGCGCGCGATTGCGATCTCGAGTAGTCGCTGATCGCCGAGTTTTGCGAGGGCCTTGGGCGAGCCATAACGCCGTGCGGCTCCCGCCGCGAGGATGAGCGCGTGAAGACCAGCTGTTGACGCGACGCTTTTCGGCGATGCACTCATTGATTCTTTGCCCACATCTTGGATCATCGAGCCTGGGCTCACTGGCGCCGAGATTTGAAGTACACGAGCAGCGCAAACACCGCGAGCACGCCGTCCGCGGCACCTACGAGCAGGTACGGGGCCGAGGGCTTCCAGGCGTCGAAGAGAATGCCGCCGACGAAGCTCGCCACCAGAATGCCGGCGGCGCCGAACATGCTGAACACACCGATGATGGCGCCGCGACCGCGATCACCCGCCACCTGACCAATCAGCGATTGCGAGGCGAGGATGGCGCTCATTTCACCGATGCCCATGAAGGCTGCCGCGATGTACATGCCGCTGCCGAGTGGATCGTCGATGGAACCGATGATGAGATAAGACGCCGAGGCCAGCACCATGGCGAGCGCCAGCGCGAGCGTGCGGTCGAGTTTGTCGATGAATGCGATGACGACAAGAGCCCAGAGCGTTGCCGTGATCTGCGCCAGACCAAAGAATTTGGTGCCAGCGGCCTGAGCGTCCGCGGGGCTAAGCCCCTGACCGATGCCATAGGTGGTGATCCATAACAAAAAGAACGTCGAGAGCACGGCAAGATCGCCGCGCGAGACCATGGCCGAAAAGTAGGCGAGCAGGATGCGCGGCTCGCGTGCCGCCTCAAGACCAATGCGCAGAGTAGTCAGCAGCGGATCTTTCTTTTCGATGCGTGCGGGCGCCCCGGCTTGCAGACCGAAGGCGACGATCAGAAACGGCAGAAAGCAGAGTGCAGCCACGGTCCAGTAAGCGCAGCGGGCCGCCATGACGGGTTCGGCCCCCATCGCCTCGATGATTTTGGGCAGGCGACCCCCGAAAACGACCAGCGTGGCAATACCGATACCATTCAGAAAAAAGCAGATGCCGACGAGACGCCCGCGCGAGGATTCCATCGCGTAGTCGGCGATGATCGCGGCCAGCATCGACGAAACACAGGCGGCACCGATCGCAAAAATGCCGCGGAACAAAAATAGCTGCGAGGCTTCGGTGGCGAGCGGGTAGAGGACATACGCGCTCGCCATGATCACAAAACCGAGCGCATAAATGGGCCTGCGACCCACTTTGTCGGAAGCCGCGCCGATGAAACTGGCAGCCACCAAAAACAGGATTTCATTGAACGAGGCGAGACTGCCGCTGAGCTTGCCTTGTGCGCCGATCGGGATCGCGAGCACCGCATTGAAAAGATAGGGCTGAAGATTACCGACCAGCGTCATGAGCCCGATGGTGAAGAACGAAGCACCGAGCAGGGCGTTGAAGTGCGCGCGCTTGACGCCCGGTACGAGTTCCCAAGGGCCGATCTTGAGCGGCGGTGGCAACGACGCCGACCCGGCGCTGGTATTGGCGGTGATGCTCATGCCGTCAGCCTCCCAGAGTTGATTGAACTCTGGCAAGCAAAAAGGAAAAGGGCATCAGGTGTTATCCACCTGATGCCCTTTTGAGCAATCACCCTTCGAGCTTGTGGGCTTTGGAGTGGTGCCTTTGAAAGACCGTCTTTTGTTGTGCTCGTTGTGCTCGTTGCGCTCGGTGCGCTCAGCCGCCGCCGGCCGCCTGCAGAGTCGCTTGTGCGGTGACTGCACGAGCCGGCATGCGGGGGGCTTCGTCCAGCACCCACGCAGTTGATTCGCGACGCGCAGGGCAGGGGATTGCAAACACCACATCGCCCTGGTCGCGGGCTTGTTTGATGCTCTGCATATCGAGCTTCCAGCCGCGTGCCTCGAACTCGTCGAGTTTGTCCCGGTACTGCAGGATGACTTTGTCGGCGGGCATCATCAATTCTTTGGCGCGTGTCGGCGGCGTGAGCGTCGGTCGCACGTTGTTCATGACCTTGATGTCTTGCGAGGCGATGAACATGTTACGTTCGTTGATTTTTTTGTCGAGCCAGGCGTTGATGCGCGGTTTGATCAGCTTGCCGATCGCGCCCATCTTGCTGCCCTTGAAAAAGACGATGTTGCGCTGATTGAGCAGGAACACGCGGGTGCGGTTCTCGTCGATCGGTGCCTCGAACATGTACTGATGCATTACCGTCTTGGGCGAGAAATTGATGTAGGTCCACATGTGGTTGGGACCATAGGTACCCGAGCCCGCTTCCATCTTGCCGCCTTCCTTGCGGAACTGACGCATGATGGGATTTTTGAGCGGCGGCGCATCGAAGGTGGAGAGAAAGCCGTAGCCCCAGGGGTTGTTCTGGTGCGGGCGCAGTTCAGTCATCAGGTAAGTGTCTTCGCGCTCGCCCTGATATCCGTGGGTCGTGTGCACGTATTCGTTGTGCGCGGGATCGAGACCGTTTTCGATCGAGCGCTCGTAGTGATAGTTGACGTCAAAAGTGATGAGGGTCGAGCGCCACTCGTCGGTGCCGTGCTCGTCGACCGGCATGATGGGCGGGCGTTGTTCTGCGGGCAGATCGCCCAGGAACGCGAACACGATGCCGTACTTTTCTTCGACCGGGTAGGCGTCGACACGCGCGCGCGGCGGCGGTTTGACGGTTTTACCGATCGAGGGAATGCGCGTGCAGACGCCTTCGCGATTGAAGCGCCAGCCATGGTAGGGGCACTGCACCGTGCCGTCGTCCTTGCACTTGCCTGACGAGAGGGCGGCGCCGCGGTGGATGCAGGTGTCGGCGAGCACCGCCGGCTTGCCCTGGTCATCGCGAAACACCACGAAGTCGTGCGCCAGGATGCGCACCTTTTGCGGTGTTTGGCCCAAGTCCTCGGCCCTGATCACCGGATACCAAAAGTTCATGTACATAAAGGTTTGACCTCCTTGCCAACCGGCGCCCGAGTTGCGGCGCGACCGACCCGATAAAACGGGCACCGCGTACCACTCTCGCGCCCAAGCCTAGCGCGCTGGGACGGGCGCGTCCACCGCTTGGACGCCCGGCTCGCGCGCGTTGGCGAACGCGCGGAAAGCCGGCAGTGTGCTGCCCCGAGTGGGGGGTGCGTCGCTCCGAGGCAGAGGGTAATGTTGGCCTGATACCCGCGCGATGCGCATAAACCGCAGGAGTCCACCATGCAAACAAATCCCATCTCTGCAGCGACCAGCGGCTTTGAGGGCAGGGAAGAGATGCTCGGACAGGCCGTGGGGCTAGCGATCCGTACCCTGAAAGATTCGATGCCCTACCAGCATGAGATGAACGATGCGCTCGTCAAAATGCATCTGAACTCGGTGCAGTTTGCCAAAAACAAGGGCTTGCTCAAGGAATACGTCGCCCATGACGTGAAGGCCATGGAGCCCATGCTCAAGCGCATGCGCGCCGAAATCGAGCGCACCGGTGATCGGGAGATCGCGCTCACGGGGATGTTCGAGCGCACGGCTTGTCTCTATCAGCTCTGTCTCGATCTGGCGGTGAGTCCCGGTCGGCGGGCCTTTACCTTCCCGTTCAGTCATGTGCTCGATGTCTCTCGGCGCATCGGCCAGTTCGATCTCACCAACGAAGAAATGCATGAGCATTGGCTCAAAGCTCGCCTTTTGGGTTACGCGGCTGTGCTCGGCGTGGAGATCGATGTGTCGGATATCGGGCCGGATAACAAGGTCACTGTTTCGCTTCGATAAGTCGGATTTAGGGCGGATCTCGCCTGTCCACTAGTCGGACGAGCGGGTCGTCGCGCTCGGTTCAATCCCTCGTACGGTGATAGAAATTCCGTCAAGCAGCGGGCACATGCTGCGTAAGTCCGGGCATCGCTTGTTGCCTTTGGGCAACAAGGGTGGCTGGGTCAGTCATCTGATTGGGGGTCTACATGTCTAAATATGCCAAAGGGCTGCATGGTCTTTGGGTAGCGCCGTTGACCGTTTGTCTCGGAATGCCTGCGTATGGGCAGGCTCCGGATGAGGGTGCGGTACTCGATGAAATCGTTGTCACCGCGCGCAAGCGCGAGGAAAACCTGCAGGATGTGCCGATCGCCGTGACGGCCATCAGCGCAGAGACCCTGCAGCGCGAAGGCATCAAAGATGTTCAGGATATCGCCGCGGGCGATCCGAGCTTGGGTTTCGACAGAGGAATCGCCGCTTACGATACGCGCATCGTGATTCGCGGCCTCTCGCCGACGCGTGGTCGCCCGAACGTGGCCACGTTGGTCGACGGTATTGACGTGTCGAGTGAGTCGATCGGTGTGGCAGGCGGTTCGCTGCTTATCAACCCGCGGCTCGTCGACATCGCGCGAGTCGAAGTGGTGAAGGGCCCGCAGAGCGCGCTGTACGGGCGCAGTGCGTTTGCCGGTGCGATCTCCTACATTACGGCCGATCCCGACGACGAAGTCTCGGGTAACGTCTCGGCCGAGTACGGCCAGTACAGTCAGTACGACGTCAAGGCGAGTCTGTCGCTGCCGATGAGCGACACCTTTGGCATGCGACTCAATGGCTATTCTTTTGATGAGCGCGGCTATTACAAGAACGTCGCGGGCGGCGAGTACGTCGGCGGCGGTGACGGCATGGGCGGTTCGCTCACCCTGAAGTGGGCGCCAACCGAAAAATATTCGGTCAAGCTGCGTCAGGAATATGCCGACGATCACTTTGATCAGCCCGCGCAGGCGACCGTCGCGTTCAATACTTTGGGCATTGTGCCGGCGACGGCATCGAGCTGCCGCACCTATTCGGTGGCGAATCCGGCGGGGGGGGCGAACCTTGTAGCGCCAGGCCCCGTGCTCGACGCCTCGTGCACGCTGATGGATGCGAACCCGGCAATCCCGGCAAATACGGTCAATCTGGTGCGCATATTCGAGACCGCGACCGGCAGCAAGGGTTATTACAACGATATGGCGGTGCCGGCGTTCCGCGGACAGATGGTCCGCGCAGGCGCGCTGGCGGTCCGCTACAACAAAGATTTCACCAAGTCGCTGGATAATGGCCTGACGGCGCCCGCGTTCCCGGGCACCAACCGACAAGTGTCGCGGCTATCGGTCGTGCAGGAATATCAGTCTGATTACGGCACGTTCTCGTTGCTCTCGGGCTACACCAAAGCGAATGTCTCGACGGACGTCGATTTCGACAAGGCCGACTTGCTGACGGCCATGCAGACCATCAAGACTGATAGCGAGACCTCGCAGTACAGCCAGGAACTGCGCTTCACGTCGGACTTCGAGGGTCCGGTGCAGTTCATCACCGGTCTGCAGTACTGGAAAGAAGAGGTTGCGCAGATCGACAACAACAACACGGTATTCGGTGCGGGTGTAGCCTGTCCGCTGGCCAGCGGCCCGCCGTTCACGGCACCGCCGTTGCCGCCGACCTTTGCGCCGAGCTATGCCTGTGTGGGTAATTCAAACATCGTCCCGGCTTTTGCGCGCTATACCTACACCGAGACCAGCGTCGTGCCCTACATGGATGATGTGGGTCGTGCACGCGTGCCAACGCTCGTCGAGCGTAATGTCAAACACAAGTCGGCCTATCTCGAGTTCGAATGGGATATCACCGAGCAACTGCGCGTGATCGGCGAAGCTCGCTATATCGACGAAGACAACTCGGTCGCGGCGCCGACGACGGCAGGTAGCCAGGGTCCGGGCACCGTGATTCTTTGTGGTGCGACCGGTGACTGTCGGGCGGCTGCGAGCATTCCGTATGCCGCAGCACCCGGCGTGCCGGCCTCGTTCGCGGGCCTCGGTGCACCGATCACGCGCTTGACCTACAAGCGCAATGACTCGTACGTGTCGCCGAAAGCGACGGTGCAGTGGAAGGCGTCCGAGGATCTGAACACCTACGCGTCGTACTCCGTCGGTAAGAAGCCCGGTGGGTTCTCAACGATCACAATCGGTGCGTTTGGTCTGCCCTCGCAGGCGGATGTGGAGTTCGAGCCTGAACAGGTCAAGGTTTATGAACTCGGTGCCAAGTGGACTTCGCCCTCGCGCACTCTGCAGATCAACGGTGCGGCCTTCTTGCAGGACTTCACTGACAAGCAGGTGAGCACGCAGGTGATCATCGGCAACACGCTTGGCAACCGTATCACTAATGCCGAAGGCGGCGAGCTCAAGGGCATCGAACTCGCAGCAACTTGGCGTGCCACCGAGAACATCACCATCGGTGCGGGACTCACGCATTTCTTTGCCTATGAATTTACCAACTACCGCACGCTCTCGGGTGGCGCCGCAGAAATTGCTCGCGTCGGCAACTGTACGCCGGTGACTACGGTGGTGGTGGAGTCGGGCGTCAACAAGGCGCGGGCCACGTGCTCGGTCGATCGCACAGGCAACAAGTTCGAAGACGTACCAGAAACCGCCGCAGCCCTCAACGTCAGCTATCGTAAGCCCTTAGGTACCGACTCGTTCTGGTTCGTTGACGTCGACACCAGCTATGCCGGTGAGCGCTTCATTGAAGACGACAACACGGTTTGGCTTGAGGCTTACACCAACGTCGACCTGCGCTTCGGCGTGGGTAACGAGAACTGGGAAGCTGTGCTGTTCGTCAACAACGCGACCGATGACGACAAGGTCCGTTCTGCGGGAACGGGCCCGGCCAACGCGCTGGCGACGGTTCGTCTCAACCAGACGATCGGTGCGGTGGGTGCGCGGGTGCCGGCTAATATGCGCAGCCCGTTCGGGGGTTCGCCCTTGGGTCTGAGAATTCCGACGCAGGTGTTCGCCAACATGCCGGATCCGCGCGTCGTCGGTCTGCGCGTGAACTACCGCTTCTGATCAATCTTTGAGTTGACGACCTTCGCGTTATCGCGTCGCTCCTGGCTCAGTAATTCACTGGTGCTTGGAGTAGGACTCGGAGCAGGGGCCCTGATGCCCCTGCCCGAGGCCGATGCGGCCTCGCGAGGTGCACTGCCCGATTTCTCTGACCCCGCTGCGAACCTGCGCCAGATCGTGCGTATGCAGGGTAGCTTGCGTGAGCAAGACGTGCCTTGGTGGTTCACCGGTGTCATCTTTGCCGTGCGCGGCGACAACGAAACGCCGCGACCTCTCGTGCGTTTCGAGGGCATGGAGATTTATTGGTTCAAGCACACGCCCTCGGGCTATCAGCTCGGTGGCAATACTGTGACGTTCTTTCGCGACTTC
>Ga0194116_10002046_pt1 | contig 26907 bp, 22 predicted proteins | sample TA2MahsurfametaG_4_FD_148617 | JGI IMG/M metagenome (GOLD analysis project Ga0194116, IMG submission 148617) | Freshwater microbial communities from Lake Tanganyika, Tanzania - TA2015008 Mahale S9 surface | ecosystem: Environmental > Aquatic > Freshwater > Lake | place: Tanzania: Lake...
TCGGCGAGGACGCTGCGCTGATGTGCGGCCTCTCCGGTTTCTTTGGCTTTGGTTCGCTCGGCTCATCGGCTGCGGCGCGCACAGTGCTCGAGGCGATGACAACTGCCATCATCCGCCGCGGTCCCGACTCTGCGGGGCATTGGCTCGATGACAACAGCGGCATCGCGCTCGGGCATCGGCGTCTCGCCATCCTCGATCTCACCGAATCCGGCGCGCAGCCGATGCACTCGGCCTGCCAGCGGTTCGTCATCGCCTTTAATGGCGAGATCTACAACCACCTTGACTTGCGCAAGGCGCTCGAGCGCGACTCCGCGGCGCCGTCCTGGCGGGGCCACTCCGATACCGAGACCTTGCTCGCCGGGTTTGCGCATTGGGGTATTCGCGGCACCGTCGAGCGCGCGGTGGGCATGTTTGCTTTCGCTGCGTGGGATCGTCGTGATCGTGTTCTGACGCTCGGTCGCGATCGGCTCGGTGAGAAGCCACTCTATTACGGTTTTCAGGGACAGGGTGCGGCACGCACCTTCCTCTTTGGGTCCGAGCTCAAGGCGCTGGCGCGGCATCCGGCCTTCGAGCGACGGCTGAATCTTTCTGCGCTGCATTTGCTGATGCGGCACAACTACGTGCCCGATCCGTTCTCGATCTACGAGGGCATCGCCAAACTGCCCCCGGGGTCGCTGCTCACCGTGCCGCTCGGCAGTTCAACACCCACCATCGAGCACTACTGGTCGCTGGCCGCGGTAGCGGAGCAGGGTTTGCGTACGCCGCTCGCTCTGTCGGCCGCCGAGGCCGAACACGAGCTCGCGGCACTGCTTTCGCAGACGGTGCGTGGGCAGATGCTCGCCGATGTGCCGCTCGGGGCGTTTTTGTCTGGGGGGGTTGATTCGTCGACCATCGTCGCGCTGATGCAGGCGCAGTCGTCGCGTCCGGTCAAAACATTCACCATCGGCTTCGATGAGGCGGGCTTCGATGAGTCGCCGCATGCAGAGGCTGTGGCGCGACACCTCGGCACCGAACACACGACGCTCAAGCTCAGCGGGCAGCAGGCGCGCGAGGTGATCCCTCAACTTCCGCAGCTTTACTGCGAGCCGTTCTCCGACTCTTCGCAGATCCCGACGTTTCTGGTCGCTCAGCTTGCCCGTCAGCACGTCACGGTCGCGCTCTCTGGTGATGCGGGCGATGAGCTCTTTGGCGGCTATAACCGCTATCTCGTCACGCATGATCTTTGGCGAGGTCTCTCAAAACTACCCATACCGCTGCGCAAGCTGCTGGCCAAGGGGCTCGATACCCTGCCACCGCAGCGCTGGAATTCATTGATCACGCCGCTCTCGGGCTTGCTGCCAAAGTCCCTGCGCTTCAGCGACCCGGGTCAAAAAATCCGCAAGGCCTCGAGCGTGCTCTCGGCGGCGAGTGTCGATGAACTCTATCGCGGCGTGGTGTCGCATTGGGATCCGGCGAGCCTGTTGCGTCGGGGTGCCGAGCCCGCGACCTTGCTGAGCGGAAATCGTCCCGCGCTCGCTGGGCTCGGCGATATCGAACGCATGATGGCGCTCGATGCGCTGACGTATTTGCCCGGTGACATCCTCGTCAAAGTCGATCGCGCAGCGATGGGTATCTCGCTCGAGACGCGCGTGCCGCTGCTCGATCATCGTGTGGTGGAGTGGGCGTGGCGTTTACCGCTCTCGCTCAAGATTCGCGAGGGGCAGGGCAAGTGGTTGCTGCGGCAGGTGCTCTATCGTCATGTCCCGCGCGCACTCACCGAGCGACCGAAGGCTGGGTTTGCGATCCCGATCGACGCCTGGTTGCGCGGGCCGCTGCGCGAATGGGCGGAAGGCTTGCTCGCCGAATCGCGGCTTTCGAGGCAAGATATCTTTGACACCGCGCTCGTGCGGCGTTGCTGGCAAGAGCACCTATCGCAACGCGGCAACTGGGCGTATCACCTTTGGGACGTGCTGATGTTCCAGGCGTGGATGGACGAGCATCGCCCGTCGATTTGAAGCGGCTCTTTCGCACGCCGTAATCGATGATGCGCCCTATTGCCGCGTCGGCCGACTCGCAAGCAGGGTACGCTGATACACATCCACGGTGCGCGCGTTGACGCTGCGATCGTCGAACTCGGCAGTCGCGCGCCGACGTGCCGCTTCGCCTTGGCGGCGACGCAGCGCAGGATCATCGCCAAGCAGGGTGATGGCGCGAGCGAGCGCCGCGCCATCGCGCGCTGGGATCAACACACCTTCGACCCCATCGGTGATGACCTCGCGGCAGCCCGGGACATCCGTCGTGATCAAGGGCAAGCCGCAAGCGGCGGCCTCGATCAGTGTCTTGGGCAGACCTTCGCGATAGCTCGGCAGCGCCACGATGTCGATGGTGCGAAAGAGCGCGGGCATGTCATCGACGTGCCCGAGCCACGTGACCAGCCCTGCGGCCACCCAGCCGCGGACATCCGCCTCGGGGACTGCGGCGGGGTTGCCGGCATCCGGCGTGCCTGCGAGTAGCAGTTCGAAATCCTTGCCGGCGGTACGGAGCATGAGCGCGGCTTCGATGAACTCGGCAATACCTTTGTCCCAGAGCAAACGGGCGGCAAGCAGCACACGAACGCGCGCATGACCGCGGCTAGCGAGCTCTTCGGGCGTCAAGGGTTGAAATCTTTGCAGATCGACGCCCGAACCAGCGATGAGCGTGGTGCGCTCCGCGGAGAGACCGATGGTGTCGATAAAGAAGGCGCGATCGTCACGGTTTTGCAGAATGATGTTCGAGCCTGCACCGCTCAATGAAAAACGAAACAGCGCCTTGACGAGCGGGCGCAGCAAGCGCGCCGAAAGATCATCGCTCGAAAAGACGTAGCCCATCCCGGTGACCGAGTTCACACGAACTGGCAAGGCGCTACGTACTGCGGCGAGCCGCCCCGCGAGGCTTGCATAGACCACGCATTTGATGGTGAAGCCGTGCACGACTTCGATGCGCTCGCGGCGCAAGAGCCGATAAAGCCAAATCACCAGGCGCAACTCGCGCAGCGGGTTCAGGCTGCGGCGGCCCATCGGTGCAACATAACAACGAAAACCGAGTTCTTCGAGCTTGCGGATATAGGGTCCATCGGGCGCACAAAGAATGACTTCGTGATCCTCTTCGCGCAGCCGTTGCGCGAGCGAGCGACGAAAGTTGTAGAGATACCATTCGGTGTTCGCGAACAGCAGCACGCGCATGCGCTGCACGCGACCATCCTCGCCGAATCGACTCGCGAGGGCGTCTTGTCCAAGGACGCTAGTGCGCCATTTGACGACGATCCGAAAGAGCAGGCGCAGCCACGAAGTGCTCACCCCGTGTCGCTGACAAGAGCGATGCAGTTCGAAGGTGGTGCTGATCGGCACCCACCAGCGTCGATTGCTGAGTCCTCCGAGCGGCATGCGCACCAACACTTCGGGGATGTAGCGGAAGGGCACCTTACCCACGCCGATAGTGCGCACGAAAAACTCGAAGTCCCCGGCGACCCGAAAGCTCGGGTCATAGCCACCGAATTGCTCGTACACGGTGCGGCGTACCGCGAGCGTCGGATGCGCCGGCATCAAGCCACGCGCGAAATCATCGCTGCTGAAGCCGGGAGTGGCGTAATGACGATAGACCCGGCCGAAGTCGTCAGGGTCGGTCATCACGAGTTCGGCGAATACCATGCCGAGCTCAGGATCTGCGAATTCTCGGGCGATCCGCGAGATGACTGAGGTGTGCTGGTACACATCGCCCGCATGCAGGCACAGCACCACATCGCCAGTGGCGAGCGCGATACCTCGATTCAGGGCCTCATAGACGCCCGAGTCGCGCTCCGAGACCACCCGCGAGACCCGCGCGCCCTCGCGCTGCACCACCTCCAGGGTGTCGTCCGAGGAGGCGCCATCGACGATGATGTGCTCGATATCGGGGTAGTCCTGCTCGCGCACGGACCGCAGGGTGTTGCCGATGACCCCCGACCCATTGAGCACCGCCGTGATGATGCTGATTTTCATGACGTCACATGGTATCTCGCGCGTTCCGAACGGGTTAGAATTTAGAGCGTTTGGGTATCAGGGTTGCCGCGTGAAGACTGCGTTAATCACGGGAGTCACGGGTCAGGATGGCGCCTACCTCGCCGATTGGCTGCTTGGCCAAGGGTATTCGGTGCACGGCATCAAGCGTCGCTCATCGCTCTTCAACACCTCACGGATCGACCATCTCTATGAGGATCCGCACACCCCAGATCGTCGGCTCAACCTGCATTACGGCGATGTGACCGATGCGACCAACCTCGCCAAACTCGTTGAGCAAATCGCGCCTGACGAGCTCTATAACCTCGCGGCGCAGAGTCATGTCGCCGTGTCCTTCGAGATGCCGGAGTACACCGCCAACGCCGATGCGGTCGGCGCGCTTCGTCTGCTCGAAGCCATCCGCAGCGTAGGTCTCGAGCGCAAGACGAGGTTTTATCAGGCCTCGACCTCCGAGATGTTCGGCAAGGCCGAACAGACCCCGCAATCAGAGACGACCCCGTTCCATCCGCGATCGCCCTACGGGGTCGCCAAGCTCTACGCGCACTGGATCACGGTCAATTATCGCGAGGCGTACGGGCTCTATGCCTGCAGCGGAATTTTGTTCAACCACGAATCACCGCTGCGCGGCGAAACCTTTGTCAGCCGCAAGATCACCCGTGGTTTGGCGCGGATCCGCGAAGGTCTCGATGAGTGTCTTTTTTTGGGAAAGCTCGATGCGCTGCGCGACTGGGGTCATGCACGCGATTACGTGCGGGCGCAGTGGCTCATGTTGCAGCAACCCAGCCCCGACGATTTCGTGATCGCCACCGGGCAACAACGATCGGTGCGCGACTTTGCCACGATCGCGGCGTCCAAGCTCGGTATCGAACTCGTGTGGCGCGGTTCGGGTCTCGAAGAAACGGGCGTCGAGCGCGGCAGCGGCCGTGTTTTGGTGCGGGTAGATCCGCGCTATTTCAGGCCCGCTGAAGTCGACTCCTTGCTCGGCGATGCCTCCAAGGCGCGTCGTCAATTAGGCTGGGAGCCAAGCATCTCCTTCGAAGAGCTGGTCGGCGAGATGGTCGAGGCGGATCTCGAACTCGCGCGGCGCGATGCACTGGTCAAGCGCAAAGGCTTCAAAGTATTCAGTCGACATGAGTGATTCTTTGACTGTCGAGTCGACCGGGCGCGTCTATGTCGCAGGCCACACAGGGCTCGTCGGACAAGCGCTGGTGCGTCGCCTGCGTCCGGAGGTTGGTGATCGTCTGCTGTTGCGTTCGCGCGCCGAACTCGATCTCACCGATCGGCGGGCCGTGCAGGCTTTTTTCGAGGAGTTTCGTCCGACGCAGGTTTATCTTGCGGCGGCGCGGGTGGGTGGCATCAAGGACAACAGCGAGCACCCGGCTGATTTCATTCGCGAAAATCTGTTGATCGAAACCAGCGTCATCGATGCCGCATGGCGCAGCGGCGTCCAGAAGCTGCTTTTCCTCGGTTCGAGTTGCATCTATCCGCGCAATGCACCCCAGCCCATTCGTCCCGAGTATCTGCTGTCCTCGCCGCTCGAGCCCACCAATCAGGCCTATGCCCTCGCAAAAATCGCCGGCATCGAGATGTGTCGCGCGTACCGACGGCAGTATGGGTTCAACGCCATTGCCGCCATGCCGACCAATCTCTATGGCCCCGGCGACAACTTCGGCTCCGACAACTCGCATGTCGTTCCGGGCTTGATGCGTCGCATGGCGGCCGCCGTGGCGGCGGGCGACCCTGAGGTGTCGGTTTGGGGGTCGGGAACGCCTCGGCGCGAACTCATGTTCGTTGATGACCTGGCCGATGCGCTCGTGTTCCTGATGCGGGATTACGAGGCGGAGGAGCCAATCAATGTCGGCACGGGCGAGGATCACTCCATCGCCGAGATCGCCCGTCTGATTGCTGAGGTGGCGGGGTTTGGGGGTACACTAGCGTTCGATACGTCATATCCCGACGGCACCCCGCGAAAGCTGCTCGATGTGTCGGTGCTGCGGTCGATGGGCTGGCGCCACGGCACAACCCTCGAAGAGGGGCTGCGGCGAACTTGGTCGTCATACAAAAAACTTTCTCACCTCCGGTGATCGAGTGAGAGCTCACCCCCAATGAAGATCTCCGTTTTTGGCTCGGGATATGTGGGGCTCGTCTCCGGTGCTTGTTTCGCCGAGAACGGGAACGACGTCGTCTGTCTCGATGTCGACGCGGAAAAGATCGCCCGGTTGCGCGATGGCGAGATCCCGTTTCACGAACCAGGTCTTGATGTCATCGTGCGACGCAATGTTCGCGCCGGTCGACTGCGCTTTTCAACAGATGCGCGTGAGGCGGTTCAACACGGAGTCGTGCTGCTGATAGCCGTCGGCACGCCTGCGGACGAGGACGGCTCAGCCGACCTCAGCCATATTCTTTCTGTGGCTCGGATCATTGGTGAGCATATCGATGATTATCGGGTCGTGGTTGACAAATCGACGGTTCCGGTCGGTACGGGCGACAAGGTTGAAAAGGTGCTGCGGGATACCCTGGCTCTTCGGGCTGTGTCGATCGACTTCGATGTTGTGGCCAACCCCGAGTTTCTCAAAGAGGGCGCAGCGGTTGCCGACTTCATGAAGCCCGATCGTGTGATTGTCGGCTCCGACTCGCCACGTGCTATCGATTATTTGCGTATGCTTTACGAGCCCTTTACGCGGAGTCGCGAGCGCTTGCTGGTGATGGATCGTCGCTCAGCCGAGCTCACGAAGTACGCAGCGAACGCGATGCTCGCCGCCAAGATTTCCTTCATCAACGAATTGGCGGGTCTCGCCGAACGCATGGGTGCCGATATCGAAAAAGTCCGGCAAGGTATCGGTTCTGACCCTCGCATCGGCTACCACTTCATCTACCCGGGTGCCGGATACGGCGGATCGTGTTTTCCGAAAGACGTCAAAGCGCTTGTTCGAACTGCGGAGGAAGCGGGTATGGCACCGCTTCTGCTTACAGCCATCGAGCGCGTGAACGAGCGCCAGAAGACATTGCTACTGCGAAAACTTCGACGTTACTTCGTCGATTTGCTCGGGCGTCGAATAGCGGTCTGGGGTTTGGCGTTCAAGCCGAATACCGATGACATGCGCGAAGCGCCGAGTCGCGTGCTCATAGAGGGAGTGTTGGCGGCGGGGGCGACGGTATGCGCGTACGATCCGATAGCGATGGACGTTGCCAGACGAGTCTTCGCCGCGTCGGCGGGATTGCGGTTTTCCGATAATTCGATGGATGCACTTGAAGGCGCCGACGCCCTGGTTATCGTTACTGAGTGGCAGGAGTTTCGCAGCCCGGATTTCGATTTGATCAAGTCCCGAATGAAAGAGCCAGTTATCTTTGACGGTCGAAACCTGTATGACCCGGCTACCCTCGAGGCAGCAGGGATTAAGTATTTCGCCGTCGGTCGTGGCCGTCCGCTGGCTCTTGATGCAGACGCGCCCGCATGTTGATACCAGTACTATTTTCTTGTGGTTTAAACGGTGCGTTGCGGTTACGGGAGTTTATAATCACGCTTCATCCATTTAGGAACTCATCAGGATGATTCGCGACAAAAGCCTGCCATCAATCCGAACGCGGCAGAGGCCCCCCCTCCTCGGGTTTACTCTGATCGAACTTCTCATCGTGATCGTCATTCTCGGCTTGCTGCTCTCCCTTGTGGCGCCGACGATGTTTTCGAAGGTGGGGTCGGCCCAGCGGAAAACCGCTCTGGCGCAGATGCAAATGCTGGCTACGGCGCTAGATACTTACCGCCTCGATGTGGGCGATTTCCCGCAGTCGTTGGGGCAGTTGCGCAGTGATCAAGCGCCGGGTTGGGACGGTCCATATCTGCCGCGCGAGATTCCCATGGACCCATGGGGTAACCCATACATCTACTCTAACCAGACCAAGGACCCGGGCACACCGTACACCCTCCTCAGCTACGGTAAGGATGGGCGCCAAGGGGGTACGGACGACGCCGAAGACGTGGTCTTTCAATGATCGGTTTTTCGACGTTGTTAATCGACTGCGGGGTCCAACAGGGGGATTTGGACAAGGCCCAAGCCTATCAATCCAAATACGGTGGTAGGCTCGAGCAAATCCTGGTCAACATGGGTGGACTCGCCTCCGAGAGTCTGCCCGGCATCTACGCGCGACTGCTTGGCCACTCGGTTTTGGTTGCTGCAGACGTACTTCGTTGGCAGCCGCCCGACTCCATCGACGAATTCCCTCTTGAGTTCCTTGTCGATCGTGGCTGGTTACCTTACGCGGTAGAGCCTACACGTCGTACCAGTTTTGTCACTCGAGCACCGCTTGATCTGGAAGTCAACGACTGGTTGCGCGAACGGGGTGGCGAATTCGAGCTCTTGCTTGTTAGTGAAGAGACCTTCGGCACCATGCGCAGCCGGCTTGGCAGATTTCAGAACGTGCGGTCGGAGAGCGGTATGAACTCGGTCGAGGAGGGCCGCCTGCGCGAGCTCGCCAGCGAAGCACCGACCGTCAATCTGCTTAACTCGCTGTTGGCAAGAGCCTTACGTCAAGGCGCCTCCGATTTGCACTTCGAGCCGCAGGGTGGGCCGGCGCGTGTTCGATTCCGTATCGACGGCGTCTTGCACGAAGTCGACACCGTACCGAGCAGCATGGTGCTGCCAATAATCACGCGATTGAAGATTCTTGCTGGCATGGATATCGGCGAGCGTCGTCGACCTCAGGACGGCAAGATCGAGTTTCGTGTGGCGGGCGAGGACATCGACATCCGCGCCTCCGTGCTGCCGGTTTCAGATGGTGAAAGCGCTGTGTTGCGCTTCCTTCGCAAGTCGGCGCTGGTCTACGACATGAAAGAGCTCGGTTTGTCGGAAGACATCGAGCAGCTCGTCATCCAGGATCTGGCGGTCACGTCGGGGGTTATCCTTCTGACCGGGCCGACAGGGTCTGGTAAAACCACAACGCTATACACATTCCTGAGTCGCCTCAATCGGCCCGAGGTCAAGATCATCACTCTTGAAGATCCGATCGAGTACCAGTTGGCCGGTATCAATCAGGTTCAGGTGCAACCAGCGATCGGTTTTCACTTCGCCAATGGGCTTCGCAGCATAGTGCGTCAGGACCCAGACATCATCATGGTGGGTGAAATTCGTGACAAGGAAACGGCTGGGGTCGCGATGCAATCGGCGCTGACCGGACACCTAGTGTTTTCGACGGTCCACACGAATGACACGCCCAGTGCTTATACGCGCTTGCTCGACCTAGGCGTCGAAGAGTTTTTGCTCAATGCCGCCTTGCGATCCATTATTGGTCAGCGTCTCGCGCGCCGCTTGTGCGTGCATTGCGCCACGCCACACCCTGAGTCGAGCGTCTTGATTGCAGATCTCAACTTGCAGCCCTTGGCTGATCGTCTGGGTATTCGTGAATCACGCTTGCTTCAGGCCAAAGGGTGCGAGGCCTGCGCCCACACGGGCTACAAGGGTCGAGTCGCGGTGGCCGAGTACCTGCGCTGCGACGAACACATCCGCGCGTTGCCGAAGGGCGCGGATTTTCTGGGTGCTGCCCGCGCCCATGCTCATTCGCAAGGTTGGCGAACGCTGCTCGAGGATGGTTTTGCCAAGGCGCTGCGGGGCGTAACTACCGTGGCTGAAGTGCTGCGAGTCGCGGGCTGATGCCGGAGTTTCGCTACGAGGGGTTCGATGAATCGGGCGGTCGGGTGGCTGGCACCATCGATGCAGCTGATGCCGACGCCGCAGCGAGAGAGTTGCGTGGCCGCGGATTTTTGCTGAGCGAAGTCGCCGAAAAAGGCACGGCACTGGATTGGCGTTCATTGCTCGGCTTGGGCGAGGCCAAGGTCGGGTTGGCTGATCTTGAGTTTTTTACCGCCGAGCTCAGTTTGTTGCTCGAAAGCGGTGTTCGCATTGATCGTGCCATCGGCATACTGCAGCGAGCAGGCAAGGGCGGTGCGATGTCGAGACTCCTTAACGCACTAGCAGCCGATATCAAGCAGGGCAAGCAGCTATCGCAGGCTGCAGCCGTCCATCCGGACGTATTTGATCGACTGTACGTCAACCTTGTGGCACTCGGTGAGGCGGGTGGCCGACTGCCTGAAGTCTTCAAGGGTCTTGCGGAAGATCTGCGTTTTCAACGCGAGCTGCGTCAGAAAGTACTCTCGGCAGCCACCTATCCATTAGTCGTCGCGGGTGTGTGCGTGTTGGCGCTGGTGTTCATCTTCAACTTCGTTGTACCGAATCTGAAAACCTTGTTTTCCGACGCCACTGAACTGCCGTGGTACACCGCCTTGCTCTTGAGCTCTAGCGAGTTCATGCAGCAGTGGCAGTGGTTGGTGTTCGGCGTGCTCGCCGCGGGCGGTGTTTTTCTTTGGCAGAAGCGTAATTCACCCGCGGTGCGTGAGCTGGTCGATCGACTGCTGCTTGATATGCCGGGGCTGCGCGACGCGACGGCCATGGTCGAGCGCATCCGCTTTTGCAGTGGTCTTGGGCTGATGCTGGAGGCGGGCTTGCCGGTCGATCGTGCCTTGACGTTGGCGACCGGCAATATTCGACACGGCGTGCTGCGTCGCGAGGTGTCCGTGGCGGTCGAAAAGATAAAGCGCGGCGAGCAACTCTCTCGTGTGCTACGCCAGACCCGTATTTTCCCCGACTACTTCGCTTCCTTGCTGGAAGTGGGCGAGGAAGGCGGTGAGCTAGCGCGGGTCTTCAATGAGATTGCACGCCGGAGTCGTGACGGCTTCTCGGCTTGGGCGCTGCGGCTGACGACATTGCTCGAACCGTTGCTGATTCTTCTCATGGGGTTGATCGTAGGTGGCGTGGTCGTCGTGATGATGCTGAGCATTACTTCGGTCGCTGATATCGGCGTCTAATGAAAATCCTGCTTGTCCACAACTACTACCGCGGTAAATCGCCGGGCGGTGAGGACGTTGTCGTCAATTCCGAATGCGACCTGTTGCGCTCAGCTGGCTACGAAGTGCAAACCTATACCCGTAGTAACGACGAGATGGACGAGAACAGTTGGCTTGATCGCCTACGGGTGGTCGCCTCTCTCAATGGCTTCAACTCCAGCCATCGTGATCTGATGAGCTTGGTTCAGGCGCAGCGCCCCGATATCGTGCACGTCCACAATACTTTCCCGCTGGTGGGTGAGGCGTTGTTCGATCTTTGTCGGCAGCTCAGCATTCCAACCGTGCAGACTATCCACAGTTTCCGCCCCTCATGCCTCGCGGCAACACACTATCGCGACGGCGCCATCTGCGAGCAATGCAGCCCGGGCCGTTACGCTCCCGGTGTAAGGTTCGCTTGCTACCGAGGCTCATGGCTGGCCTCGCAGGTCGTGGCTCGGGCGCAGGCTTCGAGCGCTCGACGTCATCGCGATGGACGCGGCGCAGATCGGTATGTGCTGCTCAGCGACTTCGCAGCGGCTCGCCTCGCAGGTACGGCATTTCCGGTCGACCGGGTCAGAGTGCGCCCCAATTTTGTCACCATTCCACCCGGCACCGAGCCCGCTTCAGGTGTGTCGGTATCTCGGGCGGGGCGATATGCTGTCTTCGCGGGCAGGATCGCCCGCGAGAAGGGCGTTAGAACGCTTATAGGGGCCTGGGAGGGTTTGCGTGACATGCCCTTGCGGATCATCGGTGACGGCCCCGCAATGGCCGAGATTCGCGCCGAAGCAACCCGACGACAGCTGCCGATCGAGTTCATGGGGTTTCAGTCGCGGGCGTCCTCGCTGACGATCGTGCGCGAGGCTGCGCTGCAGGTCGTGCCCTCGGAGTGGTTCGAAGGCATGCCCCTGGTGATTCTCGAGGCGTGGGCGCTCGGGGTTCCCTTGGTGGTCTCGCGTGTTGGTGGTTGCGCGGAGTTGATCGGTTGCGATGAACGGGGGCTCGGGTTCAGGGCGGGCGATGAGGCTGATCTCGTCGGCCAAGTTCGGCGACTGTGGGCCGATGAGTCAAAGGCTCGGCAGCTGGCGGTAGCCGGTCAAGCGCGTTACCTGGAGCGCCACACACCGGATCGTGGTCTCGCAAGTCTGCTCGCCATCTATCAAGAGATAATCTCGCGCCATGCGGCCTAAAGCAGGTTATGCCCAGCGCGGCATGACGCTGATCGAGCTTTTGATCGTGCTGACGATTGCCGGGCTTTTGGCCTCGCTGGTGGCGCCTTACGGCGGTCGCGCCCTCGACAGCGCGCGCGCTCAGGAAGAATGGATGACGATGACCCGCATGATCCGCGGCATCTCGTTTCGCGCTTATTCAGAGGGCGCGGACTATCAAGTTCATGTCCGTGGCACCGAGATGGCCTGGTCACGCGGCAAGGAACAAGTGGGCACCCGCAGCTTCGAGTTTCTGTTTTTTGAGCCCGAACAGCGCGTGATCATCAATCGCAACGGCATTGCTGATCGCACCGAGTTATCGGTGTTGCACCGCGGCCGGGCCCGAAAAGTGGCGCTGAATTCCGGTCTTACCGGCGAGGTTGTTCAGCGTTGAGATCGGTTGCGGGTTGACTGGGATTTTTCTGAGGCTCGAGCTGTAGAAACTGCAATGCGTTCTCCAAATTGCCCCGGACCTCATCCCACTGATCGGGTGAGTCGATCACTTTTGGTGTGATCAGCAACACCAGTTCGGTTTTCTCGCGTTTCTTGGAGTCAGACCGAAAGGCTGCGCCAAGTACCGGCACGCGGCTGAGAACCGGAATGTTCGACGAGCTGGTCGAGCCCGACTCTGAAATGAGACCCGCTAGCATGATGCTCTGACCCGATTTCGCAGCGACCTCGGTCGTGACCTGGCGATCAAAGAAAATCGGTGCACCCGCCACCTCGGAAGCACCATCGACCGTGTTGGAGATCTGCTGCGAGATCTCCATCACGACCAGACCCTGAGCGTTGATGGTGGGAGTGATGTCGAGTGTCAGACCCGTCTTGCGATAAAGCACCGTGGTGATGGCTCGGTCGCTTGCCAAAGGGTCGGTTGCCGTGGCACCGACTGTCGGAATGTCATTTCCTACCTTGATGCTCGCCTTGACGCCATCACGTACCAGCAACATCGGGTTCGAAAGAATATTGACCCGACTGTCGCCGCCGCGCAGACGCAGTCTCACAGCATCGGTGATGCTGGAAACATAGTTCAGCGTCAAACCGCCGCCTGGCAAACCTAGGCTCGTACTGCCCGACGTGCGTGAGTTGGCATCGGTAAAGGCGAACTCGACACCGTAGGCAAATTCCCCGGTCAGTGTGACTTCGGCTATCGTTGCCTCGAGCAGAATTTGCTTGGGCGGAATATCGAGGCGGCGAATCATCGGTAACAGCGCCTCGTAACGCAACCCGGTGGTCAGGAAGATGAGTGAGTTCGAACGCTGGTCGATCGAGAGAGTGATCTCTTGCCCCTGAATGGCTGTGGGGCCGGTCGATGATCCGCCGGTCGCAACGCCCGTATCGCGGCGCAGCGCATTGTCCTGAGAGATGGGTGCGGCGCCCGGGCCGATGGCCGAGCGGGTATCACGCGAGAGATTGCCCACAGCCGCAACCGGTCCGCCAATCAAGGGGGCGAGCGATTCGCCAAGATCGGTGGCCCGCGCATAGCGTGGCTGGTAGATGAAATAGCGTAGCGAAGGACCGCGGTTGGGTCGGTCGATCTGCGCTGCCCAAAACTCGACGCGATCAAGTAGTTCGGCTGTATTGGCGAACACTGCCACAGCCCCCAACTGCTCGAGGGGCACGAAGGCGATATCGACCACGTCGGCTCGGCCCACACCGGTGCGCACGCCTTCGTTGTCCAGCAGTTGCGAGACTTGTTCGGTGAACTCGCGACTGCTGACGTAGGTGAGATTGATGATGCCGAGACGACTTGAACGGACGGTCGGCTGGTCGAGCAGACGCACGATATCAAGCGCTTTCAAGATGGCCGGGCGGGTGCCGGTGACAAACAGGGCCCCTTGACGCGAATCGGGTTGGGTCGTGACTTCAGCGAGTTGACCGGCCAGCCGTTCGAGAGCGGTATTGTTGCCATAGCGCAGCGGCACGACTTGCAGGATACGACCTGGTACGTCTGGAACATCCTGCGGGTTACGTCCAAAGCCGAGCGGGATCGAGCTCGAGCCCGCGCCCTCGGCCGGACTGATGAAAAACACGCCATCTTTCGAGGTCAGATTAAGGCCAAGGCTCGTCAGCACATCGCGCGACAGGGCAAAGAGGCGCCGACTCGTCAGTTTGCCTTGGGCATTGAGCGTGACGGGTTGTTCGAGGTTCTGGACCGTGGGCGCTACCACGTAGTTGATCTTGAGCAACTCACCAAACACCTGGCTCAGAAACTCGCGCAGCGGCAAGCCTTCAGCGGCCACGGTCAGCGCATCGTTATTCTTGAACTGGTCCGAGTAGTCAGGCTTTTCCGGTAATTCCACAACGCGCGTGGGGCTTTGCAGTCGCTCGATCTGCGGCCGTTCGCCGTTGTCAGTGGCGGCCTCTTCCCGGGCGGCAGAAACAGCCTCAGGCGGGTTCTCGCCCGTCGGGCTTGCTGCTGGCAAATTGGGTGTAGCCACGCGGGCCGCCGGCACGTTGTAGCGCGGTGCGGCGCAGCCGGCTAGAAAGAGGCCAGCCGCCATGATGAGTGTGATGTTCAGCCGGCCCATGGCCGTTATCTCCCGAGTCACTGCGAAGCCCTGCGAAACATGATCAACTCCTGCGTCTCGCCATCGCGAGTCATGCGCACGCGATGGCGCGAGATATCGGCAACCGTCCAACCGTCTACCACTTGGCCTTTGACGGCCGTCACCCGCTCTGGCGGCAGCCCAGAGGGGGACTCTAGCAGGATGGACGCTTTTTCGATTCCACGGGCGGTAAAAATGCCTTGCAGGCGCAGGGTGCGCGGCAAGTTTTCAGGTTTGACTTCTACAGGCTTGGGCATCCATCGATCAAAGTCTGCCTGTACATCCGCAGCACTGATCGGTGGCGCTGCGCTGCGCTGCTCAACGGCTTCGACTTTGCGCAGCGCCGGATCTCTTGGCACGAAAACACGCAGGAAGAAATCTGCAGTCAGCACTGGCACCATGACGAGTGCAAGGTAGAGCAGGGGTTTGCGCGCCTCGCTCAACAGTGCCTGGATCATGGTGCGCCCGCCTGTGTCCGGAAGTGAAAGTCTGCGACGATGGTCATCGACACATAGGATTCGTCATCCTTGCCGATTGGCGCCGCGCTGGTCACCGTGACTTCGCGCATCAGCATATGCGGAAACTGCGTTTCCAATTGGCCGTGCAGCCGCGCGATCAATTCGATATCACCGCCGAACTGCACGCGGGCGCGAACATATTTGAGACCTGCTCCGGCGACCTCACCATCGAGCACCCAACCAAACAAATCTTGTGACACCTCGTTGGTGGTGGCGAGATCGCGCATCGCCTGCTGGGTCTGCAAGCGAAACGCTTCGTTGGTTGCGGCATTCGGAAAACGCGCGCCGCTGCTTGCGACCTGCTCCTCGACCTGCGCCAAAGATTTTTCGATCGCTTCGCGACTTTCGATGACACCGCTCGCACGATCAAGTCGCTTGGTTAGCACCGCGAGTTCATCATGGGCGGCTGCTTGTGCCTCTATCCAGGGCATGATCACAAAGCGGATCGCCGCCAGTGACAGCGCGAGCACGGCGAGTACACGTAGTCGTTGCTGGTTCATGGCGTCGCTCCGTGGCGCGCCAAGGTGAACTTGATGACGAACTCTTCACCGCCGCCCGATTGACGAACCGGCGCATCGAAGCTCGGGTTACGCACGGCAGGCTCCGAGCCGAGTTTGCTCAGCACGTCGGTGGCCACGGGCGCCACGCCGCGTAGCGAACCAGTGCCGTCAGCAATGGAAACGGCCGACACACTGCCGCCCGATTGCCAAACATTGGTGATCACACCCCAAATCTTGTAGGTCGCGAGGGTTTGATCCGTAAGGTCGGCGAGCCCGCGATAATCACCTGCCAATGCTTCGAGTCGGCGTTGTTTATCGAGCAGGCCATTGACCTCGGGGCCGAGCTGCTCGATTTGATAATTGCGCAGTGCTGTCATCCCTGAGAGGTAGGCCGAAACAATCAGCAGATAAATGAGCACCAGCGATGCCAAGCCAATCGACAAGGGCTGGGCGAGACGCAAGGCATTCTTCAGCGCGGCGGGGTTGAAAGAGTCCAGCCAGTCCGCAAGCGGAACTTTGCGCAGCGCCGGCCAGAGCCGCTCGCGAACGGCAGTCTCGTCAAGCTCGAGTACCTGCTCGGGCGGTGGGGCACCGATCGCCATCGCAAAAAGCTCAGCGTTCTGCAATGCACCGCCTTGCTGTTGGCTCGTGCCATCGGCGGTGACGAAATAGGGCTGGCTTTCGTTCGCGACGACCGCGATGTCCCCGTCGTTGAGCCCGAGCCCGACAATGCGACTCTCCGGTACAATCAGCGCGGCTCGCAGCATGTCGAGATCGAAGTCCTTCGATAGCTCGTACGTCGTGACTTGTCGTTTGTCGTCCTTGAGCGGGCCAATATGGAATAGGGTTGTCGCCTGCCCGGCGAGCTCGAGCCGCAGTACTTTGCGCAACTCGGCAATACCGCGGATGGGATAAGCCTTGCGACGCTCGCGATACCACTGTCGGCCAATGATAGCCACCAGCGCGTGGCGGGTCGCGCTATCGCCAAAAAGGTCGGTGCGATCATTGCGCAGCCAAACGATGCGACGCGAGAGCGCCTTGCCGAAAGTGGCGCCAAGTTTCGAGCCGACCTTAAGCCATGTTTCACGCATGGGGGTGGTTTACTCCCCACCGTCCAAGCGTCGGTGCGACCAGAGCGTTACTGGCTCGCGACCGTAAGGTCGAAGCACGAGCGTGCGCTCGCGGTGCAGGTTGGCACCGCCAAAACTAACCTTCGCAGCCAGGCGAAAGGCCGGGCCAGGATAGAAGCTCGTGAAATCGCCTGTGTCGTTCATCAGTCGCCGCAAGGAGTCGGTGTCCAGCTGTCCCTGGCTACGCAGATTCTGCACCCCCTGCAAAATGCTGCCGCCAAAACGCGCGGAGATTACCTCATTCGGTGCAGTTCCGGGGTTGAAGTTGCGCGTCGGGTACAGGGTGGCCACCGCCTCAAGGCGCTGCACCTCGGCTCGGGTTAGGCCGGCGATTGGCTGCAGATCACCGAAGGCCTGCAACGGGGTATAGCCGGGTGGCCCAAGAAAGCCTGTAAGGCGTGAGGCCGCTTCGTTTGCCCTGGCGTTGTCGACGCCGATCGCCACCAGCAACTTGGCAAAGCTGTCATCGGACAGGCGCGGCTGGGGCAGCGGTTGCAGGCCCGACACGTCTTGGATACGAAATGTGGCGCCGTCGACGGTAAAGGGCTGGCCACGAAAATTCCATGCGGCGACGTACGGATGAGTCGGTACATCTTTCTCATCTGCTGTCGTCACCCAAGTGTGGGTGAGCAGCGTGTGTAACATGGCCGCTTCGCGCGAGTGCAAACGCAACTCGGCTTCGGCGCGGTTTGCCAGAAAGTTGGCCTTGCTCAGTCGGTCGCGCGCCTCGAGGTTGAACTGCAGGGCGAGCAGACCGAGTACGGCGGTGATCAGCAGCACTAGCACCAGCGCGACGCCTTGAGATTTTTGTGGTGCGCGTGTCACAGTGGCTCGGTGCTGCGGTTGATCAGCGTATCGCCGCGATCTGGAACTTCAAAGATGACTTCGCCGCCATCCAGCGACATCGCCAGTCGCTGTGGCTGCACCGAGCGACTCAGACCATCGAACTCGGCATACCAAGCGGGCCGACCCAAAAAGCCGGCTGGTAACTCACCATCGCCGGATTTCAAGCGCTCCTCGAGCGACCGCCAACCGAAATAGCGAAAAGTCAGCGATCGCAGCCCGCTCAGCACCACCATTCGGTGCTTGAAGGGCAGCGTCTGATCGGCTGACATCAGTACCACGCCCTCGAGCGGCGCCTCTTCATAAACGAGTTTCCAGCGGCCCGGGCCATCGGGCTCACGAAACACGCGAATCACTGCTGGAACGCCCGGCGTGAATACCGGGCTTGCTGTCACGATGGTCAAGCCTTCATCACGACCCAGAAAGTAGAAACCGATTTTCCCATTGTTGCCTCGCACGACCCACGGCAGCGAGTCCTGAAGTGCTGCGCTCACTAGATCGAGTCGCTGCAATTGTTTGATGCTAGCTTCGACGCTGTCGCGTTGCGGCGACCAATGACGCGAGAACAGCGAAAATGAATAACTCGCAAGACCGACCAATAGGCTCAATATGGTGATCGAGATCAGCAGCTCAATCAGCGTGAAACCAGTTAGTTTGCGCTGCCGTGCCATGCCAATTCCTGGTATCTGAACTCGCGCGAACGGCCGCGATAGGTGAGCGTCAACTTGATGTCGTAAAGCCGGTAACGCGGCTCGTACACTCGAAAGTTGGCTGTGTCCGGGTCAAATCGGGTGGCTGGTGGCAAATAGAGCACTGACTGCGCTTCGTAGCGGTAAGCCACATCGAGCATGCGACCGCCGCCTTTGCTTGATTCGGCCGCGTCGCGCCGCAGTTGGCTTGCGATGTCGGACACGATGAACTGCAGGGGCGTTATCATGCGCACGGTTTCCTCGGCTCGCAGACTCGACTGCAGGCTGGTGCGATAAGCCTCGGTCACGGTGGCAATCACCGCGAACAGGATGGTGCCGGCAATCAACAGCTCGACGAGCGTGAATCCCTGGGAGCGGCGCGAGCGACTAGGCGTGACGGGGCCAGATAACATGACGAGCAAGTTTATCCGAACCTACATCTTGCCGGCGGCAGCAGCGTTGTGTGCGGCATTGCTGATCTTGCTGGCCATCTGGCTGGCTGAACGCTTGAACAACACGCCGCGTGCGCTGTTGTCGACCGACGTGCGTGTCGTCAAAGGCGGTGCCGAGGTCGCCGACAACCGTTTGCAGATCACCGCAGCCGATGACGAGGGCGTTGCGATGTTCATTGCCCCGCTCGGCGCCGGGCTGCCGGCCAAACGCTACCCGCTGCTGCGCTGGCGGGTCGATGCCGATGCCAGCGCACAAGGCTACGCGCTGATTTGGGTGACCAAGGACGAGCCTCGGGCGCTGCAATCCTTGCCGCTGTTACCTCAGCAGTTCTTTGCCGGTCAGGTCGATTTGCAGGCCGACCCACGCTGGCGGGGCGAGATCGTCGGGGTTGGGCTCGCCTTGATGACCGTTGGCGAGTTTCCGCTGATCATCGATCACATGGCGCTAGATCCCTCGACGGGCGAGTGGGGCTGGCAAGACGCTAACCGTCGACTGGCCGATAACCTGCTGCAATTCGAACCATGGCTGCCTGCCTCAATCAATTTTCATCGCGGCGTCGGCGAGCGGTCCCTCTCGTCGCTTCCTGTGCTCCTGGCCGCTTGGGTGACGCTCTCGGTGCTTTTCTTACTCGCGCTCAGTCACATCGTGCATGGCATGCGGTGGCAGGCGGCGAGCCTTGTGATCGCGCTTTTTGGCTGGCTGTTGGTCGATTTGCGCTGGACAGCCGAGTTGCTGCAGCGGCTGCGCAGCGCGCCGGCGGAAACGGCAGGCTACATCGGTTCGGGGGCCGCAAGTTGGCTCGAACAGTTGCCGGCACGGCTCGGTGCCGCACCACGACGCGTCTTTCTCATCGACGATGACCCGGGTGGCGCTCGGGCTCTGCGAGCGCGCTATTTGCTTTCGCCGCACTCGACTCTGCTCGGGTTCTCTGACCTTCCCGACGATGCGCTGCTCAGGCCTGGCGATTCCATTGTGATCTTGTCGGCCCCGGTTGCGATCCGCTACGACTCCTCACGAAGTGTGCTGTTCTCGGCTTCGGGCCGCGAGGTTCCAGCTCTGTTGGTGTCGGCGGCTACCGGGGTGGGCTTCGCATTCGCCGTCAACGCCAGTCAAGTTGAGGGCGCGCGACCGTGATAGACGTTTGGATTTGGTTGGTCGTTTTGGTGTTGCCTTGGGTCGCTGGAACGGCGCTGGTCTTCGCGCTCGATGCGCGTTTGACCCTTAACGATGGCGCTTACGCCAGCGCCTGTGGCTACGTGCTGGGGTTGGTGTTGGCGGCCACCCTGTATGCCTTGCAGCTGCGATTCCTAGGCTTGAGCTCGCCGCACGGGGCAGCTGCGGTTTTGGTGGGCGTGGCACTGGCGGCTGCGCTCGTCATCCAGCAGCGCTCACGACCTGCGATAAGCATCGTCGGGTCTCATCCGTCAAAGAAATCAGCCTGGTGGTACTTCTTTCTCGCGCTCGTCGTATTCAAAGTGTTGCTGCTCGCTTACGAAGCCGTGCGCCAGCCCGTGTTGTCCTGGGACGCTTGGACCACGTGGCTGATGCGCAGTCGCGTCTGGGTCGAGTCCGGCGTTTATGTGCCTTTCACCGATACGCTCACGGCGCTCGCTAGCTCCGGCTATGCCATCGAGGCCTGGCGCTATCCCGAGCTCGTCTCATGGCTTGCGGCTTGGGCTGCCGCTTGGTCAGATGGCTGGAACGAATCGCACGCTGTGTTGCCTTGGGTGGGGTTGGCGGTCGCTTTGCCGCTGGGGCTCTATGGCGCTTTGCGCCGTGCCGAGCTTGCGGCGACGCCGGCGATGGTGGCAGCGTGGGTTTTGGTGTCGCTGCCTTTGGTGGCCACTCACGTTGCGATGACGGGTTATGCCGACCTTTGGCTCGCCACGAGTTTGTCGCTTGGCCTGATGTCTGCTTTCCACTGGTTGCGTACTCGGCATCACGCCGATTTGCTACTGACCTTGCTCTTGGTGTTGGCTGCTGCCGCCATGAAACCGGAAGGTCTGGTTTGGGCGAGCGTTTTCCCGTTGGCATATTTGGCATCGCGGCTCGGATCAAAGATTTTCTTGGCTAGCGCAGCGGCCGGCTTGCTCTTGATGTTGGTGCTCTTCCAGCTCGAAGGCCTGCGTCTTACGCTGCCCGTACTCGGTTCGGTGACTTTCGGCTGGCCGGCATCGCTTACCGAGCTCGGTTGGCACTTGTGGGTCTACGACAATTGGCATCTGCTGTTCTGGGGCCTCGGGGCGGCGCTCGCGGTGGCGCTGCTGGCGCTGTCGCGCTACGACATCTCGCCAGCCCGTCTCGGTCTTTTGGCTTGGGTGGTGTTCTCGCTCGGCGGCTTTTTGTTTTTGTTTCTTTGGACCGATTCTGCCGAATGGGCGCGTCTCGGCACGGCCAACAATCGGGTGATGCTACAGCTGGTACCGGGCCTGGTTTTTTGGCTTGCAATCGAGCTTACGCAGAACCCGCTGCTTGCACGACTCACTCGCCCCACTTGAGCAAATATGACTCGTAAGCCGCTTGCCAATCGGCAGAGGCGAAGTTACCCCCGCTCTCATGCATGACCGACAGATCCCAAGTTCCGCAGGACAGGGCGAGCTGCTCGGCCCGTCTACAAAAATCCATGTCGTAAAAATGGAAGCGAAATCGCGGATCAAAACGCAGGCCGCTGCGAGCCAAGGTCTCGCTGTGCACAGCGAGAAGCAGCCCATCGAGCAACAGCACTTTTTTCCTTGGCGAGCCAAACACGCTCCAAATGTTCGGCGGAAAGTGTTTGCCGTGGGCAACGACTCCCGAAAGGTTCTCGGGGTCATCCCACCGCCGCTTGCCATCAGCGTCACGAACAAACGCCCAACCCGGTTGCCGCGGCACGCGGCGCACATTGCCGGCGAGACCCACGACATCGAATGCTTGCAAGCCAGCCTGCAAGCGATGCGTCCAGTAAAAGTCGAGCAAGTGAATGTCATCGTGCAGAAAAACCATGATCCGCGATTGGCCGATATGCTCTTCGATTACGCTGTTGTAGATCTCGGGCAGGCCCGCGGTGTTTTCTGCAAAAAGTCGCAACTCGACGCCATGCGGCTGTTGTTTTTGCAGGCAGCGGCCGAGTGCTGTGTCGGTAAGGAAAGCTTCTTGGGTGGCGCGCGTGGCCACGACGAGCGTGAATTGCATGGCAGTTTAGAAAATGACGATGCTTCAGTATGGCAGAACCCGACATGACTATGACGCCCGAGCTGTCTCTGGCTATCGAGCTGCATCAGCAAGGCCGTCTTGCGGAGGCTGAAGCGGCCTACCAGGCTGTACTGCGTACCGAACCGCAAAGTTTCATCGCGATACATCAGATCGGGCTAATCGAACTGCAACGTGAAGAATTCGCCTCCGCCTATGCATGGGTGCAGCGGGCGCTGCAAATCGAGCCCGAGTTCGCTACGGGTTACTTGACGCTTGGGGCCATTGAGCGCGAACTCGGTCATTTTGAGGCATCGGCGGCCGCGCTCGATCAGGCTATCGAGCGTATGCCGCAAAATCCCAAGGCCTTTGCGAGTCGAGCGTTCACGTTTCTCAAGTTACAGCGTCATCGCGAGGCTATCAATGATTTCCGCCAGGCCTTGAGTTTCGGTGTCGAGTTGGCCGACTGGTGCCACGGCCTCGGCGTGTGTTTGCAGGCGATAAACGATTTCGATGGCGCGCTGCCGCAGTATCAGCGCGCCGTGGCTCTTAACCCCAGCCTCGTCAAGGCGTGGTTCAATGCCGGGTTGATCCACTACGAGCGTAAGCGCTGGGTCGAATCGCTCGATTGCTTCGAGCGGGCCTTGCAGCTTGAACCCACCGATGACACTGCGCTGGGTAATTGCGCCGAGCTCAGCGAAAAACTCGGTCGCCACGATGAGTCTTTGGCGCTCTATCAACAATTGGTGCAGCGACAGCCGCGGCATGCCGTTGCCCACTACAACATCGGTCACGAATGGCATCGCCGCAACGAGTTCGATTTGGCGCTCCGTTCATACAATCGTGCGCTCGACATCGACCCCCACCTCACCGACGCGCGAGGCAATCGCGTTTTCATTTTGCAAACCACCGGTCGGCCGGTGACCGAGGTCAGAGCCGAGGCCATCGAATACGGCCGGCTCGCGAGCGAAAAGGCGCGCCCGAAATTCACGAGCTGGGCTCACCCCAAAACCGATACCGCCTTGCGCGTGGGTCTGGTCTCGGCAGACTTACGCAATCACTCGGTGGGCGCGTTGCTCGTGAGCGTACTACCCGAGTTGGTCAAGCAAGGCATTGAACTTTTTGCCTATCAAGTCGGTGGGCGCGACGATACGGTGACCGAGCAGATGCGCCCCGCGTTCGCGGCGTGGCGCAAGCTGGAATCGAGCGATGCTGAAGACGCGGTGACCATCCATGACGACGGCGTGCAGATTCTGATCGACCTCTCAGGCTATACGCGCGGCTCTCGATTACCGTTGTTCTCGTACAGGCCGGCGCCCATCCAGGTCACATGGCTTGGCTATTGGGGTACGACAGGCTTGCCTGAGATGGACTATCTACTCGGCGATCCTTTCTCGACGCCAGCCAGCGATGACGGCCATTACACCGAGCGGGTGTGGCGCTTACCGCAGACCCGCTGGTGTTTTAGCGAGCCGTTGGATGCGCCCGGGGTCGGCCCGCTGCCTTACGATCGCAACGGCTACGTCACTTTCGGTTTGTTCAACCACTACCGAAAGTTCACTCCGCAGCTGCTCGACTTGTGGTGCCAGGTGTTGCGTGCCATCCCGGGCTCACGTGCGCTCGTCAAGAACAGCGCGTTTCGCGATGTGCGTTTTTTGACCGAAGCTGCCGAGGCTTTCAAAGGTCGGGGCATAGAGGGCGAGCGTCTGATGCTCGAAGGCCCTGAGCCACGAGCGCGGTTTCTCGCTCGACTAAACGACATCGATCTCTGTCTCGATACTTTTCCGGCAGCGGGTGGGCTCACGACGCTCGACAGTCTCTGGATGGGTGCGCCGGTGGTCTCTTGGCGAGGTCAAGACATGCTCTCGCGACAAGGTGAGCTTGTGCTCTCAAATCTCGATCTTGAGTCGTGGTTGGCAAATAGCCCGAGCGACTACCTTCAGCTCGCGATCGCCAAAGCCAAAGACGTCGATCGCTTGCGCCAGCTTCGCCCGGTGTTGCGCGAGCGACTTCAACACAGCCCAGTGATGGGTGCGCCGCGCTTTGCCAAAGATTTCGCCACCGCCCTGCGGCAGATGTGGTCAGAGCACCGAGCCATCCGGGCCGATTGAAAAATGCCGTGGCTTCGCGCCTCTTTGCGACAGTTCGGCAGCGTACGAAAGCGCCGCCTCGAAATGGCGACAAAATTGCTTTGTGTTAAAGAGCGGCAATTGCTTGGGGTCGCTTGTCAGCCGCTCGCGCAGTGCGGCAAGGTGCACCGGGTCTTTCGCGAGCTGCAGCACGAGACTGATGTAACTCTCGCGGTCGTGACAGATTAGCTCTGACAAACCCACCGCCGAGAGCAAACTTCCGGCAACTCGGCTCGCAAACGATCGTTGCGAGAGTGTCACGACGGGCAGCCCCATCCACAGCGCATCGCTCGCGGTGGTGTGGGCGTTGCAGGGCCAGGTATCGAGAAAAAGATCTGCCGCGCCGTGACGCGCCAGATGTTCGGTCACCCCGAGGCGCGGTGCGAAGACAAGACGTGCCGGTTCGACGCCCGCAAGATCTGCGGCACGACGCAGGTTAGCCGCGGCAGTTGCGTTGTCCTCCAGCAGCCAAAGCACCGAGTCGGGTTTGGCGCGCAAGATCGTCATCCAAACCTCGAAAACTTCGGGCGTAATTTTGTAGTTATTGTTGAAACTGCAAAACACGAACGCGCCTTCCGGCAGCCCGAGCTCGCGGCGAGACGGCGACGGGGTCGGCCTAGGTCGCTGGTTGTCGTTTGGTTGATAAGAATTGGGCAACCGCATGATTTGCTCGCTGAACGCCGTTTCGGCCCCTATCGGTATCAGAAACGGATCGGCAATTAGATAATCAATGAAGGGGGCGCCCATGGTGCCCGGGTATCCCAAGTAATTGATCTGCAGCGGCGCAGCCCGGTGCGCGAAGATGCCGGGCCGAGAGCCCTGGGTGTAACCCTTGAGGTCGATTGCGATATCGAGCTGATCCGCGCGTGCTCGCGCGGCAATGGCGGCATCGGTGAGCGAGCCCACCTCGACGAATCGATCAAAGGCGCTCGCTAGGCGCGCGTGCATCTCGTCGTGGCGAACCGCGCCAAATGAATAGGCCACGGTTTCAAAACGCGACCGATCATGTGCTTCGATCAAGCCGGCGATCAGATGCGCGGTGGCGTGGTTATGAAAATCCGCCGAGAAATACCCGACCCGAAGTCTCTCGCTGCTGGCTGCGCGCGGGGCCGGTGCGGCGGCGGGCGCGGGCGCTTGGCTTAGCGCCCAGATCTCGGCGGCGGCCTGCAGCAGCTTGGGGTCTTCGATGGCGCCAATCAACGCAAAGCCCGCTGCGACTTTGCGGCGCTCGCGCAGCCCCTGATCAAGGTGAGCCAGGAACCGCGGCAGGTTCTCCCAGCTGCACTGCTGCATGGCGCTGTGTAGCACCAAGCCCGCGAGAAAGGCTTGATTCGGGTCGATGGCGAACGAGCTGACCAGATCGGCGTGGGCGTCCTCGACGCGGCTCAATTCCAACAGTGCAGCCGCTCGATTGGTCAGAGCCTTGGCATAGTTCGCCCGCCGTTCGATGGCAGCCGAGAGCGGTTGCAGCGACTCTGCGAAACGGTTGAGTTTAATGAGCACGGTGCCTAGGTTATTGAGCGCCTCGGGGTAGTGCGCATCGAGCGCGAGCGCCGCGAGAAAGTCCTCTCGTGCCTCGGCAAAGCGCTGCAGGTCAAGTTTGACGAGCCCAAGATTGTTGCGCGTGATGGCCGAGGGCCGCAGCCGCGCGGCCTGGCCAAGGGGCGCCAGCGCCTCGTCAAGCCGGCCGAGCAGGCGCAGTGCCATGCCCAGATTGGTCAGGGCATGGGTGTCGTGAGGCGCGAGGTCGGCGGCCTGCTGCCAAGCCAATGCAGCCCCGCTGATCTCGCCAAGCTGCGCCTTGGCTAGACCCAAGCGGTTCAAAGCATTGACGTCACCCGGGTGGGTTTTTATGTAGCGCTCGAGTATCCGTTCGGCATCGCGCAGCCGGCCGCGTTGCAACAGCAAATCGGTCTCGGCAAGTAGGCGACTCTCTGACATTCACGCAATGGTAACGCCACGCGGTATAATTCAGAGCATGGTCCATTCCACAAACCTCGATCAGCAAAAGGAGGGTGCGTTGATTAACAGAGCTGTGTTTCTAAACCGTTGGTTTGTCGTGGCGTTTTGCGCGCTGCCTCTTTTTGCCTGTGGCGATAAAGAAACAACGGTCGCGCCTGCTGCAGAGACTCCGCCTGGAACCGTCACCAGCCGTTCGCTGAGCGACATGGGTGCCGGGGCTGGCGATGAGGCGCAGCTTGCCGTACCCCTCGAGTCACTCGACCTTGAATCGACTCCTATTTCCGGTCAAATCCGCGAGCGGCGCTCAGCCCGAGAAGTCGAAGCCTGTGTCGAACAAAAGGCCGGTAATTTCAAGGGCCCTGATGGCGAGCCGTCGGCCCCGTCTGCTGACGATCTCAGAGCCTTCATCGAGGCCTGCGGAGCGTGATCATGCGGGATGTTGCGGACCAACCTCTTTTCGATTCAGTAGTTGACACACCGGAAAGCCTTCCCTCACAATTCCCTTGGTCCATCTCTGGTTGGGGAGGGGCCGTTGGGTTTGCAAACCACACAACAACCAATTTGTTGACTAACGGAGAATTTAATACATGAGTACTCACAAGAATTTGGTAGCCCTTGCGGTCGGCGCGATTGTCGCCGCCTCGGGCGCGATGGCTCTCGCTGGCGGCGTTAAGGCGACGACGCGGGGTACGGTCTCTACCCAGTATGCGGCGGCGGTTGGCGCTTCGGCTACCACCGCTGCTCGGCGAGTCTCTCTGGCTGACTTGGGCGCGGCAGGGGTCACGGCGAAGCTGAATGCAGAGTATGCCCTGAATGACTCCATCACCTTCACCTTTGCCTGCAACTGCTTGGTTGACACTTCGCTGCCGTCGAC
>Ga0194116_10002047_pt1 | contig 26901 bp, 21 predicted proteins | sample TA2MahsurfametaG_4_FD_148617 | JGI IMG/M metagenome (GOLD analysis project Ga0194116, IMG submission 148617) | Freshwater microbial communities from Lake Tanganyika, Tanzania - TA2015008 Mahale S9 surface | ecosystem: Environmental > Aquatic > Freshwater > Lake | place: Tanzania: Lake...
GAAATCGTCGTTCATGGCGGCGTAGAAACTTGAAACAATTACTTTTACGTCAAATGACGAAGTTTCAGATGTTTGCAGTTTTTCGATTAGATTCAGTCCTTCAGTTAAGCGAGAAAATCCTTTTTCTGCTGCATCCAAGGCTGTTTCGGTGAAATCAAGCGTACTTCTATAATGTGCTTGCATCATGAAAAAGCGCAAAACATTTGCCGGATAGGCTTTTTTGAAAAGGGAGGTCGTTCCTTCGATGATTTCTTTTGGTAAAAAGTAGTTCCCTAAGGATTTACTCATCTTTTGTCCATTCACATTCAGCATGTTAGCATGCATCCAGTATTTCGCAGGATTACAACCAAATGAACCACAACTTTGAGCTATTTCATCTTCGTGATGCGGGAATTTCAAGTCCATTCCCCCTCCGTGAATATCAAAATGTTTACCGAGGTATTTCGTGCTCATCGCCGTACACTCGATATGCCAACCCGGATTTCCGTCACCCCAGGGTGAGCGCCAGATTTGCATATCTTCCGGATTCGCTTTTTTCCATAAGGCAAAATCAGCGAAAAATCGTTTTTCATCCTGAGCATTGAGTGCACGCGTTTCATTCTCCAATTCATCGACTTTACGCCCACTCAAGATTCCATAATTGAAATCCTGCATGTATTTCTTTGTATCAAAATAAACGGATCCATTTACGACATAAGCATAATCATTTTCAATAATTTGCTCAATAATTTCAATTTGCTCTTGGATGTGCCCAGTAGCTGTCGGTTCAATCGATGGGGGAAGCAAGTTATAAATTCGTTGTAATTCTTGAAACTTTACGTTGTATTTGTATACGATTTCAAGTGATTGCATTTGTTCCAAACGTGCTGCTTTTCCAATGCTATCCTCTTCCTGTCCTGTACTATTGGTGATGTGTCCAGCATCTGTAATGTTGCGAACATATTTTACTTTGTAACCAAGATGTAGAAAATAACGATAAATCAAATCGAAATTGATGAACGTGCGCATGTTGCCCATGTGTGGTTCGCTGTATAAAGTTGGCCCACATACATATATTCCAACGAAATTGTCATGCAACGGTTCAAATGTTTCCTTTTTACCAGAAAGGCTACTGTATATTTGAAGGTTTTTTCGATTTTCCATACGTTAAGTAAAATTAATTCAAATATTCCGAAGACAAAGTTACATGACTACATTCACGATTTTCCCTTGAACAATAATGACTTTTTTCGGGACTTTACCCTCTAACCACTTTTGAGATTCGTCTAATGTTAAAACATGTTCTTCAATTTCTTTTGGATTCATGCTCAGACTTAAATTGACCTTGAAGCGCATTTTCCCGTTGAACGAAACGGGATAATCGTAGGCTGATTCCACTAAAAATGCTTCGTTGAAAGTAGGGAATTTTGCTAAACTGATTGTTCCAGGGGTATTCCCTAAACGAACCCAAAGTTCCTCAGAAATATGAGGCGCGTATGGCGAAAGCATGATAATCAAATCACTTAAAATTACCATGTTGTTGCATTTTTGGTCCGTTAGCTCATTCACACAAATCATGAAATTGGAAACCCCTGTATTGAATGAAAAACGATCCAAATCGTCCTTCATCTTTTTTATGGTTTTGTGTAAAGTCTTTAATGATTCTTTTGAAGGTTCTGTTTCAGATAAAACAACATTTCCTTCCGCGTCGTGGAACAATCGCCATAGCTTTCTCAGGAAATTATAAACCCCATTGATTCCTTTTGTATCCCAGGGCTTTGTTTGCTCCAGCGGACCAAGGAACATTTCATACATTCGTAACGTATCCGCACCAAATTTTTCAACCAACTCATCGGGCGTTTGCACATTGTATTTGGATTTCGACATTTTCTCGACCTCATATCCACACACGTATGTTCCATCTTCATCGTAAATAAACTCAGCATCGGCAAAATCCGGTCTCCAGTTACGAAAAGCTTCAATATCCAGTTTATCATTATCAACCAATGAAATATCTACGTGAATTGGCGCACAAACATAGTTGTCTTTAAGTGAATGGGAAACAAACTTATTTTCTCCTATAATCAAATACACAAAACTGCTTCGACCCAAAATCATTCCTTGATTAATCATTTTTTTAAAGGGCTCATCAAATGGGATGTATCCACGATCAAAAAGGAATTTAGTCCAAAAACGCGCATATAACAAATGTCCTGTAGCGTGCTCCGAACCACCAATGTATAAGTCTACATTTTGCCAATAATCGACTTTATCCTTTCCTACAAATTCGGAGTCGTTTTTCGGGTCTAAATAGCGTAAAAAATACCACGAACTTCCTGCCCATCCTGGCATTGTTGAAAGTTCATATTCATACTCTTTGTCGTATTTCCAGTTATTGGCGCGAGCAAGTGGTGGTTCGCCGTCTTCCGTTGGTAAGTATTTATCGACTTCCGGCAGATTTAAAGGCAATTCACTTTCTTTCAAACCAAAAGGAGTTTCATCTTGATAATAAATTGGAATGGGCTCACCCCAGTATCGTTGTCGACCAAAAACAGCGTCTCTCAAGCGGTAATTTACACGGCCTTTTCCAAATCCATTTTTTGCAATTTCTTCAATGGCTCTAGAAATAGCTTGTTTCACCGCAAGTCCATTTAAAAAGTCTGATTTTATGAGTACACCTTCTTTCTCAGTCCAAGCTGCCTTTTCCATATCGTGCGCCTCATTCGTAGGAGAAATCACTTGTTTGATTGGAATATCAAAGTGTTTTGCAAATTTATAATCGCGTTCATCGTGGGCAGGAACAGCCATTACAGCACCTGTTCCATATCCTACAAGCACGTAATCACCCACCCAAATGGGAATAGGTTCTTTTGTGAAGGGATGCTCAACATACGACCCCGTGAATACACCACTTATCGTATTCACATCTGCTTGACGTTCGCGTTCACTACGATTTTTTGCCTTTTCCACATAGGCTTCAACCTGGGTTTTTTGCTCCGGTATTGTAATTTTTGCAACTAAATCGTGCTCTGGAGCAAGTGTTACAAATGATACTCCAAAAACCGTGTCTGGACGCGTGGTGAATACTTCAATGGAAGCAGAAATGTCCTCCTCCTTGACCCCCATCCAGAGAGGGAAGAAAATCGAAGCTCCTTCACTTCTACCAATCCAATTTCTTTGTGTTTCTTTAATACTTTCGGACCAATCTATTTCATTCAGTCCATTCAATAAGCGTTGTGAATATGCCGTGATTCGCATGCTCCATTGTTTCATCAGTTTGCGCTCCACAGGATGACCTCCACGCTCCGAAACACCATTTACAACCTCATCGTTTGCGAGAACTGTTCCAAGAGCGGCGCACCAATTCACATAAGACTCGCCGAGATAAGCCAAACGAAAATTCATGAGAATTTCCAATTTTTTATTTTCGTTGTAATTTTTCCATTCGTCGGCTGTAAATGGTATTACATCTTTTTCGATGTCGCCAGTTAACATGTCCAAATTCACGCCTTGAGATCCTTGTTTTTCGAAAATTTCAACAAGCGTTTGAATGTCTTCGGCTTTATTCGTTTTTGGATTATACCAGGAATTGAAAAGTTGAATGAAAATCCATTGAGTCCATTTATAATATGCTGGTGAAGATGTTCGAACCTCTCTATCCCAGTCGAAAGAAAATCCGATTTTATCCATCTGATCACGATATCGAGCGATATTCTGTTCGGTCGTAATAGCTGGATGCTGTCCTGTTTGAATTGCGTATTGTTCTGCAGGCAAACCAAAGGAATCGTAACCCATCGGATGCAGAACGTTAAATCCCTGTAGGCGTTTGTAGCGCGAATAGATATCAGAAGCGATATAACCTAGCGGGTGACCTACATGCAATCCAGCACCTGAAGGATAAGGAAACATGTCCAAAACATAGAATTTTGGTTTGCTAAGGTCTTCTGCAACTTTAAATGTTTTGTTTTCCGCCCAAAATTTTTGCCATTTGTTCTCAATCGACCTAAAATCGTAATCCATTGTTTTTGTTTAAGGTGCAAAGATAAAAGTTCATTTCGGGTCTTGGTAAAGGAATGATAAAATGTTTCATGTTCAATAAAAACTTACTAAAATCATAAGTTATTATTGAAATTTCAGAAGGGTATTAAACTTGAAATTCCCGAAATCAAAAGGATTCCATCCATCAACTCGTATCTGAAAGAAAAACGTTTTGCGAATAAAATTAAACTGAAAAGTAAAACGAGAATAATTTCAATTGGTTTTTTTTCTTCCAATAAATAATTAAACATCAGAAAAATAACAAGAAGTAAATAAAATAAAATTTGTGATTTTTGATTTCCAATCAATTGAGGAATCGTTTTCATTTTTGGGTTATCAAACTCCATGTCACGCATATCACCAGGAATCGTCAGCGCATAAAAAAGGATGAGATAATGTAAATTGAACCAACAAAATGAACCTAAAATCAATTTAGGTATAACAACTGCAATAATTGTCCAAACAATTGAAATCCATATAGCTTTTGTACTGGGAATTTTCCGCAGATTCAACTGTTTAATTGTAAAAATGTAAAGTGCTGTTATCAAAACAGTTAATCCAAATATGAATAACGTCAAAGTCTCTTGTCTCAATAAATAAATATAAATCAATGCAGACATTAAAAGACATACAGGAGCTGTCGAATAAAGAATGATTGCGTTTTTCTCATACCAAAATCGCGTTTCAATCGGAAGCTTATTATTATTTGATTTATTTAATCGATTCGAATTATAAACACCAAAAACAGCCAATGATAAAGCCACTGAAAAATGAACTGATAAATCATTTTGATTTAATATCCCGATGGAAAAGAAATAAGCAGAGATCGCTAAAAATAGATGGCTTTGAATAAACGTATTGATCCATTTTGAAATCATTCGAAGAATCTTATAACACGATCAACTTCAATTTTCTCAATACAATTACATTTTTTTCCTTTTTTACATTTCGGACAATTTTCATCGTAGACTAATGCCACTGCGTTTTCACCTAAAGCTGACCAACGACCGGGGTGAATTGGTTTACGTGTAGAAAACAAGCCAATTGCTTTGTTTCCAAATACTGCAGATAAATGATATGGCCCCGTTGAACAAGCCACAAGCCCTTCAGATAATGCGCATAATTTTATTAACTGAGGCAAAGTCAATCGACCTGTCGTATCGATAATTCGGTTATTAAATGGAATCTGTGAACGAAATTGTTCTCCTTCAACTTCTGTACCTGTGAAACAAACTGTTTTGCCCTTATCTGCCAGACGTTGTGCTAATTCGAAATAGTTTTCAAGCGGCCATTCCATTGCACTTCCTTGTGATTTCGGATGAAGAATTACCGTATCAGACAAATCAAGTTCTGATAGGAAATCAGGTAAATCTACCTTCGGAATATTAAAATGGGTTAAATAACTATTTATTTCTTTCAAACTAGGAATTTCTTTAATTCCCAATGGCTTGGCTAATTCAAAATTTAGTTGTGACTCATGTAAACTTGAATTTTTCCGACTGAAATTCAAACGGTGGTTACAAGTTAATAAATGATAAACGCGATGTGATGTACCTATTCTCACCGGAATCTTGGCCTTTTTTGCAAGCGCAGCAAGTTCCTTATTTGGAAAAACATGAATGAAAACATCCGATTTGATGAAATTCAAGCGATTTATAATAGGAAGATCCTCAATTTCTTCTAAACTGATAAATTCATTAATACAATCAAAGCATTCGACGACCTCTCTCGTATAGTTTTTTCCAAGAAAAGTCAATTTGGTTTCTGGGAATTTCTCTCGAAGCCATGCGCATAAAGGCATTGTCAATACCACATCTCCAATGCTATCCGTTCTTGAAATAATGATTCGATTCATTTTGTGTTTTTTGTTAAACGACGTAACTCACGATACTTAAAAGCATTTGACTCAGCGCTAATTTTGGCAATGTTCCAACCCGCTTTTCCATCCAAAAATCCCAATTTCAAAATGTACATTGATAAAAAACGGCTTACAGCACTCAAGAATGGGGTAAAAAAATAACATTTCCTTCCTTGTTCAGCATATTTCAAGGCCGTTAATTTGGAATATTGATCTGCTTTCAAACGATGTTGACTTTTGGAAAAATAAGAATAATGATGCAGTCTGCCTTTCAATTGATTCATTTTCAAATCTGTTGGAACCATAAGTTCTTCGTGCACAATCGCATCATTCCATTTCACTCGGGACTTAGGATAAATTCGAATTTTCCAATCTGGATTCCAACCTGAATGATGAATCCATGAACCGCAGTAATTCGTCAAACGATTCAATTCATAAATCCCATTGAATCCGGTTTTTTTTATCTCAGAAATCTCACGGATTAATTGTTCATCCAAGCATTCATCAGCGTCAACCGAAATGACATATTCCGAATTTGCCAATAATTGAGCCTTATTTTTCGTTTTCGAATAACCCTCCCATTCCATTTTGTGGAATTGAACATTAAAGGATTGGCAAATAGCCTCTGTCTGATCTGTAGAAAAGGAATCCACAACAATGATTTCATCTGCAACATTTTGCAATGATTTCAAACATCGTTCGATATTTTTTTCTTCGTTAAACGTTATGATTACCGCAGACAGTGATTCCATCAAAGTAATTTATTTAACTCTTAATCGTTGTCCGACCGTTATGCGGTTGACTCGAACCCCGGGATTGAGTTTTTGTAATTGAGCTTGAGTCAAGTTGTGTTTTTGTGCTACTTTGGAAAACGTGTCACCGCTTCGAACAACATAGTATTTTTTTGCAGGAGGTTTTGGTGGTTGGACGGCATTATTTTTCGCAATTTGATCTGAATAAATCTTTAAACGCTGACCAATATAAATATTGCCCGTTCTCAAGGCATTCCACTCCATTATTTGTTCGATGGTTACGTTAAATTTCAAAGCAATATTTTTAAGATTATCCCCTGCTTTCACTTTGTGATATTGCAGATTTTCATTTTTGGGAATCGAATCTGATAGAACGGATTGTTCAGTGTTTGTTGTGTCAGATGAATCAGCGATTTGTGCTACTGGTGTGTCAATTTGCGGAGTTGGTTTAGCTGGAGAATAAAAAGCCTTTTCCAAAGCATAAAGTGAATCTTGAACGCTAACGAGCAAGCTAATTTTCTCAAGTGGACCTGTAATGCAACGAGCAGGCTTTGATTTCGGAATAAATGTTGTTTTATAAACAGGATTTAAGGATTGAATATCTTCCACTTCCCAATTAATTAATTTGGAGATTGTAGACATGTGAACGCCTTCTGTCAAACACATTGTATCAAGTTGAGCATTGTGAATCTTCGCCTCCATCGGAATTATATTATGCTCTGCATGGTAAGTCATCATATAAGCAGCAGCGATAAAATTTGGAACGTAACCTTGTGTCTCGGCAGGCAAATATGGACGAACTTCCCAGTATGTTTTTTTATCCCCTGATTTCCGTATGGCTTTATTCACATTTCCAGGGCCAGCATTATAAGCAGCAAGGGCGAGATTCCAATCACCATAAATCCCATACAATTGTTTGAGATATCGACATGCAGCATCTGTTGCTTTTTCAGGATCCATTCGCTCATCGATGTACGAATTTTCATCCAAGCCAAAGTACAATCCGGTTTTATACATGAACTGCCATAATCCTAAAGCCCCCGCCTTCGATTTTACTTGAGGTCTCAATCCACTTTCAATAACTGATAAAAATCGAAGTTCAATTGGAATTCCGTATTCGGCCATTTTTTCCTTGTACATGTCGAAATACAGTGCTGATCGACCCATGGCAATTCGGATAAAACCTCTTCTTTCTCGAGCAAAAAACCGAATGGTTGATATCGTCGCGGCATTACAATCCAAATGAAAGGGTGTCATTTCATTCATTCGTTGCAATCGCTCACAAATTTCTTCATTGGTAAAATTTGGTATTTCGCCCGGTTCATAATTGAGTGCGTTGATTATCGAATCGTATTTGGTGTCATTGATATAATCCGCATAAAACAATTGCAAACTTTGTTGAACTGTATTGATAAATGCTTCAGAATTCAGCGTATCGCTAGGTTTGGAATTTCTATTTGATTGTTGTCCAAACGAAACGTTTAAAATTAAAAACGAAAGGAAAACCAGATAATTAAATCGCTTATATTTTTTCAATAATTTCTGCATATTCAAAAAGTTCACCTTCTTTAAAACGATCGGTCATAATTTGTATTCCAAATGGCAATCCATTCGAATGATTTCCTAAAGGTATACTCATTGCTGGATTCCCAGTCAGATTTGCATGAACGGTGAAAATATCTTGCAAATACATTTGAATGTTATCCTTGATTGCATTTTTTTCAAAAGCTGTCGATGGGGTTGTTGGCATCAAAATGAAATCAACATCGGAAAACATTTCATCCGTTTTATTTTTTAGAATTCTTCGGACTTTTTGAGCTTTTGTATAGTAAGCATCGTAATATCCATGAGATAAAACAAATGTGCCCGCCATAATCCTTCTTTTTACTTCGACTCCAAATCCTTCTGAACGAGAATTAATGTAGGTCTGTTCAACACCCGCTGCTTTTGTACTGCGGTAACCAAAGTGAACTCCATCAAACCTTGCTAAATTCGAGGATGCTTCGGCAGTTGTTAGCACATAATAAGCTGGTACAATGTAATCTAAATAGGGAAAAGATAATTCAATTATTTCGTGTCCTTCTGATTTAAGGGAATTTATCTTATTATCTAGAAGGGCTTTAACCTCTTGATCTAATCCAGGATGATTCAAACATTCAGAAATAATTCCAATTCTAAGTTTTTCTGGTACGTGAGAAGATTTCTCAATGGCAATCGAAGACGAAGTAGAATCATATTCATCTTTACCTGCCATTATTGATAACAGTAATTTTGAATCCTCAATATTATTTGTGAAAGTTCCAATCTGATCAAAGGATGACGCGTAAGCAATTAACCCATACCGGCTTATTCTTCCATAAGTTGGTTTCAATCCATAAGTTCCCGTCCAAGATGCTGGTTGACGAACGGATCCTCCTGTATCACTTCCTAATGAAACGGTACAAAGCCCAGCGGATACTGCTACAGCCGAACCTCCCGATGATCCGCCTGGGACATAGTTTTTCTTGAGATTATTTTCTACAGAACCGAATGCCGAATTCTCATTAGAACTTCCCATTGCAAATTCATCACAGTTCAAGCGCCCAATTATAATTGCATCTTCATCAATTAAACGTTGTAGGGCCGTTGCCGTGTAAATCGATTCAAAACCTTCTAATATTTTTGAAGCCGCTGAAACTCGATGATTTTTGTAACAGATGTTATCTTTAATTCCGATAACAACGCCTGCTAATTTACCGGCTTTTCCTTCTTTTATTTTTTGATCAACAGTTTGAGCGCTTTTAAGTGCTGACTTTTCGAATACCTCCAAAAAGGCATTGAGATGAAAGTTTTGCTCAATAAGCTTCAAATAGCTTTGGGTTATTTCCAAAACAGTTTTACCGGATAGCAGAGCTTCCTTGATTTGACTTATCGAACGATACATGGAATTTTATTTATCCTCCGGCTTAACCTCGGTTGATGCCGACGTTTTCTTGTCTTCGCCTTTGGAAGCATCCTTGAATTCTTTCATTCCTTGACCTAAACCACGCATTAGTTCCGGAATTTTTTTACCTCCAAAGAAAAGTAAAACGATAACCAAAATAACAATTATTTCTGGGGCCCCAATTGCACCTAAAACAAGTCCGCTGAAAAGTAACATAAGGATGAATTAATTAATTTCAATTCAAAATTAACAAAAATAAACCGATAACTTCTATAAATATTCGAAATTAACGCTTTATAACTTTCTTGCAACCTCTACTTCTTCAAATGCTTCAATGATGTCACCAATGTGAATGTCGTCGAATTTGTCGATGTTCAAACCACACTCATAATTATTTTTCACTTCTTTTACATCGTCTTTAAAGCGTTTCAAAGAACCAAGAACCCCAGTATGAACAACGATTCCATCACGTATTACACGCACTTTGGAAGTTCGTTTGATAATACCATCTAATACGTAACAACCCGCGATTGTTCCAACTTTCGTAATATCGAATGTTTCACGTATTTCAGCAGACCCAAGAACTTTTTCCTCGATATCTGGTGACAACATCCCTTCCATCGCGGCCTTGATTTCTTCAATAGCTTTGTAGATTACAGAATAAAGTCTAATGTCAATTTGTTCATTTTCAGCAAGTTTTCTCGCACTTACAGATGGACGAACCTGGAATCCAATGATAATAGCGTCTGAAGCAGAAGCCAAATTAACGTCGGCTTCGGAAATCGCTCCGACTCCTTTGTGAATGATATTGATTTGAATTTCAGGTGTGCTTAAGTTTAGTAAAGCATCGGATAACGCCTCGATAGAACCATCTACGTCACCTTTAACTATGATGTTCAGTTCCTTGAAGTCACCAATTGCCAATCGACGTCCGATTTCATCAAGTGTAATATGTTTCGTAGTTCGTAAACCTTGTTCACGGTATAACTGCTCACGTTTTTGTGCAATTGATTTTGCCTCTTTTTCGTCATCAAGAACATGAAATTTATCTCCTGCATTTGGCGCTCCTCCGATTCCCAATACTGAAACTGGTTGTGCTGGACCAGCTTCCTTCAAGTTCGTGCCATGCTCATCATGCATAGCACGAACACGACCGTAATATCGTCCAACTAAAATAACATCTCCAACACGCATTGTTCCTGCTTCCACTAGCATATTCGTTACGTAACCTTTTCCTTTATCAAGAGAAGATTCAATAACTGTTCCTACTGCATTTTTATTTGGATTTGCTCTCAAATTCAAAATTTCGGCTTCCAATAAAACCTTGTCAAGCAACAAATCAATATTTAAATTTTGTTTTGCCGAAATTTCTTGACACTGGTACTTACCACCCCAATCTTCAACCAAAATGTTCATGGCAGATAATTGTTCACGAATCCTATCCGTGTTTGCGCCTGGTTTGTCTATTTTATTAATTGCAAAAATCATTGGTACATTTGCGGCTTGTGCGTGAGAAATCGCCTCTTTCGTTTGTGGCATCACATCATCATCCGCTGCAACAATGATTATAGCGACATCCGTTACTTGAGCTCCACGTGCACGCATTGCAGTAAAGGCTTCGTGTCCTGGCGTATCTAAGAATGTCATTTTTCTTCCATCCTTCAAGGTAACGGAGTATGCACCGATGTGCTGGGTGATTCCTCCAGCTTCCCCTTCGGTAACGTTCGCATTTCGAATTTTATCAAGTAAAGAGGTCTTACCATGATCAACGTGTCCCATTACGGTAATAATTGGTGGTCTATCGACTAAATCCTCTTCATTATCCTCTACAACTTGAATTGCCTCCTGAACTTCCGCGCTTACGAATTCCGTCTCGTACCCAAATTCATCGGCAACAATTTGAATAGTTTCTGCATCCAAACGTTGATTGATTGAAGCAAAAATTCCCAGAGACATACAAGCCGAAATTACTTGAGTCGGCTGAACGTTCATCATCGAAGCTAACTCCGAAACCGTTACGAATTCAGTTAGTTTTAAGATTTTTTCAGCTAATTCAGCCTGTTCAAGTTCTTCTTGTCGACGCTGAGCAACTAAATCACGTTTAGATCTTCTATTTTTAGAGGCTTTCGATTTACCTCCCTGATTTGAAAGTCTTGCAAGAGTTTCTTTGATTTCTTTCTGAATATCTTGTTCAGAAATTTCTTTCTTTTCGAATTTCTGTCCCGGCGTAAACTTCCCTTGACCTCCAGCTGGTTTAGTTCCTGTTGAACCTGGATTTATTTCTACTTTTTTGATTCGTTTCCGCTTCCTCTTTGAGTCAGAACTTTCAGTATTAGAGGGAGGCGTTGTAGGTGTTTTCGGTTTTTCAACTGGTAAATCAATTTTACCCAAAACTGTTGGTCCAGAAAGAACCTTTCGCTCAAAACGAATGGTTTCAATCTCTAACTCAGCCTCTTTTTCTGGAGCTTTCTCCTCAATTTTTTCTTCAACTTTTTTAACTTCAGATTGAACAGGGTCTGGCTTTTTCTTATCTGGTCGGGTTTTTTGGTTGATTGAACTTAAATCAATTTTACCAACGACTTGAACTTTGATATCGTTTGAGTCATCTGAATTTTCAGGTAATTTCGGAGTTTCCTCTTTCGCCGTTCCTGTGTAAACCTGTTGCTTTATTTCTTCAATATTGATAGCAACATCATCATCCTCTTCATCCTCTGTTTCAACAGAGGGCATTTCCTCAGTTTTGTCCCTCAAGGAAATACTTTCTCTTCGCTCCCTTCTCGCAGCCGATTTGGATTGCTCTTTTAAATTCTGATCCGCGGCAAATTCTTGACACAACAAATCAAAGTGCTCAGGTTCCAAACGTGTATTTGGATTGGTATCAATTTTAATCCCTTTAGACTGCAAAAACTCAATCAATGTTGGGATTCCAACATTGAGTTCTCCAGCCGCTTTACCTAGTCGAATTGGTTTACCCGCCATATTTCTTTTTTACTAATTATCCCGATTAATTTATTTATTCAAACTCAGCTCTTAAGATTTTGAATACTTCTTCAATCGTTTCTTTTTCTAGATCTGTTCGTTGAACAAGATCATCAATGCTAATTTCTAATACTGATTTTGCCGTATCGCAACCAATTGCCTTTAATTCATCAATGATCCAGCCATCGATTTCATCTGCGAATTCTTCTAAGTCAACGTCTTCGATATCCACTTCACCATCCCTATATACATCAATTTCATACCCACATAATTTACCAGCTAACTTGATGTTATTTCCTCCTTTACCGATAGCCAATGAAACTTGATCTGGTTTTAAGAAAACTTTCACGCGACCTTCTTCCTCCAAAATTTCCATCGAGGAAACTTTAGCAGGGGACAATGCACGTTGAACCAATAATTGGTTGTTTGTTGTATAGTTGATTACATCGATATTTTCATTTCGTAATTCACGAACAATTCCGTGGATACGAGACCCTTTCATGCCAACACACGCACCAACTGGATCGATTCGGTCATCATAGGATTCAACAGCAACTTTAGCTCTTTCTCCTGGTTCACGAACAATTTTCTTAATTGTGATAAGCCCGTCAAATACTTCAGGAACTTCTAATTCAAATAGTCTTTCCAAGAATTCAGGAGCAGTTCTCGACAATATAATAACAGGAGTGCTATTTCGCATGTCAACTTTAGATACGACCGCGCGAACCGCTTCACCTTTCTTAAAGAAATCGGCAGGAATTTGCTCTGATTTTGGAAGGATAAGTTCGTTACCATCATCATCAATAACCAAGATTTCTTTCTTCCAAACTTGGTAAACTTCACCTGTAACAATTTCCCCAACACGCTCTTTGTATTTTTTATACAAATGATCTTTTTCAAGCTCTAGAATTCGAGAAATCAAATTTTGACGAAGAGAAAGAATATTTCTTCTACCGAAATCAGCAAATTTGAATTCTTCAGTTACTTCCTCACCTATTTCAAAGTCTGGTTCAATTTTTATAGCATCAGAATAAGCAATCTCTGTATTTGGATCCTCAACTTCATCATCATCAACGATTTCTTTGTTCAAGAAAATCTGAACGTCCCCTTTATCAATGTTAACAATGATGTCAATGTGTTCATCTGTATTAAATTTCTTTTTAAACATCGCACGAAACACATCTTCCAAGACATGCTGCATGGTTTGTTTGTCAATGTTCTTTAATTCCTTAAACTCCGAAAACGAGTCAACTAATTCTAAGCTATTCATATTTTATCATTTAAAAGATACGACGATTTTTGCTTCTTTTACTTCATTAAATGGCAACTCGTGGTATTCGGTCACCAATTCCTTTCTTTTTTTAATATCTAATTTTTGCATGGTTTTGCTTTCAAGTATTACTTTCTCATCCATCACTTTAATGATTTCACCTTGAATTTTGCTCCCTGTCTTCAATACCACACTTAAGTTTCTTCCTACATTTTTTACATACTGATTAATATGTCTCAAAGGCTTATCAAGTCCAGCAGAGGAAACATGCAATTCGAAATCCTCTTTTTCACGATCCAGGTTGTGTTCGATATTCCGTGAAACAGAAACGCAATCATCAACTGTAACGCCACCTTTCAACTTATCAAGTTCCAAATGAATGACGTTTGTTGCAGAAATCGAAAGTTCAACAATGTACAATCCATTGTTCAATTCCGCCATGCGCTCTTCAGCTAATTTCAGTATTGTTTCTTTACTAATCATTTCTAGAATAAAAGAGGGGACTTTCGTCCCCTCTCGTTTTCATCTCTAAATTTCTGATACAAAAGTAGTGTGAATATTTAAACTGACCAAATTATTTCGCAATTTTTTAACTTAACTTTGCTTATGCTTGTTGAAATAGAGGATAAAATTATATCCACCGAGATTTTTAGTCAAAAATTCGTTTGTGATTTAAATGCTTGTAAAGGAGCGTGCTGTGTGGAAGGGGATACAGGTGCGCCGTTAACTAATATAGAGGTCAAATTGATTAAGAACAATCTCGATAAGATCAAACCTTTTATGTCGGAATCTGGAATTTCTGAAGTTGAAAAAAATGGTGTCAGTTATTTGGATGAGGAACAAGAACAAGTTACCAGTCTATTAAATGGTCGAGATTGTGCCTTCGTTTACAAAGACGAAAATGGAATCGCAAAATGTTCAATCGAAAAAGCCTATCGTGAAAAACAAATCGATTTCAACAAACCGATTTCCTGCCACCTCTACCCCATTCGCGTGAAAAAATTTGGCGAATACACGGCCTTAAATTACGCCCGATGGAAAATTTGCGGACCCGCTTGCAGCTGTGGTGAGAAATTACAAGTTTCTGTTTATCGTTTTCTTAAAGAGCCTTTGATTCGTGCTTTTGGCGAATCTTTCTACAAGGAGCTAGAATTGTTAGATAAGGAAATGAGCTCTGAGTAAAGTTTCCGCGCGCCCTCAAAATCCAGCTGCGGCGCCAAACACCTTCCTTTGTGACAAATGTAGATACCTTGCTTTTCGTAATTTATTGACATAGGAACCTCACGATGGTAAGAAATCACCACATTTTCTCCAATAAAAGGTAATATTTCCTCGCGTTCGAATTCCATGTCAACCAGATTGATTTCAATAGGTTCGTTTAAAATTTCAAGTAATAATTGTCCCCAATTCGAATAGCCTGAGCCGTAATATTCCATTCCTTCGTATACGTTCGCAAGCATTTGTTTTGCGTTGGAAATCCAAGCATTGTCTCTGAAATAATGTCCGAGCTTCCAAAAATTTCGTGCAATCACGGAATTGCTAGCTGGAATTACATTGTCGTTTAATTCCATCTTACGTGCAATTAAATTCGAATCTGTAGACGTGAAATAGCACATTTTACTCTCGGCGTTCATGAAATTTTGCTCAACGTCCTCTGTCAATTCTTTTGCTGATTCGAGCCAATGGAATTCTGCGGTTACTTGATACAAGGCGATGAAAGCATCAATGGTGTGGGCGTAATCCTCTAAAAAACCTTCGATTTTCGTTTCTCCTTTTGAGAAAACACGTTTGAGCTTTCCACTTGCATATTGCTTTTCAAGAATCCATTTTCCACAATTTCGAGCTAAAATCAAGAATTGTTCCTCGTGAAGAGTTACATATGCGTCACACAAGCCACGAATCGTCATTGCGTTCCAACCTGTCAAGCATTTGTAATCCAAACCAGGAAACGTTCGTGCTTTTCGTTCTTCAAAAAGTCTGTTTTTAACTTCAGAAACCTTTGACTTTATTACATCAATAGAAATTCCTTTTTTCTTGGCGAATTCAGAATCCGTTTCCCTTCTCAAAAGAATGTATTTTTCATCCTCCCAGAATCCAAACTGATTGATATTGTAGTATTCACGAACAAATTTCAAATCCAAGTCCTGAATTTTTTGAAACTCCTCTTCCGACCAACAATAGAATTTCCCTTCCTCTCCTTCGGTATCGGCATCCAATGCACTGTAAAAAGCACCTGATTGATCCAACATTTCACGTTGTAACCATTCAATTGTTTCAAAAACGGTTTCTTTGTAAAGATTGTCGGGTTTTTCTCGAAAAGCCTTGGAGTAACCGGAAATAAGTTGGGCATTGTCGTAAAGCATTTTCTCAAAGTGCGGCACTTTCCAAATCATATCTACGGAATACCGAGCGAAACCACCTCCAATTTGATCATAAATTCCACCAAGTGCCATTTTTTGAAGCGTCAGTTGGACGTGATTCGAAACTTTTTCAGAATCAAACTTCTTTGCATAGCTCAAAAGAAATGAATAATTGTTAGGCATAGGAAACTTTGGAGCCTTATTCATTCCTCCTTCCAAATTATCAAATTGCCTCGACCATCGCAAAATCATTTCATGCAACTTTTCCTCTGAAAATTGAACGATTTCTTGCGGAACATCAATCAATTCGCTTTGAGCTATTCCTTCTTGCAATTTCTGAGCATATTCCAAAACGCGCTCAGGATCTTGCTCCTTTGTATGAACAAGTGATCTCAAAATATGAACCCATTGTTCCTTGGGAAAATAAGTTCCTCCGTAAACAGGACGGCTATCAGGAAGCGTAAAACAATTCAAGGGCCAACCACCGCGTTGAGTCATCAACTGAACCGCAGTCATATAAATTTGGTCTACATCCGGGCGCTCTTCCCGATCGACTTTGATGTTTACGAAGTGCTTGTTCATGATTTCGGCAACCTCAGCATCTTCAAACGATTCATGCTCCATCACGTGACACCAATGACAAGCGGAATAACCAATGCTGATCAGAACGAGTTTGTTTTCCTCTTTCGCTTTTTCAAATGCTTCATCTGACCACGGAACCCACTGAACGGGATTGTACGCATGCTGCAATAGGTATGGAGATGTTTCCGAAATGAGGTTGTTAGGATGAGTTGTTGCCAAAATATTTGTAAAATTATCGAGAATACTTATTAAATTCGCCCAAACGAAATTAAGCAATCTTACAATTTTTATAGGGTGGTATTTTCCAGTTTAACGTTTATTTACCTTTTCTTGCCACTCAGTTTGATATTTCACTACGTTACATCAAACAACCTTTTTCGCAATTTAACCTTAACAATTTTCTCCTTAGTTTTTTACGCTTGGGCAGAGCCGATGTGGATTTTCCTTATGATTTTCACAGCGATGTTCGATTATTCCATGGCGCTTTTAGTCGAACGATGGCGGGGGTATATAGGTTCAAAAATAGCTGTGACATTCTCGGTTATTGTGAACATAGCCTTACTGATTTCTTATAAATATGGTGGATTTATTCACGATAATTTAAGTTACCTATTTCCACTCCCATTCGATCGTCCGACGAATTCGTTGCCTGTAGGGATTTCGTTTTACACATTCATGGTCATTTCCTACATTGTGGATGTTTACAAGGGAGAGCTGAAAGCGCAAAAAAATCCGCTTAACTTCTTGATGTTCATTAGCTTGTTCCAGCATTTGGTTGCGGGTCCAATTGTTCGATACAAACATATTGCAGACCAAGTCGATTCACGAACGGTAAATTGGCAAACGCTGAGTGAAGGTGTATCACGATTTTGCCTAGGTCTGTTCAAAAAGGTAGTAATCGCCAACGTGGCAGGGGTTTTAGTCAAAAAGTATTTAGACGTCGGATTCAATGATTTATCGAGTTATGAAGCTTGGTTTGGAATTACGATGTTTTCAATTCAATTGTATTTCGATTTCAGTGGTTACTCCGACATGGCAATAGGTCTTGCTAAACTTTTTGGATTCCATTTCGACGAGAATTTCAGGCATCCATATGCTGCTATTTCAGTTGGAGACTTCTACCGCCGTTGGCACATCTCCTTAGGTAAATTCTTTCGGGATTATGTTTACATTCCATTGGGAGGTAATCGAAGCAATCAGTTGCGAAATATTATGATTGTTTGGCTTTTAACCGGAATTTGGCACGGAGCAAGTTGGAACTTCGCTCTTTGGGGTTTTTACTTTGGTTGTCTGATGATCATTGAAAAAACGTTCGAAAAAGTTCTCGCAAAAACGCCAAGAATATTGAGGCATACTTACACCTTGATTCTAATTGTTTTCAGTCGGGCAATTTTTTATTTCACGAATTTCGAAATGTTAAAGTTATTCGTGGCAAATTTATTTTCCTCCGATAATCCAATCGGTGTTGGTTTTGCGACGGATTTAATGGAGCATGTTTTCTGGTTTGTATTGGTCATTTTATTTTGTATTCCATGGGATGAAATTTACACGAAGGAAACAAAAGTTGCCCTGGGTGCAGAGCGTTTTTACGAAAAAGCCAAACCTATTTTGAATGTCGCGATGCTTTTTCTAGCAACCTTGTTATTGGTTAATTCAACCTACAATCCATTTTTATATACTCGTTTTTAATGACCAATAAGCTAAATACAATTCTGTTTTTCTCCTTGCTTTTTGGGATTCCGCTGCTTTATTTCGTGATGCCGAAGCAAAAAATATCCATTGGCGAAAAAAGAAAATTGGCCGTTGTTCCAGAGTTGAATTACGAGAGTTACATCAAAGGAGCTTGGGCAGATAGCATGGATTCTTATGTAGACGACCATTTTCCTTTTCGAACTTCGATGATAGATATGGCTGTGGAATTCCAATCTTGGAAAGGAATCCATTTGAAAGAACAAGAAAAGGTCTTTGTTTCTCAAAAACCAAAGGTTAACAAAATTAAAAATGAAAAAGATTCGACAGGATCTGAAATTAATTTTTTGGATGAATTCGAACAAGCCTACTCAGGATCTATGCTGATTATCAATGGAAGTGTTTATCCAATGGGAGGCGGAAGTCCAGCAATGTCAAGGCACTTTTCTAAAATGGTAAGTGAATACGCCGAACAACTGAAAGGTGAGTGTCGCGTTTTCTCAGCTGTCGCACCGCTCTCTTCTGCATTTATTCCTGTTGAAAAATACAAGCAATATAATGCTCAAAACAAAAAAACATTGAAAGCAATCGGTTCAAGTTTGTCGAATGGTGCCATTTTTTGTGATGTCTTTGAAGAAATGAATAAGCACGCATGTGAGAAAATGTACTTCAGCACAGATCATCATTGGAAACCAATTGGTGCTTATTATGCGTATGTCGCTTTCTGCAATGCGGCTGGATTTGAAGCTATTCCGATTAATAAAATGGAAAAGCGAACGAAATACAATTTCTTGGGAAGTTTATATCAACACACGCTTGATCCATCTGTCAAGAATAATCCAGATACGATGGAGTATTATATCCCAAAAGTAACGACAACTGCGGTTCGCTATACCGCTTATGGTTACGACAAACAATCTAAATCACAAGTTTTTGCGCATGGATCTTCAGGAGGAAACACCTATTCAACCTTCATCAGCGGTGATGCACCTATGATGCGTATTAATACAAACGTTAAAAATGGCAAAAAAGCAATTGTAATTAAAAATTCATACGGAAACGCCTTCATTGTCTATTTAATAAGTCATTACGAAGAAATTTGGGTGGTGGATTTTCGCTATTCCAAACAAAACATCATTGAAACAATTCGAAAGAATAAAATTAATGACATGATTTTTGCCTTGGGAATGTACGGAGCAATGAGCAAAGGAACAATCAATATGATGCGAAATTTAGGAAAGCAAAGTGGAATTTATGTGCCGCCAAAACCAGTAATTACTGAACCTCAGGATTCGATCACGACAGATCCCGCTGTACTTCCGACAGACACAACGACAACAAATTAACCGGATGAAACTCCTTCAACTAATATCTTGCGTTTTTCTGACAGTTTCCGTTTTTTCTCAGAAGTTGGAATATCCCGCCTCACTGAAAGTTGATACTTCTTACGCTTATATTCAGTTTTATTCTAACGAAACGGTTAAAAAACTTGCAACACACTTCGACAATGTTTCGCGAGATAAAATGGTATTCATCCATTACGGTGGAAGTCACATACAAGCGGAATACCCAACAACAGTGGCCAGAAAGAATTTCCACGAGCGATATGGTTCAGGAGGTAGAGGTTTGATATTCAATTACGGCGCTGCAAACACCTATTCTTCGATTAATTATGCTTCAACTTTTAAAGGAAAATGGAAATTCAACAAAAGTTTTCAAGGAAGAAAAGCGGATATTCCTCTTGGCGTTTGTGGTATGACAGTCGAATCTTCCGATACCAATGCGAGTCTGAATTTCAAGTTTAAGAACCAAATTACTCCTGGTGAACATCGAGTTTATTTATTCTATGAGAATGATTCTATTTCAAATGATATTAGCGTTTTCTTCAACTCAAAACAAATCGATCCGGCTCTTCAACAATTAAGTTACACTTCATTTGGAATGACTTTTTTGTGGAATGACTCCATCAAAACAATTGATTTAAACGTCAAACCAAAAACAGGAGGAAAACGCTTTCGTTTTTATGGAATGTCCATTGAAAATGAGAAAAATTCTGGGATTGTTTACCATTCTACGGGAGTTGGTGCAGCAGCACATCGAGCGATGTTGATTTTAGATAAATTACCCGAGCAAGCCGCCGTTTTAAAGCCAGATGTCGTTTTATTGGACTTCGGAACAAACGATATTTTGTACACCAATAAAATTGATGGAGGCCTACAGAATGAAATTGAAAAGGCAATTAAAAAGTTTAGAGAAATTAATCCTGAAATACTGATCGTATTGACATCAACGCAAGATTTATTCTATAAAGGAAAATACATCACTGCTGGAGTTGAATTTCGTGACCTAATGGATTCAATCGCAAAGAAAAACGATTGTCTTTTATGGAATTGGTACGACTTAGCAGGCGGGTTAAAAACCATTCGAACATGGTATGATGAGGGTTATTGCCAAAAAGATTGCATTCACCTCACAAAAAAGGGCTATGACATTAAAGGTCAGATGATTTATAATTCGTTTGTAAATACTTACGAAATGTATAAAAAGAATAATTCCATTTCTTCATTTAACATCCCAGGAAAAAACTATTTTGAAAAACAGCCAGTTGATTCACTGGCATCAATAAATTCGGATTCGGTTAGTATTGAGAGGAATGTAATTCCCAAGGACCCAACTCCGAAAAAACCTGTTCCTGCTCGCAGTCAAAAAACATATGTGGTAAAATCGGGCGATTCTTTGTCGAAAATTGCGGATAAATTCAATGTTTCATTAACTAAGTTAAAGTCCATTAACGGCTTGAGAAGTGATATGATTCGTCCAGGACAAAAGTTGAAGATTCCTTAAATTAGATCGAATTAAAAAGGCTACCTCAATTGAGATAGCCTTTAAACTTTATAGTTGTTTTCGTTTAGTTCGTCTTTCGGTACAATAGCAAAAGTAGTAGTGTCAGAAATTGGCTTTTTAGCCGTGTTAATCCCTTTTCCATAGCCTTAATACTTTACAACTGTCTTTGTTTGCGCTCCTGTTGCATTTGAAATATTCAACAAGTAAGAACCCTGAGACAAATTACTCATATTTAAATCTAAAGTAGAAGTTACTTCTTTTGAAAAAATTGTTCTACCGTTCAAATCACTCAAAGTTATAATTGAAGGAATCTCGGTTGCAAAGTGAAGGACATCGGCACATGGATTTGGATAATAAGATACCTCATTTGACGTGTTCTCTGTCAAATCAGCTGTAGGAGGCAACAAAACCCCATCTACAACATGAACAACACCATTATCTGCTAAAACATCCGCTAATGTTACCGTTGCATCATTTATTTGAACCCCATTTGTTAGTGACACAATCACATCTTCACCATTAACCGTAGCAACTGGACCGGCAGTTAATTGTGTTGATAAAACTGTACCGTCTACAACGTGATATGTTAAAACATCAGCTAGGTTAGGTAATGCTAAAATACCAGCAAGATCAGTATTCAATGCCGTTGCAAGATTATCAAATGCAGCGTTGGTAGGAGCAAAAACAGTGAATTCTGAAAAAGGATCTGTTAAAACAGGTAATAATTCAGCGGTTACAACTGCTGTTGCCAAGGTTGAAAATCCATTGTCTAACGCCACATCTACAACGGTTTCTATTGGTAAAACGACAGCGTCTAATACATGAACAACACCATTATCAGCATTAATATCAACTGCAGTCACTTGCGCTTGGTTAACAAATACGTCACCATCAGCAGTAGCCGTAAGCTTTAATGTATTTGTAGTACTTAGTGGTTGAACAACAGCACCATTTGTCACCGCTGAAGAAAGAACTTCTGTTCCCAAAACGTGATAGGTTAAAATATCAGCCAAACCAGGTAAAGCTAAAAGACCATTTACTGTTGTTCCCAGCTCATCGGCTAAATCATCAAACGCATCATTCGTTGGGGCGAAAACTGTATAGTTTGCTAATGGGTTTGTTAAAGCCGGTAACAATTCTGCTGTTACTACGGCAGTTACTAATGTACTGAAACCATTGTCAATCGCAACGTCTGCAACTGTTTCTACAGGTAATACCACTGCGTTTAAAACATGTACAATTCCATTATCAGCATTAATATCAACAGAGGTTACTTGAGCTTGATTAACAAAAACATTTCCCGTTGAGGTTGCTGTCAACTTTAATGTATTTGTTGAACTTAATGGTTGAACAATTGCACCGTTTGTTACAGCTGATGAAGGAACTTCTGTTCCTAAAACGTGATACGTTAATACATCTGCTAAGTTTGGAAGCGCCAACAATCCGCTTACTGTTGTATTTAAAGCTGTTGCAAGATTATCAAATGCTTGATTCGTTGGAGCAAAAACTGTGTAGTTTGCTAACGGATTTGTTAATGCAGGCAATAATTCGGCCCTTACAACTGCTGTTACTAATGTACTGAACCCATTGTCAATCGCAACGTCAGCAACTGTTTCTACTGGTAATAAAACAGCATTGGTAACGTGAACTGTTCCATTACTTGCGTTTAAATTTGCGGTGGTAACTTGTGCATGATTCGCAAATACATTTCCTGTACCAGTTAACGTTAATTTTAAAGTATTGGTTGGACTTAAGGGAGAAACAATCGCACCGTTTGTCACAGCAGTTGAGGGAACGGTAGTACCTAACACGTGATACAATAGTATATCATCTAAATTAGGTAATGCCAATAAACCATTGATATCAGTTCCTAATGCAGTTGCCAAAGCCGTAAATGCAGCGTCATCTGGAGCAAAAACGGTTAATGTCGCAGATGGATTCTGTAATGCTCCTGCAAGATTTTCTTGAATTAGTGCTGCCTCCAAATATGTATGGTTTGGACTTGTTGCAATCACATTGTCAAACACATTTGTTTGGGCGAAGATTCCATTACTCGCCAATAATAGCGTTCCTAGGACGCTTGAAAATGTAAAAATTTTTTTCTTCATAATTTTTTGTTTAAAGTTTAAATTAAATCATTAAACAAAACAAATTAAAAAGAGTTCGAATCATTTAGAAAAAAAACGTTATTTAACTTTTATCAATACCACAAAATTTCATCAACCAATTTGAAATTACTTAAAGAATTAATGCCTGATATAAATTAGCTAAGGACAAAAGTTGAATATTGCTCAATAATTAAATACTCGAATTAACTTCTTTTTAAAAAATAAAAACAATCGCGTTTTTCTAATTGTTAACTTTGTCAAAAAACATAAATTATGTACCCGGCAGAATTAGTAAAACCAATGAAAGAAGACCTTACGAATGTAGGTTTCAAAGAATTAACAAATGCAACAGAGGTTGATCAAACAATACAAAATGCTGAAGGAACACTTCTTGTGGTTGTAAACTCCGTTTGTGGTTGTGCAGCAGGAAATATGCGTCCGGGAGTAAAACTATCGCTTCAACAAGACAAAAAGCCAACAAACTTAACTACTGTATTTGCAGGTGTTGATACGGATGCAGTTGCTCAAGCAAGAAAGTATTTTTTACCTTATCCGCCATCATCCCCTTCAATTGCTTTGTTTAAAGATGGTAAGTTGGTTCACTTTTTAGAAAGACATCACATCGAAGGTGGAACAGCTCAAATGATTGCCGCAAATCTCGAAGCGGCCTACGACGAGTTCTGTTAATGAAACGCATTTATTATTTAAGTTCGTGCGACACATGTCGTCGTATGATGAAAGAATTTAATAGTCTTGATGAATTTGAATTGATTGATATTAAATCAACTCACATCGATACGGAAACACTTGAGTTCTTAAAAGAAAAAGTTGGTTCCTATGAAGCGTTGTTCTCAAAACGAGCGATTAAATACAAAACACTTGGGTTAAAAGACAAACATCTTTCTGATCAAGAATTTAGACAATTGATTCTGGATGAATATACGTTTTTGAAACGTCCCGTTTTGATTGATGGAGAAGTAGTTTTAGTTGGGAAATTAAACTAATTTTTCTAAAAATAAATCGGAAAAACTCCAAACTTTGAACCTCTGATGTAAATTGCGGGAAGGGGTATTTTTATTACGTTCACTTGTTTCAAAACCTTTTTCCAAAAATCATTCTTAATATTCAGTTCGTTTAAATCAATATCAAGAGAAAAAAGAAATTCTCGTTTTGAATTATAGTTCTGATATACCTCAGCATTTCCCACCAACTTTTCATCTGCACTATACCCAAAACTCAAACAAAGCCATTTTGGGACCGACTTTAAGCCCAGGTTTCCTGGTGAAAAACTCAACCAATACGTTTGTCCGTTGTAATCTTTAAGCAGTTGTTCAGCAAAATTACTACCAAGAACCTCTGGCCTAATTGGAGCATATTTAGTTGTATGAAACGAGAACTTTGGAATAAAAATTTGTTTCGAAAAAGCGTATTCCTGCCCCACGAATAAGGCTGCTCCTCCAAAATTAGAGGCCATATCCCACCAGGAGAACCCCCAGTCTTTTGAAAAACCATCCATTACTTCAAGTGATGTAAGATAACTAAAACCTATTGCGCTTCCGATTAAATTTGATTTTTGCGATTCTATTCCGTTCCAACGAAAATTTCCAGAAAGCACTGATGATAAATGATATCCTGTAAAAACATGACCTGCCTTATCCATTTGAAGCCAATTCGATCCGTCATTGAATAAATGAAAATCTTTTTGGAAACTCTCTTTATACCATACTTGTTGAAGCGAAATAATACTTCCTATATATGTGGTTCCTATAGCTACGCTTGAGCCTATTAATCGCTTTTTATTTAAAGAATCGGCGTCTGTCCAAAAGGAGTGATATTTCTGAGCAAAACTCAGATTTGTAAAGACACAAAAAACAATAAAAAACTTATTCACTTATCGAAGTTAGAGAATAAATGCAAAAGAAAAGCGTTTAAATGTAAGGTTGAGGTATATTTGATTTCTAAACGATAATTATGGAACACGTAAGAAAAGATTGGAACGAAATTAAGAGCAATGACAGTTGGTCTATTTTTAAAATCATGTCGGAATTTGTTGAGGCCTATGACCGCATGGCGAAAATCGGCCCTTGTGTTTCCATTTTTGGTTCAGCGCGGACCTTACCAAGTAATAAATATTATCAATTGGGAATTGAAATCGCTGAAAAACTCGCAAAAGCTGGTTATGGAATTATCTCAGGAGGCGGCCCTGGAATTATGGAGGCGGCGAATTGTGGTGCTCAAAAAGGAAATGGCCCGTCAGTTGGTTTGAACATCGATCTTCCGTTTGAACAAAACAATAATCCATACATTGACCCAGAGCACAATTTGAAATTCGATTATTTCTTCGTTCGTAAAGTCGTTTTTGTAAAATACTCGCAAGCTTTTGTAATATTACCCGGTGGATTTGGAACGCTAGATGAATTTTTTGAGGCAATCACCTTAATTCAAACCAAGAAAATAGCACGACGACCTATCGTTTTAGTGGGTAAATCATATTGGACAGGTTTAACGATGTGGATTGAAGAAGTTATGTTAAACGAAGAAAAAAACATTTCACCAAACGATTTGAATTTGTTCAAAGTCGTAGATACTGCTGAGGAAGCTGTTGCTTACATCGAAGATTTCTTCCGTTCACATTCTTTGTCGCCGAATTTCTGATTCCAAAGCAATTCATTATCTTTGTTCAACTTATAAAATAAAACGTGTTTCAAAGAATTAAAACATTCGTCCTATCAAAACATTTCCTAAAACATTTTGGATTAGTTGTTTTATTTTATTTAGTCTTGGTTTTTGTGACGAGTCTTTACTTGGACTTCTCTACCAATCACGGAGAAAAAATAGAGGTTCCAAATTTCGTTGGACTTAAGGGTGAAGAAGCAAAAAGAAAAATAGAAGAACTTGGTTTGCAATATCAAATTGTAGATAGCGTTTACGATCCAAAGTCGCCGGAAGGAACTGTTTTGGAGCAACTTGTGGAAGCCACATCGCTTTCAAAAGTTTATGTGAAATCAGGCAGAATAATTGGTTTACGTTTAACCAAACGTTCTCAAATGATTGAAATGCCTGGTTTAATTAACAAACAAATTCAGTTTGCAGAAAGTATCTTGGAACAACGTGGATTGCGTTACCGCATTCAATATCGTCCGACTACTGAGGCAAATGGTTCTGTGCTTGATCAATTATTTAAAGGTCGACGCGTGAAAGAAGGCGATCGCATTCCAATGGGCGCTGTTATAACATTAATTGTTGGTCAAAATGATTTAGGAGAACCGATTCCTTTACTCGATTTTGTTGGTATGACGATGGGCGAAGCGAAATCTGTCATGGATACGATTGGTATTACTTCATTTACATTCGTTTGTCCTGAATGTGCCACACGTGAAGACTCTTTGGCCGCGAGAATTTTTAGTCAAACACCTGAATACATTGAAGGAACAACCGCTTATAAATCGACTCAGTTTACTTTTTCGTTGAAACTAAATGCAGAGTCTCCTATTGAATTCCCATAAGATGAGATCGTTT
>Ga0194116_10002048_pt1 | contig 26893 bp, 24 predicted proteins | sample TA2MahsurfametaG_4_FD_148617 | JGI IMG/M metagenome (GOLD analysis project Ga0194116, IMG submission 148617) | Freshwater microbial communities from Lake Tanganyika, Tanzania - TA2015008 Mahale S9 surface | ecosystem: Environmental > Aquatic > Freshwater > Lake | place: Tanzania: Lake...
GGGCGCTGGGCGTCGACGTGGCGCCGTTCATCGAGGTCGAGGAGGTGCTGGACCCGCCGACGATTCAGTCGCGCACAGGCAGCGACCGCGGCGCCCTGTATGGAGCCTCGAGCAACAACGCGATGGCGGCCTTCTTGCGCCACCCCAACTTCCACCGCCGGATTCCCAACCTCTTTTTTGTGGGCGGAAGCGCGCATCCCGGCGGAGGTATTCCGCTCTGCCTACTGTCGGCGAAGATCTCGGCCGACCTGGGTTAGCAAAATCCGCCAAAAAGGATCGTCAGGCAGGCTAATTCTGCCTCGGCATCCCCAGTTAGAAGTTCTAGATTTCCGCAATGAAACCCAAACAGGCGCTTATCACCGGATCAACGCATGGAATTGGTCGGGCCACCGCGGAGGCCTTACTCGCTCAAGGGTGGGCCGTGACCGGTATCGACCGTGAGGCTTCTGACCTCCGCCATCCGAACTACCATCATACTGAACTGGACCTCTGCAGTCCTGAGGTAGGCGAAGCATTTGCGCGCGTGTACCGAGCCCTGCTTCCCGAGTTGACGATACACAGCGCGGGGGTCGGAATCATGCAAGCGTTTTGGGCGTCAAGCCACGACGCGGACCAGCGCTTAGTCGCCCTAAACGTGGGGGCGACCTATGCGATTACCAAGGTTTTTGCCGCAGAGGCCATGAACCGCCAGACCCCGCAGCACTTGATTTTGCTGTCATCGCTTGCCGGCCTATCGGCTACGCCTGGAATGGCCCTTTATGCGGCGAGCAAGCATTTTGTGAGTGGGCTGGCAAAGTCGGTGCATGCGGAGCTCGCGGTGGATGCGCCCTGGGCGCGGGTTTCGAGTTTGGCTCCTCCGCCGGTTCGCACCCAGTTTCGTCAGCACAGCGGTCGGCTCGCGCGCAGCAAGCGTATTCGGGGCGTGCTCGAAGTAAACGTGGTGGTGCGCGAACTGCTTATGCTGCACCGCCGTCCCCAACTGGATCGCATTCCGGGTAGGCTCCACCGTTGGGTGTTCACGTACCTAAGACCCTTGATTCCCAGTCGACTACTGCTGAGAAGGGTGTATCTTTCTGCAAAATCTGATTAAAATGGCCTTTGGAACCCTACTATTCCGGGTTGTTCGCATGCCCGCACTCCGCGAACGCCTCTGGAAGCTCGCGTACGAGTCTTTTCCTCGACTCCTCCCTGACGCGGACTGGTGGTTCATGAACTACGGGTACGAACCGACCGATGCGGAACGCTACCAATTCGGAACCCTTGACGAGCAGCAGTTTCAATGGCGATCTCGGGCCATGTACCACTACCTCGCGGCCCGTGCGCCGATTGCAGGCAAGGAAGTGCTCGAGGTGGGTTCGGGTCGCGGGGGCGGACTTCGCCACGTCGCCGAAACGATGCACCCCGCCGCGGCCACGGGATTGGATTTTGCCTCTTCGGCGATTGCGTTTTGCCACAAAAACCACTCGGGAATTTCTGCTCGCTACCTCGAGGGCAACAGCATGGACATGCCCTTTGACGGCGCGACGTTTGACGTCGTCCTCAACGTGGAGTCGTGCCATGCCTACCGCGACCAAGCCCAGTTTTTACGCGAAGTCGCACGGGTCCTTCGCCCCGGCGGACAGCTGTTTCTCGTCGACGTGCGCGCTGCCTGGAACTGGGACCTGCTGCACCAATGGCTGACCGATGCGGGATTGGTGGTCCGCGAAGATTCCGACATTACCCCGCAGGTCCTTTCCGCCATTGAGCGTGACGAACCCACCAAAAAAGCGCTGATTCGCAAACGTGTGCCGTTTTGGTTGCGCGGAATCTTCACCGAGTTCGCCGGCAACGTGGGTTCGCAGCTGTACGAGCGCTTAAAAACTGGCGAAATCCAGTACCGCCGGGTGGTTGCCCAGCGCCCTGCTTAGCCCCACAGGTGGTCTTCGCGCAGCGCGATGGCCTCGCCAAAAAACTGCTGCGCAATCGATTCAAACGCCGGCGTGTAGTCGCTGACCATGAATTCGTGCGGAGCCTTGGGCGCAGCGGTACGCAGCAGCCCGCGGTCGCCCAGGGTCGCCGCCACGTGCTCGGCTACGATCTGAGGCGTAGAAAGCAGGGCGACGTTCGCGCCCATGCGCTGGCCAATTTGCGCCGCGACGATGGGGTAGTGGGTGCAGGCGAGTACGAGGGCAGTAACGTCTTCGGCTAACGTGGGGCGGGCGTAGCCGTCAATGACCGCGTCCAAAATGGGTCCGTGCAAAATGTTCTCTTCAATTACTGGAACCAGCAGGGGCGTAGCCCACGCGCGCACGGCCGCGTCGGGGGCCTGCGCCGCGAGCTTGGCAGGGAACACCCCCGACTTGATGGTGGCTTTGGTGCCCCAGATTCCGACCCGCTTCACCTTGAGGCGTGCCACCTCGGCCACTACCGGATCAATCACGTTAAACACGGGTACGCTCAGGGCGTCCACCAAGGCGTCGTAGGCCACCGAAGACGCTGAATTGCAGGCGATCACGATGGCTTTGGCTCCGAGGTCTACGAGGTGTTGGGCAATCGACAGGCTGTAGCCGCGAATGGCTTCGGGCGACTTATCTCCGTAGGGAAGGTGGGCAGTATCGCCAAAATAAAGAAGCCGCTCACCGGGAAGGCGATCGGCTAAAGCGCGGGCGACGGTAAGACCGCCAACCCCGGAGTCAAAGAGCCCAATGGGCCCGTCAACAGCGGCTGGCATTACTTGGCCAAGTAGGCGCGAACGTCGGCTCCGAGGTTGATTCCGCCCTTGGCGTAAATCACCTGGCCTTTGCTCTGCGAAGCGTCGAGCACGTACGAAACCTTTTTGGTCTCGGCCACGGCGTTGATCGCTGCCTGAAGTTTTTCGAGCACCGGAGTGATCAACTCTACTTCTTTTTGCTGAAGCTGGCCTTGGGCACCCTGCATGTACTCTTGGATGTTGTTGTACATCTCCTGAAGGCGGGTTTGCTCTTGGCGCTGGCGGAGTTCAGTCCACGTCGCGGCGTTGGCCTGAAGGGCCTGGGCGCCTTTTTCGAGCTCGGCGTTCATCTCTTTGGCCTCGGCCTCAAACTTGGCTTGCTCTGCCTGTAGGGCTTCTTGGGCTTTTTTGTATTCGGGCATCTGCACGAGCAGGCTGTCTACATTCACGTGGGCAATAACCGACTGGGCGCTGGCGGCGCTGGCCACGGCGAGGGCGAGTACGAGGGCAATCTTCTTCATGAGTTCAAAGGTAGGATGTTAGAAGCCAAGCTGCTGCAGGACTTCGTTGGTGATGTCTAATGATTCGTTGGCGTACACGACGGCGAGGTTGCTGCCCTTGTCGAGCACGACGTCGAGTTTTTTGCGTCGGGCCACCTCGCGAATCGCGGCGGCCACTTGGGCTTGGATCGGAGCAATCAGTTCTTCGCGCTTCGAAAAGAGCTGACCGTCGGGTGCGAAGTAGCGCACCTGGCGAGCCTTTGCGCTGTCGATCGTAGTAGAAATGGTCTTTTCGCGCTCGGCGGCCATGCCTACGGTTAGAAGAACGCGTTCGGCTTCGAGCTGCCCGCGCAGCGCTTCAGCGTCGTCAAACAGCGACTGCACTTCGCCCAGCCACTGGGCGTTGAGGCGCTCGACCTCGGCCTGAGCCTGAACATACATGGGGTGCTTTTTGAGCAGCACCTGGGTGTCGACGTACCCGATGCGCTGACCGAAGGCGGCGGCCGACGCGGCGACCAAAACGAGGAGAAGGAGGCGGCGCATGCTACTTAAAACTGCTGACCTAAAACGAAGTGCGTTTGCCATCCTGACGGGACTACCTTGCCGGGCATCGGGTCGAAACCGTGTCCGAGGTCGACGCCCAGAAGGCCAAACATGGGCATGAAGATGCGTAGGCCTACGCCGGCGCTCCGCTTGAGTTCAAACGGGCGAAAATCTGCGAAGTTGCTGTAGTTGTTGCCGGCCTCCAAAAAGGCAAGAGCAAAAATCTGCGCCGTCGGATTCGGTGAAATCAAGTAGCGCAGTTCCGACGTGAACTTGGTGTACAGGGCGCCGCCACCCGGAGGCGTGAGGCTGAAGTTGGTGTAGCCGCGCAGGCCCACGATTTCGCGGCCGTCGAGCACGAAGTTCTGAAGTCCATCTCCGCCCAAATAAAAGCGCTCGAACGGCGGCAGCCCGTAGTCTTTGTTGTAGGAGCCCAAAAACCCAAACTCGCCATAAGAACGGGCCACTAAATTCTTGGCGAGCTGCATGAAGTAGTCGCCCGAAAACTTGAATTTGTGGTACTCAATAAAGCGGTACTTCTCGTTGGTCGTCAGCTTGCTGTAGTCGCGTCCGTCGAGCAGCGACAGCGGCGGCGTCAGCTCCATGTTAAACGACAAGCTCGATCCGCGCGTCGGAAAAATCGGCAGGTCGCGGTTGTCGCGGCGAAGGCTGAAGGTGTAGGCCACCGAGTTGGCAATGCCCGTCTTGAACATGGCCGTGCCAAACGGGTAGTTGTTGATGTCGAAGCGGCGGTACTCGATCGCGTGGTACAGCGTGAAGTAGTCGTCGGGCCACTTCAGGCGGAGTCCCTGCCCCAGCGTAACGCCCGTAATGCTAATGCGCTGGGCCGTACTGTCGGTGCGCCCCGTCGCGTTCATGCGGTTGTGGTAAGCCGTGAAGGTGATCGAATTGGGTTTTTTGCCGCCCAACCAGGGCTCGGTAAAGCTGAAGTTGTAGGAGGAGAAAAAGGTTCCGTTGCTCTGGGCCCGAATGTTGATGGTCTGCCCGTCGCCCGACGGCAGCGGACGCCATGCCTGCTTGTTGAACAGGTTGCGCGCGCTGAAGTTGTTGAAATTCAGGCCCGCCGTGCCGATGACCATGTTTGCGCCCCATCCGCCCTGCAGCTCGAGCTGGCTGGTTGACTGCTCGGTGACCGTGTATTCGAGGTCTACCGAACCCGTTACAGGATCGGGGTTGGGCGTAATGTTGATGGACCGCGGATCAAAGTAGCCCAGCTGCCCCAGCTCGCGAATGGTTCGCTGAATGTCGGCTTTTGAAAACAAATCGCCGGGGCGGGTGCGGATTTCGCGGTAAATCACATGGTCGTTGGTGCGGTCGTTGCCCACCACCGTCACCTTGCGCACCGTGGCGGGGCGGCCTTCGCGAATGCGGATCTCAAGGTCGATGGAGTCGTTGGCCACGCGTACTTCAACCGGAATCACGTTGCTGAACAGGTAGCCGTTGTTCAAGTACAGCGACGAAATGTCGTTACCGTTGGGGTCGCCGTTCACGCGGGTGCCCAGCAGCTTCGAGTCGTACTTGTCTCCGGCCTCGATCTTTAAAATGCTCTGGAGGGTAGCGTTGTCGTACTTGGAATTGCCCAAAAAGCGCACGCTGCGGTAGTAGTAGGGACGGCCCTCTTCTACGGTAAACGCGATGCGAATCCGGGGCTTGTCTTTGACGTCGACGCGGTAGACCGTGTCGCGCACGATGCGGGCGTCGCGGAATCCGGCGTGGTTGTAGGCCTCGATGATGAGGGCGCGCTCGCCGTCGAGTTTTTCTTCAAGGTACTTCGCCGACTGAAAAATGTTCCACCAGCGCATGCGGTGCAGCTCGTCCATAGCCCTGCGGAGCTTGGCGCTGCTGAGCTGCTGGTTGCCCTCAAATACAATGTCGTCGATGCGCAGGCGCGGACCCGTTTCGACGTCGAGGTGCAGCACGACCGCTTGCGCGAACCCGGTGTCGGCGATGGGCGTCACCTTGGCCTTGACGTCGGGGTAGCCCTTCTCGATGAAGTGCTTGCGAATGGTCGATTCGGTAGTGCGAATTAGGTTTTGCGACACAATGGTTCCGCGGCTCAGCCCCAGTTTTTCGCGAAGCGCGTCCTGGCGGGCTTTGCTGAGCCCGGTGAAGTAGTACTTGCTGAGCTTGGGCAGGGTCTTAAGGCGGAACTCGAGGTACACCACTCCGCCGTTGCGGGCCGTGATGTAGAGCTGGATGTCTTCAAACAGTTCTTGCTTCCACAGATTGCGCACCGCGGCGGCAATCTTCTCTGAAGGAAACTGCACGACGTCGCCCACGCGCAGTCCGCTCAGCAGCGTGACCATTGCGGGGTCGAGCTCGTCGGCGCCGGTAACCAGGATTCCGCCTACTTCGTAATCAATTCCCGCAGTGACTTCTACGCTGGGCGATGCCGGCATTTGGGCCCACGCGGGGCGCGCCATGCCAAACAGGGCGATCAGGGCGAGGGTACAGTAGCGGTTCATGTGTTAAGTTGTTCGCTGGTTTTGCCGAGGCGCCGTTCGCGCCCAGCATACTGCTCGATCGCGGCGACCAGGTCGTCCTTCGAAAAATCAGGCCAAAGTACGGGCAAGAAGACCAATTCGGCATAGGAAATTTGCCAAAGCAAGAAGTTGGAGATGCGCTGCTCTCCGCTGGTTCGAATCACCAAATCGGGATCGGGAAGGTCGCGGGTCCACAGCGACTGCGCGACGTCGGCCTCGCTGATGGCCTCAGGCTGTAACTCGCCGTTGGCGGAACGGCGGGCGAGGTCTTGAACTGCCGCGGTCAGCTCTTGGCGGCTTCCGTAGCTCAGTGCCAGGGTAAGCACCATGCGGGTGTTGCCCGCGGTGGCCGCACGGGTGGCGTCGAGCTGCGCGCGAGCCTTAGAGGGCAGGGCGTCAAGGTTGCCAATAGCGTTGAGGCGAATTTGGTTTTCTTGCAGCACCGGAAGCTCCTTGCTCAGGCTCGTCATCAAAATGTTCATCAGCGCGTCAACTTCGACCTTCGGACGCTGCCAGTTTTCTTCAGAAAAGGCGTAGACGGTGAGGTAGCGGATTCCGAGTTCGGCCGCGTTGGTGGCGGCGCGGCGCAGGGCCTCAACGCCGAGCTCGTGGCCGCGTACCCGGGTGGCAAACCCCTGCTTCTTGGCCCAACGGCCGTTGCCGTCCATAATGATCGCGACGTGCTGCGGAATAGTCTTCATCAGTTAAGAAAGGCGGCGCAAGTTTCCCAAAATTTCTCTAGGTGCAAACCTAAACCCACATTGACGCGAATCAAGCCGTCGTTTTGGTTCGATTGTCCACGGGCGTACCCAGTTATGCCGCGCGCGGTGGGGTCGGCGAAGTAGGCCGCGGCGTCGCCTCGTGCTTCACGAAGGGCGCTCACGTCGGCGTAGTTTCCCGACACGTCGTCGACGTAGTCGCTCTGGATCCAGGTCCACTGCGCTTCGGCCTGTGCGGTCAGCCAGGGGCCGAGGTGGGCCCGCCAGCCGAGTCCGAGCGGAACGCTCACGGCGCGTGTTCCGTACAGGGTGGTTCCGGAACCTTCCAGGCCTTGGCCCTCGGTTCCGAGCGGACGCAGGTCCAGCCATTCCCCCTGGTACTGCCCCTGCGGGTTGTATTGGGTGACGCCGATGCCGCCAAACAGGTAGGGGCTGTGCTGAAACCGAAATGAGGGGATGCGCAGCGGCAAAAAGGTTACTTCGCCCAGGGCCCAAAAGCTTTGGGTTTGGGTGCGGACGGTGATTCCGCGGGCCTCGCGGTCCGCTCGGCCGCTCTGAACGTCTGAAGCGCTAAACTCCCCCCGTTCCCCCAGCAGCCGCAGCGCGTAGTGCGGGTGGCCCTGGTAGCGGTACCCCAGCGCCCACGACGGGCCCTGGCTCGGGGCGCCCCAGGTGGGACCGACGTCGCCGCGCAGACCCATTCCGCCCCACGAAATCGTGAGGTCCTGGCTGTGCTGCCCGGCGAGCGCCAAGGGGGCAAACAGAATGGCAAAAAGAATGCTGCGCGGCATAGGGCCGCAAAGATACGTGCTTTGGCGGGGTCTAATTGCGCCGATCAAGCCCCCATAAGAGCTTGTTGCGCAGCGTGGTAGGGAAGTTGTGCTCCTCGGTTTGCACCAGGCGAAACTTGAAGTCGGCCTGCTGGATGCGCAGGGTGGTTTCGACGTCGAGCGTGAAGACGCGCGAATCCAGCGAACACAAAAAGTTGCCTTCGCGCGCCTCAATGCGGAGTTCCAGTATGCCATTGTTGGGAATAACGAGCGGACGCACCGTTAAATTGTGCGGCGCAATGGGCGTCAAGATGAAGTTGGGCGACCCGGGTATCAAAATCGGTCCGCCGCAGCTCAAATTGTAGCCCGTTGAGCCCGTCGGGGTGCTGATGAGCAGCCCGTCGGCCCAGTAGGTGTTGAGAAACTGCCCGTCGAGGTGCACGTGGACCGATATCATGCTGGTGGTGCCTTTGCGGCTCACCGCGATTTCGTTGAGGGCGAAATTGGGGTCGAGCAGCTCGGGTCCGTCGGTCGACACTTGAAGCGTGTAGCGCTCTTCGATGCGGAATTGGCCCTGCAAAATGCGTTTGAGGGCCGTCGGGGCCTCGTCGCGGGTGATGTTGGCCAAGAATCCGAGTCGGCCGGTATTGAGGCCAATGAGCGGAATTCCGCTGCGCCCCACCTGCGACGTGGCGTCGAGCAGCGTGCCGTCGCCGCCAATGACGAGCAAAAAGTCAGGATTGAGCTCCTGCAGGGCCTCGGCCGAAGTGTACTCGGGGTAGTCGAGCCCGAGGTTCCAGGCTTCGTTTAGGCGGTTTTGAAATCCGCGGTACATGTGGACCTCGCAACCTTCCTGGCTCAGCGAAGTCAAGGTGCGCTCCACAAAGGGCTGCGCCTCGTCGGGCACGCGTTTTCCGTAGATTGCAATGCGGGCCATGGTCTAGAGGTTCAGGTAGTGAATGAGGTGGTCAAGATTGTCCTGGGCGTCGTTGTGCCGGCGTCCGGGGGGGTAGGAGCCCAAAACGGTGGCTCCGAGGCGTTCGAGGGTTTCGACGGCGGCCGTGGGGTCGGGCTGATCTAGGCGAATCCAAGTGCCAAACAGCGTGGCGGATGGGTCAAAGTCGGTCGCCAACGCCACAACCCGGTAGCCTTCTTCTTCAAGGGCTTGAATCCAGCTGCTCATCATGGACTGGGCACTTTGGAGCCATACGCTGCTGCCCGGCAGCTGAAAGCACCATTGGGCGCCCATCCACGCCGTGAGGCGGTCCGCGCTCAGGCCTCCGAGCAAGTATCCGTCCAGGTCGACTACGGCAACCGAATCAAAATGGGTTTCGGCGAGGACCTTCAGGGCCTCGAGGGCGTGCTGCTCGGTGGTGCAGGGCTGCTGCGCCACGCAAACGCCGTCGCGTCCGGCCATTCCGGCGTAGCGACCGTCAGCGTCGGCCACCGGCCAGTAGCGCTGGCCTTCGGGGCGTTCTGTTTGCAGCAATTCTTCCCAAAACATGGGTCAAACGTAAGGTAGGATTTTTAAACGGCTACGCGACCTTTGCGAAACCTTTAGCAACGTTTGTCTTATGGCTGTCCTCCAACCCGCCCGCTTGTCGGTTAACATTAACAAAGTCGCCACCCTGCGCAACAGCCGCGGCGGAAGCGTGCCCGACGTGCTCGAGGCCGCCCGGAGGGCTCAAGAGTTTGGTGCGCAAGGCATTACCGTGCATCCGCGTCCGGACGAACGCCACATTCGCTACGCCGACGCCCGCGCCCTGCGGTCGGTGGTGACGACCGAGTACAACATCGAGGGCTACCCCAGCCGTTCCTTCGTCGACTTGGTCTTAGAATGCCGCCCGGAGCAAGTGACGCTGGTGCCCGACGGCCCCGACGTACTGACTTCCAACGCGGGATGGGATACCCTGGCGCACGCCGGCCTCCTTCGCGAGGTCGTGGCGGAATTCCGCGCCGCCGGCATCCGTACTTCGCTCTTTATGGAGTGCGACGCGGTCCGCATTGAGGGCGCGCGTGCCGTTGGGGCCGATCGCATCGAGCTGTACACCGAGGCCTATGCCCAAGGCTACGAGGCGGCGTTGACGCTTCGCGCTCAAGGTGATGCCTCCGGTTTTGAGCTCCTGCGCGCCGCGAGCGTGGCGCCCTATGCGGAGTCGGCAGCGCAGGCCCATTCCTTGGGCCTCGGAATTAACGCTGGCCACGACCTTAACGCCGAAAACTTGGCGTTTTTTGCCGAATCGCTCCCCGAACTCGACGAAGTATCAATCGGCCACGCCCTGATCGCAGACGCCCTGTACCTCGGACTCGAGAACAGCATCCAGCGCTACCGCTACCAACTGGAACTCGGAGCCCAGCGCCGCTCCTGACTTCGGTACCTTTGCCCCATGGCCTCAGTGACGCTTTCATCCAAAATCATCGGTACGGGCGGTCGCCCCCTGATGGTCCTTCACGGGTTTCTCGGCATGGGCGACAACTGGGCGAGCCACGCCCGCGCGTGGGCCGACTTAGGCATGGAGGTGCACCTGATCGACCAACGCAACCACGGCCGTTCCCCGCACACCGCAAGCCACAGCTACCCCGAGATGGTCGAAGATGCGTTGGCCTACGCCGAGCCCCACGCTTCAGGGCGCCCCATTGCCTGGCTCGGCCACAGCATGGGCGGCAAAGTGGCCATGGAACTCGCCGTGCGCTACCCCAGCGTGGTAGAGCGGTTGGTCGTGGTCGACATTGGACCGCGCGCCTACCCCCCGCACCACCAGTTCATTTTAGACGCGATGCGCGGACTCGACCTGAGCCGCCTCGGCTCGCGAACGGAGGCCGACCGTGCCCTTGAAGCTCAGTTGAGCGACTGGGGCATCCGCCAATTTCTGCTTAAAAACCTGGAGTGGACTGACGAAAAGCAGTTGGGGTGGAAGTGCAACCTCCCCGTGCTCGAAGCCAGCATGGACCGCATCGGGAAGCCTCTGGGCAGCTTGGATCAGTACGTCGGCGCGACGCTTTTTGTGCGCGGACTGGCCAGCAACTACGTGCGCGACGAGGATTGGCCGGGAATCCTAAACCATTTTCCGGCTGCCCAGCTCGAGAGCATTTCGGGTGCCGGCCACTGGGTTCACGCCGAACAGCCCAGAGAATTTCAGGCGGTGGTCAATTCGTTTTTAGCGAGCACCTAGCAACTAGCTGCTTAAAACGCGGGCTTTAGCTCTAGCCTTTGAAGGGCGCCCGGGTGCGTGAAGCGCTGGGCACTGAGGTCGGGTTCGCTGAAGCGGTTGCGGGCGTTGTTGCTGAAGGCGTAGGGCTCGGTGGGGTTGGAGAACACGCCGCGGTCAAGCTTGCGGTTGCCGTTGGTGTCAAAATAGGCGGCCACGACGTAGGTTCCCGGGCGCCGCTCGCCCAGTTCGAGAACTTGAGGATTGCGGGTGGCGGCAATAACGAGCTCTTCGATGGGGGTTCCGTCGGCGCGGCGCAGCGAGATGAGCCAGGCGGAATTTTTAGCGCGCTTGGACCACTCCGCAGCGTCGACGCGGCACTGGACTGACAGAGCGGGATCGAGTTCCGCCGGCGAAAAGCTCCAAAAAAAGGTGAGGATAATTAGGCTTAGCAGCCTGGTCGCCATGGGGTTAGCGGATGAGGACTACCGAACCTTGCTCGGCTAAGCGAACCTGGTTCGTGCCGTCGGGGTCGATGTAAGTGGCGTTTAGCTGCCAGAGGTAGGTTCCCTCTTTCATGGCGCGGCCGTTGTAGTTGCCGTCCCAGCGGTCGCGCGGATCGCTTGATTCGAAAACAAGCCGTCCGTAGCGGTCAAACACGCGAAGTTGGTAGGTTACCATTTCGCAGGCTTCTGAAACTACTACGCCAAAAAGATCGTTGGTGTTGTCGCGGTTCGGAGTGAAGGCGTTGGGCGCAAATACGCCGCAAACTTCGGTCGGATTGGGACCGGTTTGACCAAAAACAGAGGGCGCAAAGGCCAGCAACAGAACAACGAGAATACGGCGCATAACGAAAACAAATATATACGCATTTTTTAGCCTCCGCCGCCCTTGCGACGAAGTCGGGGGAATTGGGTGCGCGAACGATCCGGCTCATTGATCGAACGGCTGGTGTCTTCGTCCCCGTCGGTCCACTCAAACTGGTACTTTTTTTCAGGGGCAACTGTTTGGTATTCTGCAGGTTTGACTGCGTTTTTAATTTCGCTGGCCTGCTTTTCCCAGTCCTGCTTTACGCTGGCTTTGACGTCGGATTTGAGCGATTGGCCGTCGAGTTTAATGTTGAGCTTGTCGATGGGGCCGGTGGCGCGAATTGGCACCCAAACGGGTCCGCGTGTGGACTCCTCGGTGATGTAGGCATCGACGGCTCGGCTGGGCTTGGGTTTGTTGGCGCCGAGAAGTTCCCTAAGCTGAAGCTGAAAACGGTAGTCGACCACTTGGTCAAAGCCGTGGGTGCCCGCAACCTTGAGCTGCAGGGCGTTGTTTTCGAGGAGCATTTCGGGTATCAGTACGCGTTGCTGCGAAACATAAATAGTGTTGCGGACCGGAGCAAAGCGCACGTCTTTAAGGGCATCGACTTCGGCAAAGCGCGCCAGCTGCTGCAGGGCATCGACGTTGCGGAGGCGGCCGTTTTCGAGGTTAAACTGCACTTCGGCGATGAGGCTTGCGGCCATCCATTCGTAGTTTTCGTCAAAGTCCAGCTGCAGGTTGACGTTGGCGTCGAGGATTCCGTCGACGTTATCAGCGGTTAAGCTGCTTTGATTGAAGTTGTTGACTTCGCGGAGCAGGGTATTGATGCGCACGCGCTGCAGCTGCAGTTGGGTTTTAAGGTGACCGCCGTCGGGTTGGGCTGCGGTCCATTCGCCGCTGCCGCGAATTTGGCCACCGCCAAGGCTTGCGAGGGCCCGCTGCACGCTAAAATTGAGTCCGCGCCCTACCAATTCGGCCTGAACGTCGGCTAGGTGCAGGTCGTCGTAGTGGAGGCGGCCCGCGCGCAGCTCGACGCGGTACGGATCGTTAAACTCGGGGTCGTTGGGGTCGTCGGGCCCGGTCCAGTCGCCGTTCCAGATTTCGGAATCCATGAGCTCGCTGACCATGAGCTGCTTCGAGCGTACCTGTAGGTCGTAGGCGATTTCCTCGTCGTTCAGGGCGTTTCGCACGCGTCCGCTCAGGGTGAGGTCTGATGATCCGAGCTTCACGGGGACTGACGCGAGGTTGAGGTCGTGTCCGTCGAGCTCGAGCTGACCGCCCGAGACGATCACGGCCATGTCGGTACCTTGGGCGCGCCAGGTGCCGGGGCTGAGGTTGAGGGTTCCCGACCAAAATCCGCCCCAAACGCCAGTTTGGCCAAGGGCCTCCAAGCTGGGATAGGTATGCTTAAAGCCGAGGCTCCCGCGGGCGCGGCCACCGGCTTCGTTCCAGGTGCTGATCTCGATCCAGCGCAGGAATTCAGCGAGTTCGAGGTCGACGGTGCCAGCAAAGCTCAGTTCGGGCGCGTCGAGGTTCCGCAGGCGAAACTGTCCCGAAACTTGGCTAGTTGAACCTTGGGCTTTGGCGACGTCAATGTGGAACTCAGTGCTCGCCGTGCGGGCCCGAGCACCGTTGTCGAGGTGGACGCTCGCCGAAATTCCGCTGAAGTCAAACGCACCCGAAGTGAGGCGCCCCTCGGACCATTGGGCATCGGCGACGACGCGGCTCCCTTGGGCGGTGGTGACCACCTTGGCCTTCAGGTTGGCAGAACCTCCGAGCTGAATCGTTTCGGGGTCGGGCAGCAGCTCAGCGGGAATCAGCGCAATGACCTTGGCGACGTCGAGGTCGTTGGCCGACAGGGACCACGCGCCTTGGCCGTCGCGAAGTTGGCCGCTCAGTTTGAGCTGCCATCCGGCGATGTTGAGTTCGCCTCGGGGCACGGCAAATTGCCCGTTGGAGCCGTTCATTTCGGCTGTTCCTTCGACCCGAACCGGTTGGGCGGCGAGGTCGGGAATCCGCAGTTCCCAATCGAGTTCGGCCGCGAAGGCGTCGGCGTCCAGGCTGCCGCGGGCGCGCACCCGTTCGGCCAAAAAGCGCTGCTTCCAGGGCGGAGTTCCGTGTCCGCTCAAGGTCACCCAGGTGTTGAGGACCGTGACGCCGTCGAGCTGCACTGCGGCCTGAGCCGTCGTGCTGGAATCCTCTTTAAAAATGCCGTAGTTGTTGGTTCCGTCTTCGTTCCAACGAAGCTTGAGCCGTCCGTCCTTAAGGGTGATGCGCTGCAAAATGTAGGTTCCGCGCACGGCCTTAATCAGGTCAAATTGCGCATAAATCGACGCCGCATAAGCCAAGCTGTCGCTCGGAATCTGCGGGTCGGGAATGAGCACCTCGTCAAAGCGCAGCGACACGTCGGGAAAGCGTCCCCAGAGGTCCACCTCGAGGGCGCCGATTTGGACCGGGCTGCTGAGTCGTTCGTTGACCGCCGAAAGCATCGCGGCCTTGAGTTCATCTTGGTGGGTATACACGTAACCTGCCAATCCGCCCAGGGCCGCCGTGAGGACGGCCAGGACCCAGAGGAGGATTCGGAGGGCGCGGCGCATTTACTGCTGGATTTTCAGGAAGGCAATTTCTTTCTCGTTGAGCAATCGGTACTGCCCGCGCGAAAGGTTCTTCTTGGTGAGCCCCGCAAAAGCCGTGCGGTCCAGTTTGACCACTTCATAACCGAGGGCGCCAAACATGCGGCGAACGATGCGGTTGCGCCCGATGTGAATCTCGACGCCCACTTCGTAGAGGTTTTCGGGATCCGGAAACTCAATCTGGTCCACCTGGGCGGGGCCGTCGTCGAGTTTGATTCCGCGCTTCAGGCGGTCCATATCGGCCGGCGTGAAGGGTTTGTCGAGGGTAACCTGATAAATTTTCTTGGCGCCGTGGCTCGGATGCGTGAGCTTCTTGGCCATCGCGCCGTCGTTGGTGAGCAGCAGCACCCCGGTGGTGGCACGGTCCAGACGGCCGACCGGGTATATGCGCTCGCGGCAGGCGTTGGCCACCAGGTCCATCACCGTTTTGCGGGCGCGTTCGTCGTCCACCGTGGTGATAAAGCCCTTGGGTTTGTTGAGAAGTACGTACACTTTGCGTTCGCTTTTGAGGCGTTCGCCCGCGTAGCGCACGTCGTCGCCGGGACCAACCTTGTGGCCCATTTCGGTTACCACTTGGCCGTTAACGGTCACGAGGCCTTGGCTGATTAAGTCGTCGGCCTCGCGGCGCGAACAAATTCCGGCATGGGCCAGGTAGCGATTAAGGCGCATCGTGTCGCTGTCGGGCGCATACTCCTCAGCGGTCTTGAATTTCGGACGGCCCGTGGGTTGCTTGCGGTAGCCGGTGTTTGCGAATCCCGACTTGCGCTCGCGTCCGTCGGCTCCGTACTTGGGGTGCACGCGTCCTTCGCCGTTAAAGTGCTTGGGGCCAAGGCCTTCCATGTTCCACGGTTCGTGGGGTGCTTGACCGGCTTGCCCCGCGTGGCTTGAGGGTTCGCTGGTGCGGGGTCCGGCGGGTCGGCTTGGACGGGCGCCGCGGGCGTCGTTGGCGCGGAATTCTTTTTTCGGACCGAAGGTTTTGAATGCGCCTCCGGGCTGGCTCGGACGGCTCGGGCGGTCGCCGTAGGGACGGTCTTCGCGCGGAGCGCGGTCCATACTGCGGTTGCTGGGGCGGGCGGATGCGCGGCGCGGAGCGTCAGCAGACCCCTCAGAGTCAGGACGTTCACTTCGGGCGGCAGGCCGCTTCGCAGCGGGCTTGGGCTTGGACGCACCTGGTGCGCCGCTGGGCCGTGGTTTGCGTGAATTCACGATGCAAAGGTAATGTTTTGGCAAATTAGCGTGTTGGCTAGCAACTAGCGACTAGCAACTGGTAGCTAAATACTGACCCACCCGTTTTCTCGAACCTCCACCACGCGGGCCGGGCTCCCGTGGCAGCGCACAAGGTCGATTCTCCAGGACCCGTGGTGGTGATGGTGGCGCCCAAAGGCTGCGGCCGCGCGCTGAATTCGCAGGAGTTGCGGACGGTTCCACGGAGCAAAATCGGTTAACCGGGACTGGAACTTAACTTCGGCAGCAACTAAGGTCGAGCGGTCGGGTGAGGCCAAAATCAGGTCTACTTCAAACCTCCGATGGCGCCAGTTGCGCGCCAGGAGCGAGTAACCAAGAGCAGCGTAGTGGGCGAGGGCGGCGACTTCGGCATCAAGTCCGCGGGAGCGGCGGGCGGCGGGGGCCAAGGCCCGCACCAACGAATTGGCGGGTACGGCGGCGCTAGGGTAAAAGGGGTCGGAGTGTGGCATGCCCCAAAGTTGCCTCCAGCGCGTGGGGCAAGCCGTGGATAAACGTAAGATTACGGTTCTCGTGGCCAAATCCAAACTGTTCGACGACCGGAATTTCAGCCGGCACCGCCTCCCGCAAGATTTGGGGCCAGGTTCGGCCGAAGGGGCGCTCGTGGTCTTTGAGGTCGCTGAAGTCTCCGGCCACCACGGCGAGGACGCCGTCAAACACGCCCGCTCGGCGCAGGCCCTGCATCATGCGGTCGAGGTGGTAGTGGTACTCGTCGAGGTCCTCAAGGGCAAGGATGCAGCCGCGCAGGTCGGGAAAACTCCGCGAACCCAACAGGCTGTAGAGTACGGAAAGGTTTCCGCCAACAAGGGGGGCGCGCACGCTCATATCTCCTGAATCGGTGCGGCCGCTGAGGGTCCAAGGCGATCCGTTCCACGCGTCGGCAAGTGCTTGAAACGAGTCCGGCGAAGCATTTCGCGCCAACTGGATCGCCATGGGGCCGTGCATTGAGGCCACGCCCCGCAAGTAGGATTCGCCCAGCAGGACGGTGAAGTCGCTGAAGCCTACGAGCCATTTAGGGTCGCGGTCGAGCAGGGTCCAGTCGATGCGGTCGACGGCCCGCACCGCTCCGTAGCCGCCCCGAACGCCCCAGAGCGCCCGCACCGAAGGCTGCGCCAACGCCCAGTTTATTTGGGCGGCGCGGGCGTCGTCGGTTCCGCCCAATTGCCCGTCAGAATTGCCCAGGCCGGGGGCCAAAACAAGTTCCCAACCGTGGGCTGTGGCAAACGTTTGGGCGGAAGCGATTTGCTCGGGTTCCGCAAAACGGCTCGGACTGATAAGGGCGATCTGATCGCCGGGCTTGAGGAAGGCGGGAATGCGCAGCATAGCGGCCCCCAAGGTAGTTTACCTTTGCAGATATGGCGTCGGAATTCAAGCGCACTTTAGTCACGGCCGCACTGCCGTACGCAAACGGTCCCATCCATTTGGGCCACTTGGCGGGTTGCTACCTGCCTTCAGATGTTTATGTTCGTTTTAAACGCTTAAAAGGCGAAGAAGTCGGCTTCGTTTGCGGGTCTGACGAGCACGGAATGGCCATCACCATGAAGGCGCGCAAGGAGGGAGTAAGTCCGCGCGAAATCGTCGACCGCTACCACGCCATGATGCGCGACGCCCTTGCGGACTTCGGCATCGCCTTTGACCACTACTCGCGCACCAGCAGCGACCGCCACAAGCAGGTGGCGTCGGACTTTTTCAAAACCCTTTACGAAAAGGGGGTGTTTGAGGCGCGCCAGACCGACCAGTACTTCGACCCCGAGGCCCAGCAGTTTTTGGCCGACCGCTACATTGTCGGAACCTGTCCGCGCTGCAGCCATGATGCCGCCTACGGCGACCAGTGCGAAAGGTGCGGAGCTACCCTAAATCCGACCGACCTGATCAATCCGCGGTCGACGCTGAGCGGCGCCACGCCCGTGCTCAAACCCACTACCAACTGGTTTTTGCCGCTCGACAAGCTTTCGGACGACCTGCGCCGCTACATCACCTCGCACCCCGAGTGGAAGCCCAACGTGTACGGCCAAACCCTGAGCTGGCTTGACGCCGGCGACGGACTTCAGCCCCGCTCGATGACGCGCGACTTGGATTGGGGCGTGCCCGTTCCGGTCGAAGGCGCCGACGGCAAGGTGCTCTACGTTTGGTTTGACGCCCCCTTGGGCTACATCACCGCCACCCAAGAGCTCAAGGGCGCCGATTGGGAAACCTGGTGGAAGGACCCGTCGACCCGCCTCGTTCACTTTATCGGCAAGGACAACATCGTCTTTCACTGCGTGATTTTTCCCGCCATTTTGATGCAGCACGGCGGATACATTTTGCCCGACCAGGTTCCGGCCAACGAATTTTTGAACCTTGAGGGCCAAAAGCTTTCGACTTCGCGCAACTGGGCCGTGTGGCTGCACGAATACTTGGCGGACTTCCCAGGCCAGCAGGATGTGCTGCGCTACGTGCTCACCGCCACGATGCCTGAGACCAAAGACAACGACTTCACCTGGGCCGACTTTCAGCAGCGCAACAATTCAGAGCTGGTCGCCGTGCTGGGCAATCTGGTCAACCGCGTGATGGTGCTCAACCACAAATATTGTGGCGGAACCGTACCCGCCCCCGGAACCCTTCCCCAGGACCGCGAGGCGTTGGGCGCTGTGGCGGCCCAATCCGCCTTGGTGGCTGAAGCGCTTGAAGCGTTTAAGTTCCGCGAGGCCCTCGGCCACGCGATGGACCTGGCCCGCGTGGGCAACAAGTACCTTGCCGACGAGGCCCCCTGGCAGGTGGTTAAGACCGACCCCGAGCGGGCTGCAGCCATTTTGGGCGTCGCGACCCAGCTTGTGGCGGCCCTGGCGACCGCATTTGAAGCGTTTATGCCGTTTACCGCGGACCGCATCCGCGCCATGCTCGGCGGAGCGCCTGCACTGAAGTGGGCCGACCTGGCTGGCGAAGGGCCGTGGATCGCTGTGGGGTCCGCGCTCGGCGAGCCCAGCTTACTCTTTCAAAAAATCGAAGACGAGCAGGTCGAGGCGCAGCGCGCCAAGCTGCAGGCTGCGTCTGCCGCAAATACTCCTGCCGTGACTGAATCTGAAGCTTCCGCACTGGCGCCCTTAGCGCCCGAAATTACCTACGACCAGTTCGCGCCGCTTGACCTTCGCGTGGCCCAAGTTCTTGAGGCCGAGCGGGTCCCTAAGGCGGACCGCCTCCTCAAGCTCACGCTCGACACGGGCCTCGACCGCCGCACGGTGCTGAGCGGAATCGCCGAGCACTTCAGCCCTGAAGAGGTGGTAGGACGCCGCGTGATCTTGCTGGCCAACCTCGCTCCGCGGGCGATGCGCGGAATCGAGTCGCAAGGCATGATCCTGATGGCCGACAACCCCGAAACGGGCAAGCTGGCCTTTGTGCAGCCCGACGGCGACCTGCCGGTGGGGGCGACGGTGCGCTAGGGTTGCTCGCGCTTCGGCGCTTAATGGGTCACCACAAAGCGCGCGGTGCGGTGGGACCAGCGCACCAAATACACGCCAGGATTGAGTCCCGGCACGTAAAGCGAGGGCTCGGTCCATATTCCGTCGGAGACTACGCGTCCCAGCGCGTCCGAGAGCACAAACTCTCCGCGTTCGCCGCTGTACAATCTCTGCTCAGGTGGGCTCCAACGCACATCTGCTGAGGTTGAATTCAACTCCAAGGTTACAATCTGGTAGTTTACGCAAGATGCCGAATCATGCTCCCAGTGCAGACTTGGGTCAAAGTTGAGCAACGTATCTCCCGGAAAATAGGCACTGAGGTTCATGTACAAAAGCAGCATTTCGTCGCCCGTGCCTTCGCCCGCCGTCACCGTCTGGGGCGGGCTGTGCGGGTTGTTCCAGTTGGCCGTGGTGTTGTCGTAGGTAACCTCGGCCCAAACACTGCTTCCTTGGGGTAAAAAAATGGGCGATTTGTAGGTATAAAAGCCCTGCCAGTGAAAATCCCATTCGGGAATGTTTACGAGTTGGGTACTGTCGCCGTTGTGCACTAAACCCGCTTTAAAGCTTTTACCGAGTAAGTGCATGTGCGGCATGAGGGCGGTCAGCGTGAGGTTCATGGGTACGGTACGCACCGCTTTAAACGTTTTGACCTGGTTGGCGGGAATCACCAAGGGGCCATTGACCAGGTTTTGAATGTGGTTGAGTACGGGCGAGGTGGTGACGTTGCGTACGGTTCCGTTGGCGTATTTAATGCGGATTTCGGTACTGTCCACTTGATTTGAAACATAGCCCGGATAGTGAATTTGTACAAGCAAATTGCTGTTGGCTAAGACTTTGGATCCGAAACCAGAAGGGAACTCAAACACGCCTTGGCCTGGAACGTAGCCGGTGATCAGCGTAGAGGTCGAAGATCCGGTTCCGCCAAAAGCCGTATAGCCGGGGCCCGGATCGTTAGCGTCGAGCTGAAGTGGCAGCGCGCTGGTGTCCTGAAAAATGAGCGCATGGTGCACGATGGACCGGTTACTCGGCACCACTTCGATTGACTGAATGTACTTGTCTGTGAGGTTGTTGAGCGGCAGCACAAAAACGCGGTACAGGTCCTGGGTGGTGTTCACCGTGTAGTTGGGGACCCGACGCTGCACGTCGGGTTGGCTAAGGCCGGGTCCGCTTGAAATACTGGGAATCGGCGGAATCGCATTTGCGTCGCCCAAAGGCGCAAAGTTGGATACCCAGTCGATGAGTTCGGCCCGCTCGTGGGCGGTTAAGGTGTTTGCATGGGCAAACTTTTTGGGTTGTTCTGTGGGCGGAAAGGGTGGCATGCTAAATGCCGCCACACTCGCGCCGATGGATTGCCGGTTTTGAAAGGCATCGTTGTAGGTTAGGAGTGAGAAGGGTGCGATTCCGCCGGGGTTGTGGCAGTTCGTGCAGTGCGAGTAGACGATGCAGGCGATCCCGTCGGTCCACGTGGGAGTGTGCGCGGTTGATTGCGCGCGACCCGCAAATGGCAGGACCGCCGCGGCGAGCGCCAGTGCAAGTGATTTCATGAATGTAAGACGCCTCATACGTATCAGGGTTTAAAACAGTTTGTACACCGGGTACCTACGGTGCCGCAGCTCGTAGTACTCGGTTTGCTGAAAAATCCAGTTGAGCTGGGCGTCTCCGTTGCCGGCGAATTCGGGGTCTGCCGCCTTTTTGGCCTCTAAAGCGGCCTTGAGGTCCGGGCGCTCCCGAAGCAGCTTGGCCGCGGTGTCTTCAAACACGTAGCCACTGAATCCCTCTTTTTGCTGCAGCACGGCATTAAAAAATCCCCAGGCCAGCAGTCCGTCGGGGGCGTCCGCCTCGAGCGCCTCGGCGAGGTAGCGGCGCATCGGCTGCGAGCTCGGAACCAAATAGTCGCCCGCCAAAAACTTCACGTCGAGGGTGTCGCGGCGCGTTTTGATTCCGCGCAGCGCAAAATGCCCCTCGTAGGGTTGCTGCGAGGCCTTGTAGCCCTCGATGTAGGTCACCTCTACGCGCAGCGTCGTGTCGCGGGTGAGCTCGCGGTAGCGGATTCCGTGTGCCGTCAAGCGGTCCCAGGCCTCGGTCCATCCGCGCGGAATGAGGTAGGCCTGCGGCACGTCGGCCCACTGGGTCGCCACGGCCACGTCGCGGTAGGCCACGTTCACCTCGTAAGGTTTGCTGCGGTCGTAAAAAAGTCGGGGCTGCCCGCTGACCTCTGAGGGCTTGGTGCCGCGTTGGTATCCCAAAAACGGAACCCGGTTCACCTGCGTCGTGTCAATCGTCCAGGCTACCGGCAACCGGGTGGCTTGCGCCTCGGCTGCCCGTTGGGCGGACTGGGCGTCAACCGCCGCCCCGCGCTGCGCCGCAAACGTTTCAATCAGGGCCACGTTCAGGGCGTAGGTCGCGCGCACCCGGTCGGTAAAGGGCTTGAGCATGTGGGTTTCGGGCACAAAGCTGTAGATGTTGCGCACCGCGCCATACCCGCTGAGGTAGCGCGGACCCTCGAGGTAGGCGTCCCAGCCCTTTTCGGGCGTGGTGCCCCAGTGGTTCACGTACGGAACCATCGGGAATCCCGCATCCTTCATGCGGCGGTATACCTCGGGCTCGAGCTGGTGGCGCAGCAGGCCGCCCATAGCTCCGCCCAGCTTCTCAGGCTGGGTGCTCAAAAGGGTCATTACGTGCTGGTAGTCGGCGCCGTTGCTCACGTGGTTGTCGATCAGCACCAGCGGATTCACCCACTCTATGGCGCGGATCAGGCTGCGCGTCTCTGCCGCGTCGGCCTTCATGAAGTCGCGGTTGAGGTCCAGGTTTTGGCTGTTTCCGCGGGCGCCGAACTCGCGCGGACCGTCCTGGTCTACCCGGTGGTAGGGGCTGCGCTGCAGCATTCCGCCAATATTGAAGCACGGAACCACCGCCAGCACCACGTTCGCCGGGAGCTTCACTCGGCCCTGCGCCACGTCGCGCACGAGCATCATGCTCGCGTCGATGCCGTCAGGCTCGCCGGGATGGATTCCGTTGTTAATCAGCACCGGCATTTTGCCTTCGGCGGCCCACTCGTCCGGGTCCAAGTTGCCCTCGGGGCTCACCAGCACCAGGTGCAGCGGGTAGTAGGCGTCAGTCGGACCCAACTCAACCAGCTTGAGCACTGCGGGGTAGGCGGCCACCAGCCTGCGGTAGTAATCCATCATCTCGAGGTAGGTCGGCGATTCCAGGCCGTTGCTGCGTTCAAAAACCGTTTCAAATGCTTGCGGATTCTTATTTTTTTTGGGTGCGGAGCGCTGCTGCGCCCAAGCCGTCGCCACCGACAGGGTCATTGACAGAATCAAGAGGGGTGTTCGCATAAAGCGAATGTAGCACGTTCTCGCCACGGTGCAGGGTCGCACAGCCCTCAGGGGTTAATTTTGCGGCCCTTGGCCCCGTAGTTCAACGGATAGAATATCGGGTTCTTAAAGAATCAAGTTCTTTGAATGATTAATCTCAACAAAATCAAGGGTTTACCGATTTTGGTAAATTCAACTGAGCAGTGAAGTGAGCAGTGATTGTATCTATGCACTTCAAAGTTTGGTTAGCAATCAATCGAGGTTTAATCAAATATGGCCCCGTAGTTTAATGGATAAAATTAGCGTTTCCTAAACGTTCGATATGGGTTCGATTCCCGTCGGGGCTACCAAACCCAACACCAACAACGCTCCATTCTCTTGGTATATGACGATTGCCATTATTGTCATAAACATCAATGTTAAGACATGTCCTACCAAAAAACCCATGTACCAGTTGTTCTAATTTATGAGGATTCATATTGTAACATTTGTATGCCATGACAATTTTGACATCTGCCATTAAATAGGTTGGCTTAATTTGTTTAGTATATTTGAAAATAATACGCTACTGAGTAGCGCCAATACACCCAAAAAAGGTGTTGTTGGCGATATAAAGTAGCGGGTATAGGCAAGTTAGCGGTCATGCTAAATATAAAACATTAATAAACGACATGAAAAAAATATACAGCATCTTGATACCTCTTTTGAGTTTTACAACTATTGTATACGCTCAGAATTTGTCCAGTGAATTCAACAATATCTCAACTAATAACGATATGATGGGGGGAACATTGGTTGTATTCTGCGAAAATGGGATTATCGAAAACATTTCTATAGGAAAATCAGACTTTTCACGAAACATTAATTCTTCAATCAATACGAAATATCGTATTGCAAGTATTTCTAAAACGATAACAGCAATTGCGGTTATGCAACTTGTTGAACAAAATCTACTGGATTTAGATGCTGACATTAGCTCAATTTTGGGGTATAGTTTTCAAAACCCAAATCATCCAACAATTCCTATTACAACAAGAATGCTTTTATCTCACACTTCTACCATTATTGACGGTTCAACTTATAGTAATTTCCTTAGCGCTACGGTTAACAATAATCCGATTCCTAATTTAAGTGAGATATTAACCCCGCTAGGATCATTTTATACAGCTGGACAATTCAACAACACCATTCCTGGGACTTACTTCAACTATTCTAACATCAATTACGTCATACTCGGAACAATCATCGAAAAGGTTTCAAATCTTCGTTTTGACGTCTATTGTAAGCAAAATATCTCAGTTCCTTTGGGAATAGATGCTTCATTCAATGTCAATGATTTAACAGATATCGACCAATTGGCAGTTCTGTACAGAAAGATTAATGGTGTTTGGACTCCGCAAGCTGACAATTATCAGGGTACGCAACCAGTCTTTAGCAATCTAAACGGATACATCCCCGGAACAAACGGTGGTCGATTCGGTCCGCAAGGAGGTTTTAGATGCTCTGGACAAGATTTAGCTAAAATATTTTTAGTGTTAATGAATAAAGGTAATTTTAATGGTGACACTCTTCTTTCGGAATCATCATGTAATGCAATGTTTGCTAATGAGTGGACTTTTAATGGCAGCAATGGAAATAATTATTACGGACTTTTTAGAAGTTGGGGTCTCGGTATTCACAGGATTACTTCCACTCCAGGAAATGACGTTGCTCTACCCGGTAGTATTTCAATGCTTGGCCATACAGGAGAAGCATATGGGTTAGTAAGTGATGCGTATTTTGATACAATCAGAAAGGTTGGTTTTGTTTTTATGAATAATGGGGTTGGAATTAATTATCAAACGAACAATAATTCAATATTCTACACCATAGAGCAAGAAGTTTTTACTGCTATTGAGAATCATGCTGACATAAGTAGTTGTCAGTCGACTGTGGGAGTTAATACAATCCAAGAGCGGTTTAACATGATTTACCCCAATCCAACAAATGGACTTGTTAATGTAGAAATACAAAATCACACCATTGAAAATATAAGGCTTTACGACTTCCAAGGAAGGTTAATAAAAGAAATATCCGAAAGCCAGTTTGACCTTTCCAACTACTCGAATGGAACGTATTTTATAAGAGTCCAAACGGATAAAGGTTTCTACAGCTACAAACTTATTAAACATTAAACCAATGACACGAAATTAGAAGCACGAACCGCTAACAGCGTGTATGTGGCAATAGCGGGTGAAGTGGTAAATCGAAGGTCTGTGCTTCTAAAAAACTTTGTGCAAAACGGACAGGTAAGTGCTCCTAATCCGCTACTGCACATACACGCAAACCGTTAGCGGCGCTGCCTTCATGATTCAAATCACTCTTTAACCCTTTTACCAACTTTACGCCCAAGTTACCTCAATCCGCATTAAGCTGTTCCTCAATACTCTGTTATATCATGCGTTTCCAGCAGCCACCTACAGTCATTCTGTATACAATTGTTTAGCTGGACTTCTCGAAGTATGAGACCGCATTGTCAAAGACCTATTGGTTCATGGACGAGCAAAAGGGTGACAATTAAGGTGTGCACTTTTAGTTATAAGGAACATTTTGAACCGAACTATCCTCGTCCACCAGGTCAGCGCAAAAGTCAGCGCAAATTGTACTGGATTATACTGTTTTTGTACGCTCTTGAATTTGTAACTAACTGATAATCAGTTGTTAGATAGTCAATATTTGGAATAAGCGTTTCCTAAACGTTTGATAGCGGTTCGATTCCGCTCGGGGCTACTACTTAATGATAATCAACGGGTTAGGCTGACTTCTTGATGGTCTCATATGAGGTCAAATTACCTGGATGGAGCAAAAGTTGGAGCAAACTTTGAGCATAGTGCTGGCGAGAAAGTGACAATTGCACTTTTCTTGGGGGCTCTGTTTGAATTGGGGCGGAGGGCGGCAGACGATTTAGGAGGGTCGAGTACAACTTCACTGTAGATGGTCGCTGGAAACGCCCAAAATTCCAACTTGCTGTTTTGGAAAGTGGGACTTGTTCAGAGTTTATGTAACTTGCAACCAGCGTTTCTATGGCTAGAAGTTTTGAGTCCCGCTCTCTCCGTGGGTGTCATTGAGGAAGGTTTGTAGCGCTTATAAGCCAGTTGTGGCAAGTTTTACTACAGCAAACAATAAATAAAAAAGTATGAAGACCTTAACAAAAGAAATGCAGGCGGCCATCACTCCAAATATGGCTTAAGGGATTCTAAAATGAGGACGTCACAAAATTTTTAAACAAATAAAAAGCAAATCGTAATTTTTGACAAATGTCAAAGAAAATACTACTCTGAATTAATTTTTCAATTAACCCCCTATTCAATTTTTTTAGCTATTTTTGCACCTGAATCAAATGAAAGCGTTTTATATAATTTCAACTGTCCTGTTCGTATTTGTTCTAGATGCAACCAACATAGACCTTTGCATCAAAAAAATGTTTTCTAAAAACATTAGCATTGAATACAATGATTCAGAAGCCGCTGAAAACGATAAGGAAGAGAAAGAAAGTGAGGAAGATGACCTCAACGAACTTGCTTCTATACAATATAAACTAACTCAAAATTTAATTCAGTCTAAATTATATGTTATCGCTGCCTTGGTCAAGCTGGAGCAGCCGACTATTTTGCTGGAATTTCCTCCTCCTAACATTTAGTTTTGTTTTAACTTGCCTTTTCTGGTCAAGTTTATCTTTTACCTATTATTGTAATAATAGGTGGGATGCGAGATTATTCAATTAAATCAAATCAATTTTAACACTTTTTTACCTTTAGAAATGGAAAATTTAAACAATCAATTCACCGCAGAAATGGTGAAAACAACTTTACAAGGATGGTGTAATGCCGTTGTAGCCACAGGAAAAGTATATGCTGAAGGGGGCGATGTTAAAGCATTTGCCAATCAGGTATTATCCGAAGCATACGACTATGATAATGGAAGCGTATTATTCAAACCAACCCTGACATCAGGAGAGCAAACATTTAGACCAACTAAAGATGGAGCATTATCTTACTTTGTAGGAAAAAACCCTTCTTATACAATCGACCACGGTTTTTTATTAGAGCCATGGACAAAAGTTTGGTCTACTAATGAAAATTTCATTTTGAATGGAAATCTAGCTCTTGTTCAATGTAATATTCATTTTATTTCAGCCAAGAGAGAAATCTTTGTTAACAAAAGTTTTGTTTTCAAAATTTGTAATGACTCAAAAATAAGAATCTGTTTACATCATTCTTCGCTTCCTTACAATCCAAATCCAATTACCTAATGACCAGAGAAATTGGCATTATTGGCGGTATGCACGAATTATCAACTGGCAAGGTTACTTTTTATGAGGAAACTTCTTCTATTTAATTACTAAAGAATTTAATTAAAAATATTATAACTTATGGACAAAGTAAAATTCCCAACAACGCCTCTTGGAAGGCTAAAATTATTCTTCACATTTTTTGACTCAAGATGGGAAGATTTAACCAAAGAAAACTGGTTAAAAACAACTTATCAGGATTTAAGTGCTGGACTAATAGTTGCACTAACTGCCATTCCTATGGCAATGG
>Ga0194116_10002054_pt1 | contig 26847 bp, 23 predicted proteins | sample TA2MahsurfametaG_4_FD_148617 | JGI IMG/M metagenome (GOLD analysis project Ga0194116, IMG submission 148617) | Freshwater microbial communities from Lake Tanganyika, Tanzania - TA2015008 Mahale S9 surface | ecosystem: Environmental > Aquatic > Freshwater > Lake | place: Tanzania: Lake...
CACCACAGCGATCTCCACAATCCGGGAACTGTGTGCCGTGCCCGTGGTTTCAAGGTCGAAAACGGCAAAGCCTTTGGCACCAGCCGGCAGTAAGGAAGCCAGGGTTGGGGGGATCGCTTCTGGCGTAGCTGGCGTGATCAGCCCAGCGGATGACACTGAGGCAGGGGGCTGTGCTGGAAGGCGCTCTGAAGTTGATGGCTCTCGCCGAGCGGGCGGTTGAACAGGCGCGTCTCCCTTCTCACGGATCTTGATCGGAATCCAGCTGCGCAGCTCTTCAACAGCTGTGATGGAGATGGAAGGATCGTTCACCACCACCAGGCGGCTGATGCGCTCAATCAAGAACTGCTTGGTGACCTGTTGCCCTTCCTGCCGCGCATTGAGGGAATAAGGGATGCCGCCTTGGCGGTTAAAGCTGTAAAGCGTGAGGCGTCGCACACTGGTAGTGCCGTCGGCCTTGGTGTAGGTGACGTCGGCCTCGAGTGAGTGAACAAGGGAAGGGGTTCTTTCAACGGCAGGCGCTGGTGGCGGCGGCGGCGCTGGAGCCTGTGGCTGGGGTGCTGGCGGACGGGCAGAAACGGCGGGTGTAGCTCGCCTGGACGGCGGCGCTGGAGGCTGCCGCAGCGACCCTGTATGGGATTGCTGGCGCTTGATCGGGGGCTGCAGCAACGCCCAGATGCACCAGGCCAACAGGGCGATGGCCACCACCGTGACGAGAGCGGCCAGCGTTAGAGCATCCATCCCGTTACACCCACCAAAGCCGCCCATCCAAACTATTCAGAGCGGTGCTGCCGGTCATCACGCCCAATCACCGGAGATCTATGCGCTGAGCGCATATTTCGCCGCAGTGTGGTGCAAAGTCATCCGCGAGGCGGTGATACAAAGGTCCGGTTGAGCACCGGGCCCCGAAGGAAATCAGCGTTGAGCGACCAACCGACGGACACCAGCACCGACCTGAGCGCAAGCGACAGCGCGGCCATCCAGCCCGCCGTGGAATGCAAGGGGATCCGCCCCATCAAAGACTTCCCGCGTGAACTCACGGGGCTGAGCCCTGAGCAGATCGAGCATCACTACAAGGCTCTGCGCAACAGCCACATCTCGTTGAACCGTTCACGCGGGCAGCTGCTGCGGCGCTCCCGTGAGTTCGGCGAGGCCCGCGAGCGCTTCCTCGCCACCCTGCGCGGCTATGAGGAACGGCTGGTGCTGATCGGCCAGGAGAAGGCGGAGGCGATGCGCCTTGCTCAGGACATGCACCAGGAACTTGAAGCCTTCGACAGCAAGCAACAAGCGCTCGATCAATTACTGCAAGACCTGGAAGAAGCCAAGCAGGAAACAGGGTTCTGGGCGATCTTCCAGATCAATGAGCTGATCGAGCGGATGCGGACATTGCTGCGCGGAGGCAACCGCAGCGATGGGTGAGCTGAGCGATCGCTTTGCCGACCTCATGGCCCGCATGGCCAAGAGCGACGCCGACCTGTTTCGCACCATCGGCGAGCAAAACGCCAGCGTTCGCCAGATGGTGGATGACCTCGCTCCAGCGGAGGAGGCCATCGCAACCCCATCGGCCAGTGCAGCGCTCGCACCAGCGGCTCTCCTGGCACCAGAAGACTGCACCCCAAAAGCGCTGAAGGCGCGCTTCGGGACAGTGGCGGACGCGCAGAGCTGGATTGAAAGCCAGATCGGCAAGGCACCCAAGAAAGCCACCTGGCTGGTGATCGAGCAAACCTGCCGCAGCGGCGCTTGGCCAGTCGCGGCGAAACGCGCAACGGCCTCTGCCAAGGGAGTCAGCGCTGAGCAGCTGGAGGAGCGCCTCTCAGCCTTGGAAGCCAACCTCTCGCAGCGTTTCGATCGCCTGGAGCGCCTCCTGCTGCTGTTGGCTGAGGCGAATCAAACATCGAGGCTGCCTCCGGCCTAGGCTGTACAGAGGCGATGTACAAGACATGACACAGGTCTCCGTGTCTCACCTGCGCCAGCACTTGCCCGCTTACCTCAAGCGCGTGCAGGAGGGGGAGCCCATCCAGATCACCTCCCGCGGCCGCGTGATCGCCCGGTTGGAAGCCGAGCACGACCCCGCGCAGGCCGCGCGCCAGTGGCTGGAAGAGCTCAACGGCCGCGTATCGCTGGTGGATGTGGTGTCGCCGCTGGAGCCAGACCTGGCTGATGCCGCCTGGAGTGGCGATGCCGACCATCTGTGACACGCACATCCTGCTGTTTTGGGCCCACGAGCCTGAACGGCTCACCTCAACGGCTCGGGATGCGCTTGAGAAGGGGCTCAAGCATGGCGAGTTGGCCATCGCCGACATCACACTCTGGGAGCTGGCCCTGTTGCATGAACGCGGGCGGCTGGTGTTGCCAGCGGATGTCACAGCCGATTACTACCTGAAGCAGCTGCTCGCAGCCCTGCGGCTGCAGATTCTGCCCATCACACCAGACATTGCGCTGTTATCGCGCAGTGGTTTGTTTGTGCACGGCGATCCGGCTGATCGTCTGATCGGTGCAACGGCCCTGCAGCTGGGGGCACCGTTGATCACGGCCGACGCCAAACTGCGTGCCTTGCCTGACTTGCACAGTGTCTGGTGATTCGCACGAAGGGAAGCCCAAAGCACGGATGTGCAGAGCAGGGTGGCTAACAACAACAGAGCAAGTCCCCCCGTGGCAGAGGTTGAGCTCCAGCAACGCCTCCTGGCTGACTTGCATCAGTTCGCGGTTCCCCGCCATGCCCGTTGGGATCCGCTGGGGCTGATGAACGTGCGCCAGATCCTCAAGGAGCGTCTGGGGAGCCTGGGTGAGCTGGAGTAGCACAGCTTCTCCCGGGCTGGAGAAGCAGGGGTGAACCTGATTCTCAAGCTGCCGGGGCGCCAGCCCAGGCTCAAGCCCCTGTTGGTTGGCGCCCATTACGACGGCCCGCTGCACTCCCCTGGCGCCGACGACAACGCCAGTGGCGTGGCGGCGCTCCTGGAACTGGCGCGGCGTTGGGCCCAGCAACCGCCCCGCAGGCCGGTGTGACTGGTGGCCTTTGATCGGGGGGATGGGGAATGGTGGGCAGCGAGGCTCTGTCGGATGAGCTGAATGGCAGCGGGCAGGATCTGAAGTTGATGGTGAGCCCCCATCAGGCCGGCGCTACACCTGCAAGCAGATCGGTTCCTATGCCCAGGCCCAGATGTTGCTGCGGCAAGGGCACACCTATCTCGACGGGGATGGCGATGGAGAAGCCTGTGAAGTGCTCAGAGGCTGAATCCACGCAGTGAGCGAAGGATCCATGGCTGAGGAACAACAACGTTATTGAGATCAGGTGCTTGAGAAGGCAAAAGGTCTTTAGAGCAATCTGCTCCACTCAAACCGCCAAACCCATCACCGGCAGCCAGGCCGCCGGGATCTCGTGCTCCAACCGCCAGCGAATCGCCATCGGGCGCTCACCCTCGTGACTCTCGTAGACGGCAAAGCCCAGGCACGCAAACGGCTCTGTGATGGCTCCCTGTTTTCGCTGCTCCAGCACAAAGAGCAACACCCGTGAACCACCAGTCACGTAGCGCTGGCCTGTGGGGGAGGACGCCGTGGTGGTGCTTTGGCTTTCCCAGTGGAAAAGGCGGGGGCCGAGGGCCAGATCGCGGTAGCGGGTGGACGGGGAGAAAAGGGCCTCGCTCTTTTTGAGGGTCACGAACAGCAGGTCACAGTGGCTGGGTTCATGCCAGAGCACGCCTTCACGGTGAATCCACGGTGCGTCATCACTGAGGACGCCAAACGCCGCTTCGATTTCGGCACGGCTGTAGTGGCCATGCACGCGAAGCGGCACTGGTAGCGCCCAAGGGAGTGGGTGCAGGCGGTGATCGGCCCTGGCGGCAAGGAAGACAAGCAGCTGGCGCAGTTCGTCGCGCCAGGCGCCGGCTTGCCAGAGCACAGCCAGGGCGTCGGGAAGCGGACCCCACTGGCGGCCTGTTCCGAACTGGTGGGCCGTGAGCACCAATCACTGGCGGCGTTGATGACTCCCTCAGCAGCCAGGGCGTGGAGCACCTCAAGCAGCTGTGGGTGGCCATGAAGCCGGCGCAGTTTCAAGAGTCACTAACGAGCCAAGTCACAGCCGGCTCTCCATACATGGCATGAGTACATCCGAACCCTATAATCTGCCTGACACCGCATCTAGCGTCAGGGAGCTTTCAGGGGTCCATGCCCACACCACTGACATGGGTCACAACGCCTGCGGTAGGTCAGGGGCGATCAAGCGGTGGCAGTGTCGCGGCTGAGCTATTTGAGGGTGGTTACAGCCAGAGGAGGCGATCTTTCCTAGAGACGCTGGTTCGCGAAACCTGCCAGAACAGCACCGATCAGCGGCTTGCTCCTGCAGCGGCCAAAGTCTGTTTCGATCTGATCCTCCTTCGAGGCGAGCAACGAGAGGCTTTTCTGGCGGCCATGAACTGGGAGGCGTTGCGCCCGCATCTTGCTGCCGTCAAGGGAGCCGGAGGAGCAGCGCTGACGCTGAGGGCTGGCATTGAGGCAATGGAGGCCGAGACCCTGGTTTGCCTCCGGATCAGCGACAGCGGGACGGCAGGGTTGACGGGAAACGACTGGAACGAGGAAGGGAATTTCCGTCGACTGTGCGTCCAGAACTTTTCCACTGGCGATGAAGCTGGCCGAGGCGGAAGCTTCGGGCTAGGAAAGGCCGTGAGCTGGATGCACTCGCGTCTGCTTACGGTGCTGTTCTCATCGCAGGTGAGCGGCAGCGAGGACAAGGGGCTACGGCTGTTCGGACGAAGTGAAATCCCCGCCCACGAAATGGAGGGCAAGGCTTTTCTCGATGGCGCCTACCTAGGGGTCACCGGAGAACGCGACGGCATCAACGTGGCCCTATCGGCGTGGAGGAAGCCTGATGAGTGCTGCGACCTTCTGCTCGAGCGCAAAGGCCTTGATTCGACCGGAACCACCCTCGTTATCCCTGCTTTTCATGAGCCGGACCGAGAGGAGACTGGTGAACTCGGAATCCGCGATCCAGAAGAGCTGTGCAAAGATCTCACTCAGGCTGCTGCTAAATGGTTCTGGCCGGCGATCAGTTGGGGCCGTCTGGAAGTGCAGGCCCGGGTTTTTCGCAATGGCGAGCGCACGCCAAGTCACGTCAGCCGCGCGGAGGTGGATGGCATTTGGGCACCGTTCCTAGCCGCCAGCCGCACCACACCCGGTGGAGAGCCGGCGGTATCCCCCGGTGATTCAGCAGCGCTGGACATCCCAACCTTTCCATTACCGCGCCGGATCCAGCCGGAAGAGAGGCCAGATCTGCTACATAAGCCGGCGGAGACCATTGTCCGCCTTTGCGTGACTCGCGTCTCGCCCACAGAAAGCTGCCTGCCATGCCGCAACACGATCGCACTCGTACGCGGTGCCGGCATGGTCGTCGACTATGTCGACGGTAACCGCATCAGCGACGGTGGGGTCTACTGCGCAACAGCTTTTGTCGGTACAGCCCTCCAGCATGTACCGCCCTCAGAAGTCTCCGAACGACAGAGCGCTATGCCTGCCGACGCGGAGGAATATTTCCGCGCCGCCGAGCCCGTCACCCATGACGACTGGCTGCCAACAACCCGTCGCCTCAGGGAAAGCTACGACTGGCGAGGATCGGCCGGGCGACTGAGGGGGCTGCGCTCGGAGCTGCGGCAGCTGGTGATCCAGAAACTGCTGATTGCGGATGAACCTTCACCAGACGAAGGACCAGAGCTGTTGGCTCGGATGCTCAATCTCGGCCGGGGTGTCCGTTCGGCTTCAGACACCAAACGAGGTGAGCGCCCACGACTGGAGATCGTTCTCGACCGGGATGGATGCTGCTTTGATCCATCAAGGGAAGGGTGGTCGCTGCAGGGGGAGTTGATCCGACATGGCAACGGTGCATCGAATGCCACCGCTGGGCTCAGCTTCAGCAGCTTGGCCGATTCCGGCAAGGGGGAGGCTTGGAGAATCAGTGACCTCGAACTTATGGGCTCAGTCAGCGAGGTGAGCCTGGATGATTCCGATGCGAGGCGCTTCGTCTTCTCGGTGAGCTCAGGTTTCCGCACACTCCCCTTCCGATGTCTGGTCAGGCCACCGGCGGGCGTTGACCCGACACTTGCCGGTTTCCGGCAGGGAGGTTGAACAATGGAATTCCTTCCTTGGAAAACAGTCGATCTGGATGGGGCCTTCCGCGTCACAGCCCCCGAAAGCATCGCTGAAGAGGTGATTCAGGAGCTGAGCAATGCGGTCACCTTCCGTTTCAGCGATGCGACGGAATACATCCGACTGGAGATCCTGCTCACACCACCATGGGGCTGGGAGGATTGTTTCCCTGCCTCGGAACAGAAGCAGCCTCCAGCTCGTTTCATCTGCCGCCTGATCAGCAGATCGACCGGCCGAAGAATCGTGGTGCCGCTTGAAGATGACGGCCTTGGTCTGTGGTTTGCCGAGCAGGATTTCTCAGCCCTTCTCGATGGGGAGGAGATCCGCGCCGAGGCTCTTCTGGTCCGCACGGATACAGCAGACGAGCCCTGCCAAGGATTCGCTGACAAGAAGGGGCAGATCGTTGGCCGCAGCCGCATTCATACGGTGCGCTTCACCAGCAGAAGTGCGAAGAGCGAAGCCCTGTTCCAGCTGCGCTGGACGGATTTTCCCAGTGGGGCGAGCCAGCAGCTCTGGCGGCTTCAGCCCGGCGAACCTCCGGTGCTTGAACTCAACGCGAACGTCTCAGCGCCTCTGCGGAGACTGCTGATGAGCCGCGGCAGACGCCGAAACGGCCCGGCTCTTCAGCGTGATGCCGTGTTCATGGCGATCTGCGCAGCCGTCTGGCCTCTGCTTGTCTCCGGTGCACTCGCCGATCTGCAGCGCATCGTGGATCAGGACCGTGACATCGACCCCGAAGAGGCGATCGCGTCGATGAACAGCTGGCAGAGCCGGTTGCTCGGGATGTTCGCGGCCGGTCTTGCAGGCGCTGAACTGCCTGCCCACAGCGCCCTCCCCCTGCTCGTGCGTGAGCTCCACAGCCCGGGAGGATTCATGCGAATGATGCTGCGGATGCCGGCACTGATCCAGGAAGAGACCCGCCTTGTGTCACTTGCCGAGGCGATGGCCGATGCCCAGCAGGTTCATCCCGCCTCAGAAGCTGAGGCGGCCATCGAAGCGGAGGCGGCATGAGCAACGATCTGTTCCGGCTCGTGCATCCGGTGAGTGAGCAGGGGCTTGTGGAAGCACTTCGCGATCCTCATCTGCTGGAAGTGAAACCCGTGGATGGCGAGGTGGACCTCTCGGGTTTCGATGCCGCACTGGAGCAACTGCTCGGCAATGACGTGCGCGAGTCTGCGATGGACGGTGCTCTGGTGGAGCCACTGCACAGAGCGCTGCGCCACTTGCCGGAGTCGGTGACCACCGACATGCGGGTGTGGCATTGGTTCTGCCTGGTGCGACATCAGGATCTTGTCTGGCGGCGATGGAGGGGAAGCACACCTGCCGCTCCAGAGGACGGCTTCCTCCGCGGAAAAGGGCACCGCCCGGTACCAGCGGTTCGTTTTCTGGGGACGGCCTCGATCAACGGCCATGGCCGCAACACCTTCGCCCGACTGTTCTTTGCAGCGCACAGACTGATCGGCCCCGAAGGCGAGGATTACGACCTCGTCAGACGCCTGTTCACCAGCCAGGAGCTGCATCTCGGCATCAGCGACCGGGAATACGGTCTGCTGCCGGCGGTGAACCGTGTGCTCACGAGCGAACTGGCGGATCTCCCTGATCTTCGGGTGCGTGCGGGGGTCCGCCGCCTCAACGGACTCGGAGGATCGATCTGTCTCGACGTGCTGGAGGAAGGCGAGATCGCTGACCTGATCCGAAGCAACATCGAGGAGAAAAGCACCTGATGGTGAAAAGCCTGATCCAGGATGATCCACATCGGCTCAAGGCCCTTAAAGGCCCCGAACAGGTTCTCGAGCCGAATCGAGCCAGCTGCAGCCTCGATGAGCTGCCCGGCTACATGCGATCAATCGCGGCGGACACCCCACTTGCGGTGGATCTATTCAGCGGCGCCGGCGGCCTCAGCCTCGGCCTGCACCGAGCCGGCTTCGAGGTGGTGTTGGCCTGCGACATCCGGCCTGACTCGATCGCGACCCACCGGCATCACTTCGGTGGCTGCTCGGAAGAGTGCGATCTAAGTGACCCCGAGGTGCTGACGCAGCTCTGCCGCCAGCTAAACGCCGGAGGGGAAGTGGCACTCGTGGCCGGAGGCCCACCCTGTCAGCCCTTCTCCCGCAACATCCGCTGGCGCAAGCACGACGATGACGTGATCGATCAGCACCAGGAGCTGAATGAAGGCCGTCGCGAACTGTGGGAATCATTCCTCACCGTTGTGGAAGGCGTCATGCCGCGAGCCTTCCTGATGGAGAACGTTCCTGACATCGCCCAGACGGGCGACCAGGAGGTGTTCCGTGGAATCGTCAGCCGCGCGGAAGCCGCCGGCTACCGCGTGCATGCGCGTCTCGTTCATGCCTGGGAACACGGCGTTCCGCAGCTGCGGCCACGCCTGTTCATCGCCGGCACCCGACTACCTGATCAGAAAGGGAACAGCTACTGCTCTCCGCTGGTATGGCCGGAACCAAGCTGCAGTTCACTTAAAGAGGCAGTCAGCCTGGAGGACGCCATTGGGGATCTGCCTGAACTGGAAGGCGGCTGGTGGGAGCGGTGGCATGAGACCAACGAATACCGAGGTCCGAACAACGGCTACCAGCAACTGATGCGCAGCTGGCTTCCCGTGGAGCGTGATGAGCTGCACGACCACATCACCCGCAAGGTTCGTGGTGATGATCTGGAAACTTTCAAGCTGATGCGAGAGACGGGTCTCCGCTATCACGAGCTGAGTGAGGAGAAGCGCCGTTACGCCGTCACCAGCCGTGCCCATCGGGAGGGGAAGGTCGTCGCAAACAAGGACCGAGAGACGAGCTTCAGCAACAAATACAACATCCTCAAGGGAAAGGAGCCTTGCCTTACGGTGACGGCCCACATGTCGAAGGACGGCTACTGGTACATCCACCCCCAGCAGAACCGAACCCTTTCGATCCGGGAGGCCGCACGGGTGCAGTCGTTCCCAGATGGCTTCCGCTTCCACGGCACGCCATCAAACAGATTCCACCAAGTTGGGGAAGCGGTGGCGCCGCTGGTTGGGGAAGCACTGGGCAGGGCGATGCTGGATGCGATTAACAGGCGCACCGAAGACGTCCTTTGGCGATCACCTGAGCCGATCCGCCAAGAACTCCTTGCCTGGTATCGCAGTGAAGATGTCGTATCTCTGCAACCATGGGCGAGGCAGAAGGAGAACGGGATTGATATTCCCGAGGAGCTGAAGGCATGGAGGATATTCCTGGGTGAGCTGCTGGTGAACCAGCTCCCTGTGGAGCGGCAAATGCAGTTCTGGCAGCGGGTGCTACAGCGCTGGCCCGATCACAAGATGTTCCTCGCCGACGCCGAACCGAGCCGAAGGAGAACGTTCCGCAGCCTTCACCTCGAGAAGAACGAAAACCTTCTTAATCAAGTGGCGATTCAGCTGAAGGATGGCCTCGAATGGCGGGAGTGGGTCCGAACCGATCTCAAGGGTCTCGGTCGGGACAGGATCCGGCATTGCTTGGCGATGGTCGGGATCACGACAGACCGGAGCTGCAGCATCGGGCTGGGTCGCATGGTGAGCCGGATCAACGGCAGCGATGAATCTGAACAGCTGCTTTCGCGGCAGCACCGCGAGCTGAACCTGGGACTCCTTCTAGGGGGGGATCATGACGGCCGCGTTTACCGGGCCGCGGTTGCCGTTGCTGAACGCTGGTGTCAACCGCAGGCTCTCTGCGATGGCGGCCCATCCGTGAACAGCAATCAGTGCCCGCTATGCATCAGCAGGAGCTGCGGCTTCGTGATGGCTAAAAAGGAACTTCGAGAAGCAGCCTGATCTTTCAGAGGCCAAATCCCTGAGAATAGGCAGTTTTGAGATCACTGAGGGCTAAGTGGAGCTGCCATCAGCTGCTGGCTCGGACGATCCAGACAAGAGATATCGAAATGCTCCAATAAGGCGGCTACGTTTTCCATGACCATCCGAATTACAAGGCTGTGGCACATCCCGTTTCAACCTGATTTCGCACTGCAGGAAGGATTCCCGGACAACATCCTGCAGCTGAGCATCATCGAGAAGATCGAAAACCGTGACGATTCCATAGGCACAGAGATCCTTGATCGCCTGCCGGTAAACGGATTGCTGCTGGCCGAGCCCCCATCCCGCTTCACTGAGCCGAGCCCTCATTAGCAGAAGTTCCTCTGCGATCATCCGGGCTATCCGCGGTGAGGAGCTAAGGGAAGGCCGTTCAAGAATCGCCGAGAAATCATCTTCCTTCAGTTCACGGATCAATCCGAAGCGATCCGGATGATCAGTTCCCCGGTCAAGGCAGAGGACACGGCGATGAATGCGCTGAAAGGTGTTGCGCCCTCCTCCAAGAAAACGCTCATGCTTCAGCAGATTGCCCTGTGTCTCTGAAACCCATCTCCAGCAAGCCACATCGGGCAGGACAACCAGGGTCAGGTATGACCACCAGTCACGGCGGGTGGTCTCCGCAGCCACGCCAGGCCTGTCGACATCCAGTGCCGCCCAGCCTGCGAACCACTCGGCGACCGCGGCTTCGAACCTCGCGTAGGCCTGGTTGCGCGTGCTAGTTGGAGGCTGATCAGGGAAACCTGATTGTTTGGCAATGTCGATGATCGCAGCACGTGCGACCTTCAGCTCCTCATCAGGAAGACGGTCGCCTCCCGAGGCCTGATAGAACCTCTGCGGATGTTCGAACCCACTGAAGCAACGATTGGCAAAATCGGCGTTGAACAGATCGATGAGCTGCTCGGCATCCGGTCGGGGGATCTGGGGAAACAGCCAGCTCACGTGCCCACCTCCATCAGTGCGAAGGCCTGGCAGCGGGCGTGGAACACCCCAGGCCGGCTCACCATCTCCTCACGGAGCATTGCAACGTTGAGCAGTGAAGTTGCATCGTCCCGCAGGCCAGCAAGCCAGTCAGAAGCCGCTTGTCCGATGGAACCATCCGCGTAGGTCTGGCCGATGTCGGGTTCCAGCGATTCGTCCATGAGGATGACCTGCAGAACGGTCGAGACGATGTCGGCCTGAAACAGGCACTCGAGGGCTCGGTCGTTGCCGGAGTTGAGTCTCTCGATCACGTCAGCGTGGTCACTGTTGAGGTAGACGAGCAGGGTGCCGAGCAGGCTCTGATCGAGATCACTGATCAGGCCGACGTCGACCTGCCAGAACCCTGGACTCCACTTCCGCTCCGTGAAACTGACAGGGCGGACCGGGAAATTCGCGAAGCTTCCCTCCAGTGGGAAACTGAAGGCATGCCGGAACAACACGCTGCCGGACCTGAGTTCAAAACCGGGCACCATGCACGAATCCACCGTGATCAGAAAGTGGAGGGTGACCTTCTCGATCAGCTGGCTGGAATCGAGCTTGATGGTGAGGCCGGCTTCCCGATCGATCGCCCGCAGAGGCTCCCGGAACGCCGTGAAGCGGTGGCCCGTGATCGGAGAAGGGCCGGTCTCGACGAGAACAGCAAGGGTTGCGTGCTGCAACGCCTCATGCAGCCCACTGGCCTGAAACAGATCATCGAACGCAGGCCAGGCCTCAAGGGGTGCATGCAGAACCAAAGGAACCTCGGCATCCCAGGCATCGATGCCGTCCCTGAGAGATGTGAGGTCATCTCCGCTGGCCAGGAACCATTCAGGATCCGGTAGATCGGAGACCGGCAGAACCGGATAGGGATAGGCGACCGGCCTCATGCGACCACCTCCTCTGGGATCGCTTCGCAGCTGGTGTCGAGACCGATCGCCACGTAATCAGGCATGGTCACATCCACACGAATCAGGGTTCCCGCAGCACTGCCAGAAATAACGAGTGAATCGGAGACATTGACCGCTTCACCTGCAACCTCAATGGCTGTGACAACCGGCTTTAGGCCGTTCGGCGCTGATTCCTCGGTGCTGGAGACGTCAGCCTGAATCGAGGGCCTGATTGACACTCTCGCCTGCGGGGCGGAATCACCGCGGAGCGTGAGCTCAAATGTCGTCAGCATGCGCCCGTCCTCGATCCGGGTTCCGCAGGGGATGGGCTTCGACAGCCGCAGCCTGCGCTTCCTCGTGCCCGTTTTCCTCGGAGGGCGCGGTTCAGCGCCGGCACCGCCACGGCCCGAGCCGATCAATGCGGCGCCGATCCGCCTGGAAAGCGTTGCGACCGAATCGCCCTCAGTGGAACCCGCCGGTTCATGCCGATTGCGACCTGATCGCTTCTGTTTCTCGAGCTTGAGTCGCTTCAGGGCCGTGTTGACGATCACCTTCTGTGTCCGTGTCAGCCGCTGGCTTGGCTCCCAGTCGTCATGAGCCGGCGGCTCCGACAGCGCAAAGGCTGCTTCGATTTCAGGTTCATCCGAACAGCGGAACACGCCTGTCCATTCGATATCGTCAACCTCATTCACCCGGCCCGCCTCGTAGCGCACAACGAGTTCTGCCGGACGCAGAAGCGCAACATGAGCCATCGCCTCCGGGATCAGCGCCTCCTCGCCGAGCACCCTTCTCCAGCGCTGGTCCGGAACCAGTGCACCGAGCTTTCTCTCCGAGATAACGAGATGGCCCGAAAGTTTTTTCGGACTCATGCTACTGACGGCATCCTCGTCGCGCTTCTGCCGTGACTGCCGAAGTGATTCGGCAAAACCGAAAAGCTGAGGCACCGAATCTGGATCCGGGGGGCTGAAATCCTGACCGAAGCAGTCGATAGTGATGCGCATTGGCGCCACTCCATCGACATCACGGACCAGCTTCGGCCAGCACCACCAGAGCAGCATCTCCTGGAGTCGGAATCCGATGCGGCGACGCAGTTCGTCGGTGAGGGCTGCTGCAGGCCCGGCCTGAAGATCAGCGAGATCTTCAAGGCGGGGGTCGAGCAGCATCAGCGAGGTGCCGGTGGCGCCTGGCTCCCGGCTGGAGAAACCAAGAGAGTGAGCTATCGCAACTGCATCTCCATCAAGGGCGGGATCGACGAAATCTGGAATCTCGGTGCTCGTTACACCCCACCAGTGCCGTCCCGTGTAGTGGCGGCCCTCGTGATTGAAGCTTTCCCCAGCCGCATGAGCCAGAAGCCTGCGCTCCTCTCGTTCGCCGTCTTTTGTGAGGGTGTCGACGATGAGCAACTGCGGACCGCTCATGAGATAGAAGGACGACTTACCAAATCCGTAGGTCCCGCCTCCCTGTTCCACATCCCTCGGTTTGCCGATGTTCCGGAGGAAATTGGCGAAGTTGCCCGCATCGTCTCCATCGGCGCGAGTGGGGCCTCCAAGCCCTACGGTTCCCCGATCACTGATCTCCATCAGGACAGGAGATCCTGAACTGAAGAAATGATCAAGCCCCCTGCGGACGGGGCAGGACTCACCTCTGGGACGATCCGCGAAGAACCGCTTAAAAGCCTCCATCTGCTCGGGTGCAGGCATGAACAGACGTATGGCGTAATGGGGTTGGACACCTGCGATCTGGCCCGCATCCCAGCTGTTCTGAAGACTCTCGCGGATGAGCATCTCCGTGGCGGTGAGCTTCGGCCGGCCCATGGTGTTGAGAAGGCCCTCAGCAGTGATGGACCCCGAAGGAGGATTCGGTTCGCTCTGAAGACGGATTACTGGCGTCATGGTGCACTGACCTCACTGACAAGGCCGCCCAGAAGAGCCCGGACATCCGATTCGGGGAGTCTGCAACTGACGGCATGCTGCAGCGAAATGTCGTATCTGAGCGATGAGATCGCGGGAGGTAGCTGTCCGGCCTCGAACGTCGACGGGCGAATACGAGGGAAGTCGTCGCTGACTGAGTAGACGGTTGCGGCGACAGGTGCATAGGCCTGTTCCTGCCAGAGATCTTGCTGAGCAGGGTCGTAGGGGGAATGGGCGATCAGTCCCATGAACCCCTCGTGATCCACGACCTGTTCCTGAATCCTGGCGATCAGGCCAGGCACATGCAACGGTCCAGAGGGATTGGGTTCCACTGCGAGATGGCGCAGAAAGAGCCTGTGGCCGTTCATCGGTTCAAGCTGATCAAGGCCGTGCACGGTGATCCGGGGCGCATCGCTGGAACGACCCGTCTTGCATTCGATGTCGACACCCGCAAAGCTGAAGTCAACATTGGTTCCCTTCAGCCCGATCCAGGAACGCCAGTGGCTCGGATCGATCTGCACCAGTTGAAGAAGAAAATGAAGCTCACCGATGAGGCCAATGATCACCTCCTCCGTGGGAAGCTCACCGCGGCTCCTTGCCAACAGCTTGCGGAATTCACGCACAGCATCCCTGCAGGCATCCGGGGGGGTGGCCCCCTGAGAGAGCCGCTGAATCACCCGCTCGACCAGCTTGTCGAACACGGCATGGAGCTCCGCCGACATGCAGTCAATACGGATGAAGTGCTCAAGCAATCCGGAATCAGAGGTTCTCGAGTCGAGACTGAGCCTAAGCGCAGCAGTTTTCAACTGAGGAAGAGAGGCGCTGGGTGATGCAAGGCGCAGAAGCACGCCTCGAACCCGTGAATCGTCTTGACAGAGAAGCACAGAACGGTTGAGCAGATCCGGTGCTTGTAGTTCCAGGACAATCAGGTTGCTTCCCTCTGGGGAACGGGTCTGAAGGGTTGCCCAGTAGGTGGAGAGATCGATCGGCTCAGACATGATCAGGGGGTCAAGAAACTATTGTTGAGGCACTTGGGTGAAAATGGATCCCTCATTTGAAGGATCCGGAGAGGGAATCCAGGTGGAGTCAGCTCTTGCGTGGGCGACGATCCTCTGGATCGACCTCAATCTCAGCGAGATCCTGATCATCCGGCTCCTCACCAAGCTCTTCAGGGTTCAGCTCTCGAAGCCGAAGCCGGAGATATTTCTTCGGGCGTGTATCGCTGGGGTTTTCATCAGGGAAGACAAAACCGAGGGCAATGATGTGGTCATCCACGGCATCACCATCAAGGCCCTGAGTGATAGGGACACGTTTTGTCTTGCCATTCGTAGATGCCTTAGCATTACAGGAATCCTTGTCGAGGATGTAGATCAGCAGAAGAGGACACTGGTCAGCGCCAAGTTCCGCAGTACGTCGTTGCTTCCTGCGGGCCCAGTCGTGGGGGGTGAGGTCATTCCGGATAGCCTCTCTTGCCTCATCAGAAAGATCCAGCAGAACATGATCCGCACTCATCAAAGCCTTGATGTAAATCGGATCCGGTGCGATCGGCTGCTCGATACGGCGGCGGCTGATTCGCTGCACATCGATACCAGCAAATCTCATTGCTCGCTCTTGTTTCCGCTCATCAGTCGAGGACTCACCCACAACAGCAACATTCCATGTACGGATGTACTGCTCACCCTGATCGACCTCATCACTGATGAAGGCGGGAATCGGCTTCATCGATTCCTTATGAAGGTCGAAACGGCTGAGAAAAAGACGGACCATCTCATAAGGGACGCCTCGAAACAGCACAGTTCCGTTGCGTTCAATCACATCCGGGAGTGAACGGGCAGAACACTGCTCAAGGAACTGTTCAGTGGCAAAGCGATTGCGATCATGGAACTCCCGCTCGGAGGGGAATCCGATCATCTGCTGGTGCCCCCCACGAAAGCTGATCCGGCAGTTATCGATGTTCTCCATCACCAACTTGTTGCGCGCGGTGACTGCCATTCCCGGCATCTGAGGAACACGGATCGAGAACTCACGGGGGGTGAGGTTCTGTTCACTCATCAGTGTGATATCGGATCGGATCTCGTTCTCAAGCACAACGAGGTCGAGGAAGGCTGCATTCAGATCAGGCGTCATCCAGATGCGGGGAAGATCGCTGTAGCCGGGTCGGTATCCGAACCAGCGGCCCATCTGCATCAGCGTGTCGAACTGGGAGGACGCCCGCACGAAGTAACTGACGGTGAGACCTTCAATCGTCAGCCCGCGGGCAAGCACATTGCCGCCGATGACGATGGCATGGCGCTTGGCCTCATCAGTGAAATCAAGGAAGTCATCCGAGTCGGCGTTTTCAACGATGGTTGTGATGGACTGCAGCGCAGCTGATATCTCGTGCTGAATCGCATCGAACGATTCGATTTCCTCAGGCAGCTGAGAATCCTGAAGCGACTGTCGAACTTCAGGGCTCAAGGTAGAGGATTCACATATCCAAAGATTTCTCAGTCGATCCAGAACAACATCGGGCCTTCCATCAAGATCTGCCCTGACTTTCTTCAGCCAGTCGTCCTCGATCATGCTTCGGAGTTTCTTATGGCAGGTCGCATACAGCGTCGTATGAACAAGCATGCAGCAGGGTTTATCGCCGAGCCCGCGGAGTCTCCTCACCGCAAGGCAGAGCAGGTAGTAGTCAAGCGCTTCACGGAGAGATGGCACCAGCAGCGGATCGAATTCATCACGCTTGCTCCGACTTTCCGGCTTGAGGGCTGACTGTTCATCGGGGGGGACAATCCTGATCATCGGCAAACCAGAAGCGTCGGAATCACCGCTGTCGTCCACTGAATCGGGATGATCACCGAACAATCTGTCGACTCCGAAGTAGGCCTCGGGGCGCGGCAGTTTGATGATGAAGTCCGCTGGGTAAAGATCCTGCGTTCCATCATGTCCGGATTCAGCGGTCAGAACGTTGGCGTAAGGCGTTGCTGTGTAACCGAGGTAGGTGACCCTCGGAAGTAGATCAAGCAGATCCCGGATCTGCTCGTTGATACGGCTGACATCATTTCTATAGGCCTTGCTATTGAGACTGGCCTGATCGCACTCATCGTCAACGACAAGAGTGGGCATTCTCAAGCGCAGTGCAGAGGGCATCCCCTCAAGCGCATCCATGAGCCTACGAAGAACGGCCGCGTTCTTCTTGATCACCATGATCTGTGTCTGTCCCTCAGGAAGTGTGAGACGCAGACCGCGTGTCAACGAAAAATCATGGCTCTTCTGAGTGAGCCAGATCCACTGGTCTTTATTTACTTCTGTGAGATCATTCTCAAAACGAACCTGCGTTTGTCGGCGGAGAGTTGTCGTCATACCCGCAAGAACGATCACAAGGCGATAGCCTGCATCGGCAGCCTTGGCAATCGTGGCAGCCATGTTTGCAGTCTTGCCACTCTGCACGTAACCAAGAACAAGACCCTGCCTTCTACCTCGTGGCCCACTCGGGTTGAGAAGTTCATTGACAATCAGCGTCGAGGTTTCGTCAAGGGATTCCAGAACTGCAGGATTCTGATTCCAACCCTGTTGACCCTGCAGTTTGAACTTATAGGCCTCCCAGGAAGAACTCCTGGCATCAGGCCCGAAATACCAGCGGTCCTGTCTACGGCGAAGGATCGAAGCTGGCCGAAGTTCCTCAAGTTTCCGGCTCTGGCCTGTCACCTCGATCAATGCCTCTTGGAGGGCCTCATCCTGTTCATCACTGAGTTCAAACCCCCATCTCTCACGGAAAACAGACTCGACCCTGTCGAGCGAGCAGCTTTCAAGCTGCACAAGCATCCGCAGCTGGTTTGCGAACATGTCGACTGCGAAGGGATTTGCCATGAAGTGAACCTCGAGTGATGAAACAATTCTCCTGGCGAGCCCACGAAAACTGGTGAAAACTCGTGCGAATGACGGATCTATCTACCCCTAAGGGGGGGCTTCCCAGGCAGAGATCGATGCCTTCAACCGTTCAAGAAGAACCTCCCGGAAGTCAGCAGGGGCTGTAACAACCAGGCCCTCACCAAAACCCAGAAGCCAATTCATGAGATCAAAATCACGTCTACACCAGCCAGGGAGATGGAGCTTTGCCTCAAACGGATGTGTTGAACCACTGTGTACAGGAAGAGTGTAAATTCTGCCTACATTCGGCATGGAAGCAACTGGGTACCAACCATCAGTACTCACTTGATCAATAGAGGAAAGTTGTAATTGAGGGAAAGGTAGACGGTCTGCACCTTCACGGATAAATTTCCAAGCATTTGGCGTGAGACGGCATGAAACAGTCAAAGAAGAGCTATGGCTGATCCAATCCTGCTCCTCTCGCCAGACAACACTTTGCTCCTGATAGCTGAGGTCGTTAGGTGGCAAGCCAAATGTCCTCGACACAAGCCGCTGAAGACGCGAGAAAGCACGATCAAAACGATCTGAATGCTCGAGCCGGGTGTCCCGCCTCAGATACTTGATTCGGTCAAGCCGGTAAATACGAAGACAGCCATCAGTTCGACCCTTTTCCCTCACCTCGCATCCTAAATACCAGGCACGCTTGTGAAACAAGAACTGAAGAGGCAGAGCCCTAAAAGACATTTGGAAATTTGAGATCTCAATCTCATGCCTAGAGGCAATCGCTGCTGAGACCAATTTAAAATGATTGTCATCAGCAAGAAGGCAGCCTGGCCTACAGCTAGTCCTGGAAACAATTGCTCGCTCCGCGATCATGCTGAGGGCCGTGGCTGAACGAGGCACAACACCTAGATAATTCAATCGTTTACGCAATTTATCCAAGAGCTCCTGTACCAATGGGCTCTCAAGAGCAGGAGCAGAGCTATCGACAACTGAGACCAGCTCTGCGAGCTCACCCAGCTCTACTACCGCAGAACCAAGGAAATAACCGCGACGCGCCGGGCGGGAATCAAAAGCCAAGTCGTAGCCATAAATAATGCGGCGAATATAATCACGCAGAGAATCATAGGAAGAATGGGTCCATAATCCATCGGAATATTCAGAGATTCTCGACACAAGATATTTGGCTAAAGGCTGTCCTTTCGAGAAATCTCCTGGAAAATGAAGCAAATGCCTCAAAAGAATCATCAAGCGAGCAAACTCTTCAGCGCCGGCGAACTGGTGCCTCATCGGTAAATCTTCCTCACAAGAGGAAGCCGCCGGCGGAATCAATGCAGGGAAAGCCGATTGGTCCACAAACTCACCAACAAATCCAGAATCACAGAGCCATACAAGATCCTTCTGAATTTCATCAATATCCGAATAGATAAAGCCATAAGCAGATGAGCCTATAAACAAATCAGAAAGCTCAGAACTGATTCGGCCTGAATCCAGTGAGCCACATCCACTCTCCCTAAAAGAACCGAAGAGATCAGGTGACTTAACCAGAGCGCGAACAATATAAACCAAACGTTCGAAGGCAAGAAAAGACGAATACCGGTGCGGACTCTTTGCCTTATTTCTATTGGAAATATTTGTAAACCTGGCATCAATAGATAGCGAATTCTCTTTGATTGCAGCTTCTATACTTTTCGAACCAGACAAGCACAGCGGAATGAAGGCGTCAAACCCTTCATCTTCAGTTGGATCATTACTCACAAAGAAATTTTCAGGAATAGCCACATTAAGCTCGTGATCCTCATCAAAACAATCACTTTGCTGCGGACGCACTGGCGAAGACATCAGAAACCAACCAATTTTTTTGATATCACCCTTGCAAGCAAGTGCATCAGTAAATGCCAACCTAGAGGCCCTGCTGAAACTATGCATCACAAGAATTACGTCATCAGACTGAACAAATTCTTTGGAGATTTCCAGGCAAGTATTGCGATACCATACCAAAGGATGACTACCATCGAATGGTATTGATTCATCAATAACAGTTGCACTTGGACAGCATAATTGAAGTGCAGAAAGCGCGTCGCCTAAGCTGGCAGTATCGCCAAATAAAATATGAAGATACTTCATTCAACACAATCCCAAAATGGATGAGCAAAGGCATGACTTAACTCTCCAAGATTTTTATTTCCTAAAAAATTCGCCCAAAGATTTTCCATCCACTGTTCAGATTTGCTGGTTGAACTAGAGTCAAAGTATGGGGCCAAGAGCTGAGATGATAAGTTGTTAGAGGAAAAGTAGAAAGCTGACTTTTGCACCGTTTTGTAATATTTAGATATTAGATCGAATATCTGCAACCCACGGCCTCCACAAAAACCAAATTGAAGAACTTCATCAAATGAGTTAGTCACTTGGCTATCTACTAGCAAGTCAAGTAAACCAAAACCTTGATTGATACATAATGATCTAGAGGACCACGCGGCATAACGATCATGACAATCTGCAATTGATGGGTTAACAACCAATACTTCTAAGAAAATCTGCTTACCACTTTTAGCCGAAATGGAATCTCTGATATGGCGGAGATTCTCCTTGATATAATTATTCTTGGGCTCTTCATTCCCTACTTCGTATGGCAGAGGGCCAATAAATACAATACTATCCAGCCTGCAATTAATAGAACATATTTGTTCTATGAAAAAAATAATTCCGTTTAAATCTCTTTTAAACTGAGTTATCAAGTTTTGAACCCAGAATCTTTCAAACAACACAAGAGTAGGATAAAAAGAAGCTGGCAATGAAATTAATTTTTTTTGAACTTCCCTTAGCCCCTTTTCTACTTCATCAAGGCCCACGCCTCTGGAAGCAATTTCAAAAACAAAGGAAATCTCATCATGAAAAAGCGAACGTAGGTGAGTATTTTTTATGCCATTTGGATACTCAAATGGCATAAATGCTTCTTGTTGAAGATCATAATGCTTTGCATCATTAGGATGAATAAACAAATTTTTCGGTTGAATTAGTACCTCTAGCTCAGCACATACACCATGACCAAAATATCGGTGTGCATCAATGGTAAATATTCTGCTATTAAGCTTTAATTGTTCAAAAAACTTCTTTTCCCAAAGATCACAAATGGATCCGTTCTCCTCAATAGAACCTACTTCCTCAATCAGAGGATCACATATGTCATAAAAACGATGCATACCTTTATGGTCAATCAGGAAAATAAGATATTTACACGACATCAAGTCTTCCACTATATCTTCATGAATAGGGAGGGAAAAACTCTTGATAGATTCAAAAAAACTTAATCCTAAAAATATTGCCGTTAACATGGGCTAAAGCTCCTTTGATTCTTGAGAGAAGAAGCCCCTTGGCCATCGCGATAAGAGCTCACCATCTTCATTAAATTTCATACTTCTAATCTGAGCTGGCTCACCAAGTTTTTTGTCTACAAAATATATTTTTAAATCATTTGCACAAAATTCTGGATATTTCTCTTTCTCCCGAAGGTGGCGTAAGATACGCAGCAACAAAACATGGCTATGGGTTTCAATAATCCAACGCTTCGGGTTAAAAGCTAAATCCTGATGATTAGTGTCAGATTTTTTATTAATTACACTTTTTATGATGAGATCACCTACATCAGCTTGGAGTGATGGGTGAAGATGAGTTTCAGGCTGTTGAATAAAAATTGTACTACTTTCTCGTTGCTGTGCAGCAATCAATACGGGCATCAGCTGAGAAATACCAAAACCCAAATCACATATATTGGTAAATTGACCATCTTTAATAGTTCCAATACTATAAATATCAAGGTCATCATCATTGCTTTTTTTACAGATTAAGCCATCTGCCTCTATCTTTAGATCCTGCAACTCGAAATAAAATATATCATGCTGATCTTGAACTGAGTCTATAGTTGAATTGTTGTGCCAAAGTGCTAGCTTTGATAAACTTGAATTCGATATTATTTCTTCGCTTGTATACGAACGTTTTGGACTTGGACGATCTGGGCCCAGGTGAATGATATTTCCGAGGCTAAGCATTTCAGGTACAAGTTGAATTAGCGTGAAAACAGGCATATAGCTTGGGCCACTCATAAGTGTTTCGCTTTCATCACTGGAAGATTCTCTTAATCGCAATCTGCGAACATATCCATAACGATTAAAGTCATTGAAGAAACGGCGAGCAGAATGCAAAAACCTCGCAGTTAAATAATCACTCCTTGGCAGATTAGAAACAGTATCCTTACATACATCAACTTGGCTTTGGATTAAATCGCAGATGTCACCAAGAGATTTGCTCAAGTTGGATGCCAAGTGAATAAAAGAAATAATCTTCTGAATATCATCACATAATTTCTGCATGCTCCTCATAGTCTCCTCTATAGAAGAAAAAGAACTCTCAAAGACCTCACTAATTGGCGGCATGGGCAGGCTAGAAACTTCTGAATATTGATCAATATTTGATAGTGCTTTTCCGTACTCTGCAAGATGATTTCGAGCCTCTACTATCTTAGTCATTATGATTGCAATTATATATGATAATGCATTGCTGGGGTCATTTTGATCTTGAATATTAGATTGATTATTTAAGTGATCAATTTGATTTGCAAGGTCTTTGCATCTATCAATTGCCATAACAGCTGACCTCTGCAAATCATCCAACGATGCCTTTATTGGTGTCTTTTGAGCCGCATCCAGCTTGTCTGCAATCTCACGTAGGATGTTCTGGAAATCATTAGACCTCTCAACATCGTTGGAGAATTCAATTTGCAATTGATTGTTAATAGGTATGCTTTCAAATGAGCTCTGCGCTCCTGTTTCGTAGTACAGCTTCCTGGGACTTAAATTCAACCAGTAGTTTATGCATATATCATAATACTCTTTGATGCTTCTAGCAAGGGAATGCACTGAATCCAACGAATTGAGTTCACTGCAAGAATCAGGTATGTAGATTCGTATTCGCAAATAGTTTTGTTCATCTATGGATCCCTCTGCATTGAGCCTCCTGTAGGGTTCTTCGATCCACCCACCACACTTAAGTGTAGCGTAGGCCAAAATATTTATATCGATCTCTTTAACAAGTACCACCAAGACTCGCATCCCATTTGTTGCTTGGCGCTGCTCAGTTTGTTCGGCGATTTTCACAATCTCGTCCGCAACAGCTTCAATTATCAGCTTGGTTTGAAATAATAAATTATTACTTGGCTCGAGTGCCATGCCTGCTTTCAAGGGGTTTCTATTAAACCCACTTTTTTGTTCATACTGAACAGCTTGTTCGTGATGGTTCAAACCACAACTATACGTCTCAAAATTCTGTATGACCTTTTCCAAACAAAGTACATCTGGATAAGCAGACTTTCTGAAATCCATCTTGATTGACTTACAACAGCGATCATGAATTTCAACTTTGATGGGTCGCCGAGCTTCATAAGCTTCAGGTGAAGAGAAAAACAAAAATTCACTGTTATCATTTTGCTTGGCAATTTTGCGGCTAAATTCAAATGTTATTCTGTCTTCTTTTGAGGTATTATTTAACGCAGATGTGAAAGTGCCGGCGCTTACAAGTGAACCATTTAGTAAAATCGTACAGGTATTTCTATTGAAAGATTGTGCGATGCATAGCAAACTTTGTAGCAATGAACTCTTCCCACTCGAATTGCTTCCATAGATCAGAGTTATTTTCCCCAGCTCAATTCTCTGAAGATCGGCATATGGCTTGAAGTTCTCGATTCCGAACTCGAAATTCGTGTTTTCAGCGTCTGCCACGAAAGGAATGGAACTCTCTGTTCACTATTTATAGCCACCTGTCAGCTGGCGGTGCAACAAGCTCATGCGAACGACGAGCGCATTCATCCACCCGTCATTCGCATGACCACGAGGCCCAGGCCGGCTGCTGCGAACAAGGTTCGGTTGAGGTTTCTCAAAACCCATGCAGCACACCTTGCCCAGCAGCCTCGGCCTGAAGCCGCGAGCGAACTCCTACTGCCATGTGACGTGGCTGGCCCCTTACCTCGCGGGAGAACGGCACTGCCTGTTCAACCTGCAGCAGCAGGTCATGTTCAGCACCCCTCGTCCGACGGGGCTGCCAGGGGACTGGGTGACCCGCCACGAACGGCTGGTCCAGGCCATTGCCATGCGCCACAGCCGGAACGGTCGCCCCGTGTCTCTCGAGCAGGAGAACGCTTTCCGGGCCAGAAGCCGCAACGGCATCACCCTCCACGGTCAGTGTGACGTTGTGGTGGCTGAGACCCCTTCAGAGCCAGGGGTGATCGCTGATGCGAAGACCGGTAAGCCTCGTGGAAAGGACAGAGCGCAGGTCCTCACTTACATGGCACTGGCGCCATGGATGAAGCAACTGGAGGGAATCTCTCGCCCTCCGGTCGGAGAGATCAGCTACGCCGACGGCGCTGTTGTCCGGATCCCTGCGGAGGAAGCGGATGAGGCATTCCGAAAACAGATCTCGAGCCTGCTTGGACTAGCCAGCGGCCCCGAACCGGAGCCCTCACCGTCGGAAAACGAGTGCAGGTTCTGCAGGCTTGCGGACATCTGCAGCCACAGGGTGATGGGAGCAGCTGAGCTAAGCGAGGTGGCCTGGCTGTGACTCCAGCTCTGACCTGCAGCTCAGCAGGCGGGTCCGTCATTCGCATGACTTTCCCCAGAGCAGCGGGTGATCCGGGACATCGTTGGATCAGCGACCGAAAACCGCATGGAACCCAGCACACCGTCCACGCCGCAGGAACTGCTCGCTCTCAACGCTGAAAGCACGAAACCCCAAGCCAGCGTGAAGCTGATGGAGGCCCAGAAAACAATCACCGACCTGAAGCTCGGGCCAATCGAGGAACTCGACCTGCTGCTGGGGCTCGTCCGTCGCCAGACGGACTGGCACCACTTCGTGATGACGGAGCTTCTCGAAGACCCGGCACCGGAGGGAGCTTCAGTTGCGATCTGGAGCGCGGATCTCCAGCGTCTCGAGCAGAGCCTTTCCCTGCTGACCAGCGTGAGGTTCGGCGAGTGACACACAGCAGCACCCCCGGATCCCTGTACTTCATCACCGAGCGGGATCCGTTCTGTGAAGGACCGGCCACCTACGTGAAGATCGGACTGGTGAGAGACAACGACATGGGGCGGTCGAGCGACGACCGCCTGCTCGAGCATCAGACCGGCAATCCCCGGAGCCTCAGGATCGCCGCGTCGATCAGCACAACAGCACCGATCTCAGCACTGGAGGTATCCGTCCACCAACGCCTCGCGGCGCATCGGGTCAGCGGGGAGTGGTTCCGCATCGGAGACGGCGGAATCCAACGATTCGTGGACGCTGCAAAGGAGCTAAAGGCGGAACTGGAGCAGCTCGAGAGCTGCACCGTCTCACTGACCCCGTTCACCGAAGTGATGGACAACGGCGAGGAACTGCAGCCGGACAGCGAAGCCGAGGATCTTCATGTCGGTGCACTGAGCCTGATCAGCCGGATCCAGGAGCTCGAGCGGAAGCAGACGCTTCTGACCCTGCAGCTGCAGAGCATCGGGGGATCGGAGATCACGGACATCGAAGGGGTCTGCAGACATCAGTACTCGGCCGGATCAAGCCGCTTCGATTCGGCGGGATTCGGACGGGCCCACCCCGACCTGATGCAGGGCCTCGGTCGCCATCGCATCAGCGGAAGCTTCCGCCTGAAGAAACGTCCCACCGCATCACGCGGGGATGAAACAAGGCGGCTGGAGCAGATCTGCAGGGTTCAGAACGCAACGGACAACGGCCCGCTCGCGCTGCCCCGTTCCGCCGAAACGGAACGGATGCATGCCGACTGGATCGATGTTCACAGCGATCTGCAGCCGCTGAAGCTTCAGCTGAGTCAGCACGAAGCCCGCCTGAAGCTGATCTGCGGTGAGGCATCCGGAATCCAGGGGGTCTGCAGCTGGAAACGTGCGCTGCGATCAACCATCCAGCGACAGGTGCTGGTGCAGTCGCATCCTGATCTCGCGGCGGAATTCACCGTGATCACTGCTCCCCGCTGGAGCTTCCGGGTGAATGCCTGGCGGCCCTACCGGTTCTGATCGGGCGGAGGGAACAGCCCCGTCAGTCGTTCCTTGAGATTGGAAGGCTGACGGAGTTCACACTCCCAGACCACGATCACGCGCCAGCCGAGCTGCTGAAGATCCGTGCTGTTCCGCACGTCGCGTTCGACGTTGGCTGCGAACTTGCTCTGCCAGAACTCCTGCCGGGTCTTCGGGGTTGTGGCGTATCGGCAACCCTCATGGCGATGCCAAAAACAGCCATGCACGAACACCACCGTGCGGTGTTTCGGCAGCATGATGTCCGGCCGGCCAGGCAGATCCTTCCAGTGCAGGCGGAACCGAAGCCCCATGGCATGCAGGATCCTGCGGACCGCCAGTTCGGGTGCGGTGTCCTTGCCGCGGATCGCCGCCATGTTGCGGGATCGCACAGAGCTGACGTTTCCCCCCTCAGCCATAGCCCATGCGATAGGGAATCACTCCTCTGACACCACCCTGTGGCTCCGCGCAATCCCCCTGCCTCCTCGGGATCAGATGCCAGTGCGCATGAAATACCGTTTGCCCAGCGGCCTCACCTGAATTCAGACCCACATTCCACCCAGTGATGGACGGATCCGCATCCCTCAACTGCACCCGCCGCTGCTTCAGCAGATCCACTGCAGCATTCCATTCCGGTTGGTGCAGTTGCAATCCATAAGCCACATGAAGCCGCGGGATCACGAGGCTGTGGCCAAGTGTCACCGGATAGGCGTCGGCAATGCAGAGTGCCAGTTCGTTCTCCAGCAGCACCCGGCCGCTGCCTTCCAGGGCACAGAAAACACAGGCCTCTTCGCGATGGCGATAGCTGGCAACAACGCCTCTGAAGTCTGTTGAATCGGTGTCGCGCTTGCCGGCGTTACAGCGGAAGCAGAGGGCCTGCAGGTTGCTGATGTCGTCGGAACCGCCGTGGTTCCTGGGCACAATGTGGTCCACCTCCAGGGCACGCTGGTGCTCATGGGCGCCGCAACACTCGCACCGGCCCCTGGCACGGGTCAGCAGCCGGTATTTGATCGAGCCGCTGATCGGTGTTCGGTTACGGCTCCTGTGGGCAAACTCCTCATCCCCACGCTGCTCGCGAAAGGAGTCGAGGCGCTGGCGGCAGAGTTCCAGCAGCAGATCGCGCTCGGCGTCACTTAGTTCGTCGCCGCCCACCAGTGAGTAAAGACCGCGCTCGCAGCGGGTGATGCCGTTGCCGGTGAGCACCTTTCCCACCATCCGCTTGA
>Ga0194116_10002058_pt1 | contig 26831 bp, 23 predicted proteins | sample TA2MahsurfametaG_4_FD_148617 | JGI IMG/M metagenome (GOLD analysis project Ga0194116, IMG submission 148617) | Freshwater microbial communities from Lake Tanganyika, Tanzania - TA2015008 Mahale S9 surface | ecosystem: Environmental > Aquatic > Freshwater > Lake | place: Tanzania: Lake...
GCGGGCCCGTGCGATCTGGTCCAGCGCCTCCTGCACCTGACCGGCGGCCACCAGAGCTTGCGCTTGCTCGCAAAGATAGTGCGCCTGCCGCGGTGCAAAGCTGCCGTGGCTGCTGCTGTCGAGCTTGGCCGCGATGGCGCTGGCCTGAGCCCAGTCGCGCGATCGCTCGTAGATGGCCAGCAGGGCCAGCCTGGCGTCCTGCTCGTGGGCTGTGCCCTCGAGCTTGTGCAGCGCCGCCTCAGCCCGGTCGAGCAGACCGGCCTTGAGGAAGTCCAGGGCCAGCGCATGCTGGGCACGGTCGCGTTCGGCCTGCGTCAGGTCGGCTCGGGCCAGCAGGTGTTCGTGCACCCGAACGGCCCGGTCATACTCGCCCCGGCGCCGGAAGAGATTGCCCAGCGCAAAGTGCAGCTCGGAGGTGTCTGGATCGTTTTGCACCGCCTCGATGAAGGCATCGATGGCTTGGTCCTGCTGCTCGTTCAGCAAAAAATTCAGACCCCGAAAATAGGCCTTGGGCGACTGCCGGTTCTCCACCCGCATCTGTCTCAAGTCCAGGCGAGAGGCCAGCCAGCCCAGCGCAAAGGCCAAGGGCAGGCCGATCAGCAGGGTGCTGAGGTCAAACTCCATGCGGCCCCGTTGCGGCGTTTGGATTGGCCGAGGGCAAGGGGTCAGCCTGGGTCTGTGCACTCATCTGCGCGGCCTTGCGGCTCCTCCACCAGCGCGGCACCATGAACACGACACCCAGGGCCAGACCGGCAACAAAAGCCAGCATCAGCACCAGCACGAGAGGGGCCTCCCATTGCTGGCCGAAGAAGAAATGCACGGCCACAGGGTTCTGGTTGTTCAGCGCGAAGGCGAACAAGGTAAAAAAAAGGGCTGCCTTGAGCAGCCACGCGAAGTATTTCAAGCGTCAGGCTCCAGGAGGGAGCTCAAATTGTAGTCAGGGCGTGCCGCGGCGGCGGCTTGTTTCGGCGGCCACCCGCAGAGCTTCGGTCCGGGCGTCGACGGCTTCGCGCAGGGCTTTGCCGGGCTTGAAATGGGGCACCCGCTTTTCGGGAATGGCCACGCTCTCTCCGGAGCGCGGATTGCGTCCGATCCGCGGTGGCCTGCGGTTGATGGTGAAGCTGCCAAAGCCCCGGATCTCGATGCGGTGTCCGCGCACCATGGCCTCGCCCATCGCATCGAGAATGGCCTTGACCGCCGATTCCGCATCTTTTTGGGTCAGTTGCGGAAAACGGCTGGCAAGTTCTTCGACGAGGTCCGATCGGGTCATGGCCGCGGGTGTAAGCATGCGGGATCGGGGCCCGGGCCCGCCGAGACGGCAGGCTCAGCCCCCGCTTGCGACGGTCAGCCGTTGTTGCCGTTGTCCAGCTTGGCACGCAGCAAAGCGCCCAGGCTGGTGGTGCCGGCGCTGCCGCTGTTTTGCGACAGGTTGGCCATGGCCTCGGCCTGATCGGCCGTGTCCTTGGCGCGCACCGACAACTGGATGTTGCGGCTCTTGCGGTCGACATTGACCACCACGGCGGTGACCTCGTCGCCCTCTTTAAGCACATTTCGAGCGTCCTCGACGCGGTCGCGGCTGATCTCGCTGGCGCGCAGGTAGCCCACGATGTCGCTGCCGAGGTCGATCTCGGCGCCCTTGGCATCGACCGTTTTGACCTTGCCAGTCACCGTGGCTCCCTTGTCATTGACCGACACGAAGGTGGTGAAAGGATCGGAGTCGAGTTGCTTGATGCCCAGCGAGATGCGCTCACGGTCCACATCCACGGCCAGCACGATGGCCTCAACTTCTTGGCCTTTCTTGTAGTTGCGCACGGCCGTCTCGCCGGGTTCGTTCCAGGAGAGGTCGGACAGGTGCACCAGGCCGTCGATGCCGGCAGCCAGGCCGACGAAGACGCCGAAGTCGGTGATGGATTTGATGGGGCCCTTGACGCGGTCGCCCCGCTTGGTGTTTTGCGCAAATTCCTGCCAGGGGTTGGCACGGCACTGCTTCATGCCCAGCGAGATGCGGCGCTTGTCTTCGTCGATCTCGAGCACCATGACCTCGACCTCGTCGCCCAGGGACACCAGCTTGGACGGGGCCACATTCTTGTTGGTCCAGTCCATTTCGGAGACATGCACCAGGCCTTCGATACCGGGCTCGAGCTCGACGAAGGCGCCGTAGTCGGCGATGTTGGTGACCTTGCCGAACAGGCGGGTGGCCTGCGGATAGCGGCGCGAGACGCCCATCCAGGGGTCGTCGCCCATTTGCTTGAGGCCCAGGGACACGCGGTTTTTCTCGGTGTCGAACTTGAGGATCTTGGCGGTCAGTTCCTGGCCGGCCTGAACCACTTCGCTCGGGTGGCGCACACGGCGCCACGCCATGTCGGTGATGTGCAGCAGGCCATCGATGCCGCCGAGGTCGACGAAGGCGCCGTATTCGGTGATGTTCTTGACCACGCCACGCACGACAGAGCCTTCTTTGAGGGTTTCCATCAGCTTGGCGCGCTCTTCGCCCATGGAGGCTTCCACCACGGCGCGGCGGCTCAGCACCACATTGTTACGCTTGCGGTCGAGCTTGATGACCTTGAATTCCAGGGTCTTGTTCTCGTAGGGGGTCAGGTCCTTGATGGGGCGGGTGTCGATCAGCGAGCCGGGCAGGAAGGCGCGGATGCCGTTGACGAGCACGGTCAGGCCCCCCTTGACCTTGCCGGTGGTCTGGCCGGTGACGAATTCGCCGGATTCCAGGGCTTTTTCCAGGGCCATCCAGGAGGCCAGGCGCTTGGCCTTGTCGCGCGACAGCAGGGTGTCACCAAAGCCGTTTTCGACGGAGTCGATGGCCACGGACACAAAATCGCCGACCTGTACTTCGATTTCGCCCTGGTCGTTCTTGAATTCCTCGATCGACACATACGATTCGGATTTGAGCCCGGCGTTAACCACCACATGGTTGTGGTCGATGCGTACCACCTCGGCGGTGATGACTTCGCCGGAGCGCATTTCCGAGCGCTTGAGCGATTCTTCGAACAGGGCGGCAAAAGATTCAGACATGAAGTTTCCTTTGATCGTCGACAGGACGGCCCCACCGCATGGGTGCGGTTGCACTTGATGAGCTGTCGGCGATGCTTTTTGCGGCACTGGGCCGCGGGGTTAAGTGGATGAACCAGCCGAGCAATGCACTGGACGTGCGACAGGACTCAGTTGGGCCTCTTGTCCTGCCACCAACGAAGCACGCAATCGATAGAAGCTTCGATCGAGAGCTCGGAGTTGTCGAGCGGCAGGGCGTCTTGAGCCGGCTTCATGGGGGCGGCGCTGCGGGTCGAATCGCGCGCGTCACGGGCCCTGAGGTCAGACTCAATGTCCGAGAGTGTAACCGAATTTCCCTTTGAAATCAGTTGCTTATGTCGCCTTTCAGCCCGGCGTTGGGCATTGGCGGTGAGAAAGACCTTGAGCGCTGCGTCGGGGAAGATCACCGTGCCCATATCGCGTCCATCGGCTACCAGACCCGGCAGGCGGCGCAAGCCGCGCTGCAACTCGACCAAGGCAGCGCGCACCTGCGGATGGACCGACACCTGGGAGGCGGCCATGCCGGCGGCCTCGGTTCGGATGTCCTCGCTGACATCCTGGTCCTCCAGCAGCACCCGGTCCCCGTCGAAACGGGCCGGTAAGTGGCGGGCCACCTCGGCCACCGCCGCACCATCGTCCAGATCGACTCCGGCGCGAGCCGCGGCCAGGGCTGTCAGCCGATAGAGCGCCCCCGAATCGAGGTAATGAAAGCCCAGGCGGGCGGCGGTCAGAGCCGCCAGCGTCCCCTTGCCTGAGGCGGTCGGGCCATCGATGCTGATCACAGGAATACGGTGCGCGTCGGTCGTACATACGGCAAACAGGGTTTCGAAGTAGTCGGGAAAGGTCTTGGCCACGCAGTGCGGCTCTTCAATGCGCACACCCAGGCCCGCCGGATTGAAGGCAGCCAGCGAAAAGCACATGGCCATACGATGGTCGTCATAGGTGGCAATGGAGGCGCTTTTCCAGACCGTGGGGGGCTCGATGCGCAAAAAATTGCTACCTTCCTCGACCGTGGCCCCAAGCTTGCGCAGCTCGGCGGCCATGGCTGCCAGGCGGTCGGTCTCCTTGACCCGCCAACTGGCAATGTTGCGCAGCGTGGTGGGGCCCTGGGCGTACAGCGCCATCATGGCCAGCGTCATGGCCGCATCCGGAATGTGGTTGCAGTCCAGGTCGATGGCCTGGAGCGGCCAGGCGCCCCGCCGCACCCGGATGCTGTTGGGCTGCAGATCTATCTGCGCCCCCATGCGCTCGGCCGCCTGCACAAAGGCAATGTCACCCTGGATCGAGCTTGAGCCTATGCCCTGGATGTCCAGCGCCTGCCCGGTGGCGGCAATCGCACCGAGCGCTACAAAATAGCTGGCTGAAGACGCATCGCCCTCGACATACACCTCCCCAGGCGACTGGTAGCAACTGCCGGCCGGAATCACGAAGCGTTGCCAGCCCTCGCGTCGCACCGCGATGCCAAAGCGTTGCAAGAGTTTGAGGGTGATTCCAATATAGGGCTTGGAGATCAGCTCGCCCACCACCTCGATGCACACATCGGACCGCGCCACCAGCGGCAAGGCCATCAGCAGGGCGGTGAGGAACTGGCTCGAGACATCGCCGCGCACTCGTATCGGCGCATCGAGCTTGAGGGCGGGGGCCGGCCGCAGGCGCAGCGGCGGATACCCCTGCTGGCCCAGGTAGTCCACAGGGCAGCCCAGCTGTCGCAGTGCATCAACCAGGTCACCAATGGGTCGCTCGTGCATCCGCGGTACGCCCGAGAGTTCGAAGTCGCCGCCCATCAAGGCCAAGGCCGCAGTCAGCGGTCGCATGGCCGTACCGGCATTGCCAAGAAAGAGCCGCGCTTGCCTGTTGGCCGCCCGCCCGCCCAGACCGGTGATGACCGCGGTATGACCGCTGCGCTCGATGAGGCAACCGAGCTCTTGCAGGGCGGCCAACATGACCGCGGTGTCATCTGAATCGAGCAGGTCGTGGACCACGGTTTCGCCGCGGCTCAAGGCAGCCAGCAGCAAGACGCGGTTGGAAATACTCTTGGAGCCGGGCAATCGCACGCGGCCCGATGCGCTTTGCAAAGGGGGCAGGTCGAGGGCAGGAATCTGAAACATGAAACTGATGGGGGGCGGCTGCGGCGCGATCAAAGGTCTTTGGACACCGCGCCCATTTTCCAGAAGCCGCGCCGCTGGCTGACCTCGGTGATGAAGTCCTTGAGCGCTTTGCCATCGCCCTGTTGGATCAGTTGCTCAAGCACGAACAGGCTCTCATGCAGCCGCTGTGATTGCGCCAGCACCTCGCTGGCGTTGGCCAACAGCACATCGGTCCACAGCTGCGGATCGGCTGCGGCGATACGGGTGCTGTCCCGAAAGCCCGGTCCGGCCACCGCGAGATAACTTTCGCCCTCGGCCTGTTTAAGCAAACTCCCCATGAAGGCAAATGCCAGCAGATGCGGGAAGTGGCTGATCGCGGCAAGCGCGCGGTCGTGCTCATCGGCGTCCATACAACGCACGGTGCAGCCCAAGGCAAGCCACAGGGCACGGGCGCGAGCGATCTGCTCCGGGCTGTTGGCGGCCAGGGGTGTGAGGATCAGCTGCTGACCCTGGTAGAGCTGCGCATCGGCATGGTCGATGCCGGCCACTTCCTTGCCGCAGATGGGGTGGGCGGGCATGAACTGACCGATGCGCTCGCCCAGGGCTTGCTTGGCAGCCAGCACAACATCACATTTTGTCGATCCGACATCCATCACCAGCGCCTCTGCCGCCAGACCGGGCAGCAGGGCCTCCAGGGTACTGCCAGTGGACGCCACCGGAACAGCGATCAGCACCAAATCGGCCTGCCTGACCGCGTCGGCCGGCGAGGTCGCCACCTCATCGACGATACCCAAATCCTGCGCACGCCGGGTGCTTTTTTCAGAGCGGCTGTAGCCGCTGACCGCGCTGACCAAGCCCGCGCGGCGGGCGGCCAGGGCGAAGGAGCCCCCCATCAGTCCACAGCCGATCAGCGCGAGTCGCTTGAACATGGCCGAGCCTATTGAGACACCGGGTAAGAACCCAGCACCTTGTAGAAGGCGCACAACTGCTGGAGCTGCTCGAGCGCAGCGGCCACCGGTGCCTGGGTGATGTGCCCCTCGATGTCGATGTAGAAGAAGTACTCCCACTGCCCGGACTTGGCCGGGCGCGACTCAAAACGGGTCATCGACACGCCGTGGACCTTCAGGGGCACGAGCAGGTCGTGCACCGCGCCCGGCCGGTTGGGCACCGACACCACCAGACTGGTGCAGTCCCTGCCCGAAGCCGGTGGGGTGGCCAAGGTCTGGGGCAGGCAGATCACGGCAAATCGCGTTTTGTTGTGAGCCTCATCCTGGATGGCGTGGCGCGCAATATGCAGACCAAATTGGGTGGCCGCACGCTCGCTCGCGATCCCCGCCCAGGCAGGGTTGGTGCTGGCCAGCCGGGCTCCTTCGGCATTGCTTGAAACGGCGCGTCGCTCGGCCTGCGGCAGGTTCTGGCTGAGCCAGCCCTGGCACTGAGCCAGCGCTTGCGGGTGGGCCAGTACCGCCTCAATGCCTTGGAGTGAGTCGCTGCTGCGCAGCAGGTTGTGCCGGATCATCAGGCTGACTTCGCCCACCACATGCACCGGCGAGCGAAGGAACAGATCCAGCGAGCGGGCGACCACGCCTTCGGTGGAGTTTTCCATGCCGACCACGCCAAAGTGAGCGGTGCCTGCGGCCGTGGCATGGAAGACCTCGTCAAAGCTGGCGCAGTAAATCAGCTGCGCTGCGCTGCCAAAAAACTCGAGTGCGGCCTGTTCGCAGAAAGTGCCTTGCGGTCCGAGTACAGCCACGCGCTGAGGCGCTTCCAAGGCCAGGCAGGCCGACATGATCTCGCGCCAGATGGTCTGCACATGCTCGGCCTTGAGGGGGCCGGGGTTGTTTTGCGTGATCTTCTCGATCACCTGGGTCACACGGTCCGGCCGAAAAAAGGCCGAGCCCTCGGCCCGTTTGATGTCGCCCACCTGCTCGGCCAACCGGGCCCGCTCGTTGAGGAGCTGCAGCAATTGCGCGTCGATGCCGTCGATCTGGACCCGCAGCGCGGCCAGTGCTTGCGATTGCAGAGGGGTCTGGCTCATGGTTTTAGCTCCGGCTCAAGGCCCAATTCCGAGGCCCAATCGCACCGAGGGCGGCGCTCCTACAGGCACACTCTGCGCCGCGGGCGGCGGCCCTTTGCGCTGAGGGCAGCGCACCGATTTGTTGTGTGGGAGCCGCGCCCTCGCGGCGATCGCACTTCGGCCCCCACTGAACAAATTGACCCCAGGTCTTTGCATATCCCCTACACCTCGCGCTCGAATTCGCGCATGTAATCCACCAGGGCCTGCACCCCCTCCAGGGGCATGGCGTTGTACAGGGAGGCGCGCATGCCCCCCACCGACTTGTGCCCCTTGAGCTGCAGCAGCCCCGCGGCGCGAGCGCCTTCCAGGAAGGCTGTGTTTCTGGGGTGGCTGGGGTCTGCGATGGCCTGACCTTTTTCGTCGCGCAGAAAAAAAGGCACATTCATCCGCGAGCGTACCGACGGGTCAACCGGGTTGGTGTAGAGCTGCGAGCCGTCAATACAGCTGTAAAGCAAGCGGGCTTTGGCCAAGTTGCGCGCTTCGAGCGCTGCCACGCCGCCTTGGCTTTTGAGCCACTGAAAGGTCAGGCCGGCCATGTAGATGGCATAAGTGGGCGGCGTGTTGTACATCGAGTTGTTCTGCGCGACCAACTGATAGTTGAAGGCCGACGGACAGATGGGCAACGCCCGGCCCAGCAGGTCTTTGCGCACCACCACCAGAGTCAGGCCGGCTGGCCCCAGGTTTTTCTGGGCGCCGCCGAAGGCCAGGCCCACTCTGGACCATTGCAGCGATCGCGAGGCCACATGCGAAGAAAAATCGACGACCAGAGGCGCAGCGCTGCCCAGGGCCTGCAAATCCGGGAGTTCATCAAACTCCACGCCATGGATGGTCTCGTTGCTGCACACATGCACATACTGTGCATTACTGCTGATTTGCCAAGTGCTCGGTGCTGGGATGGCGCAAAAAGCCTGTGCTTGCCCCGAGGCAGCGATGCGCGCCGATCCGTAGCGCGCCGCCTCTTGATGCGACTTCTCGCTCCAGCTGCCGGTGAGAACAAAATCCATCACTCCGCCTTGGCCGAGATTGAGTGGCACGATCGCGTTTTCCGCCAGGCCGCCGCCTTGCATGAACAGGATCGCGAAGCTATCGGGCACGGCCAGCAGTTCGCGCAAATCGCGCTCAGCGGTTTCGCAGATGGAGGTGAATTCCTTGCCGCGGTGGCTCATCTCCATCACGCTCATACCGCTGCCTTGCCAGTTGAGCATGTCCCGGGCCGCGCTCTGCAGCACCTCCTCGGGCATGGCAGCCGGGCCGGCCGAGAAGTTGTAGGGTCTGGCCATCATGCCTCTGGCGTGTCGGCCTCGCCCGCGTCGTCGCCTTGCGCATCGTTTTCAACGATGCGTTGCAGCCCGGACAGCTTGGAGCCGTCGTCCAGGCTGATCAGCGTCACACCTTGCGTGGCCCGTCCGAGTTCGCGGATCTCGCCCACCCGTGTACGAACCAGGACCCCCCGGTCGGTAATGAGCATGATCTCGTCGTCGGCGTGCACCAAAGTTGCCGCCACCACCTTGCCGTTGCGCTCGCTTTGCTGGATGGCGATCATTCCCTTGGTCCCCCGCCCGTGGCGGGTGTATTCGGTGATCGAGGTGCGCTTGCCAAAGCCGTTTTCGGTGGCGGTCAGCACGCTTTGCTGCTCGTCCTCGGCCACCAGCATCGCGATCACTCTCTGGCCGTCCTCGAGCATCATGCCGCGCACCCCGCGCGCGTTTCGGCCCATGGGTCGAACATCGTTCTCGTCGAAGCGCACCGCCTTGCCGCCATCAGAAAATAGCATCACATCGTGCTTGCCGTCGGTAAGCGCCGCGCCAATCAGGTAATCACCCTCGTCCAGGTCCACGGCGATGATGCCGGCCTTGCGCGGGTTGCTGAATTCGTCGAGCGCGGTCTTCTTGACCGTGCCCATGGAAGTGCTCATGAACACATAGTGGTCGGCCGGGAAGCTGCGGAACTCGCCGGTGAGCGGCAGCACCACGGTGATTTTCTCGCCTTCGGCCAGCGGGAACATATTGACGATGGGTCGCCCGCGCGAGCCGCGCGAGCCCGCCGGCACTTCCCAGACCTTGAGCCAGTACAGCCGCCCCCGGTTGGAGAAGCACAGGATGTAGTCGTGCGTGTTGGCGATGAAAAGCTGGTCGACCCAGTCGTCCTCTTTGGTGGCGGTGGCCTGCTTGCCGCGACCGCCGCGCTTTTGTGCCCGGTACTCTGACAACGGCTGGCTTTTGATGTAGCCCTGGTGTGAGAGCGTGACCACCATGTCGGTCGGGGTGATCAGGTCCTCGGTGGACAAATCGACCGAGCTGTGCTCGATCTGGCTGCGCCTCAGGCCCAATTTCGACTGGCCAAACTCCTGGCGAATCAGTTTGAGTTCGTCGCCGATGATGGTCGACACCCGTTCGGGCCTGGCCAGAATATCGAGCAGGTCGTCGATCTCGGCCATGACCGCCTTGTATTCGGCGACGATTTTGTCTTGCTCCAGGCCGGTCAGGCGCTGCAAGCGCATTTGCAGGATCTCCTGCGCTTGCGTTTCCGATAGCTTGTACAGACCGTCGCCGCCCATGCCGAATTCTCTGGGCAGATTTTCGGGGCGATAGTCGTCGGCGTTGACGAGTGCTCCGTCGGCACGCGTGCGGGTGAGCATTTGCCGCACCAGAGCGCTGTCCCAGGCGCGGGCCATCAGCTCGGCCTTGGCCACCGGCGGCGTGGCCGATTCACGGATGATGCGAATGAACTCGTCGATATTGGCCAGGGCCACGGCCAGGCCCTCGAGCACATGGCCGCGTTCGCGCGCCTTGCGCAGATTAAAGACGGTGCGCCGCGTCACCACCTCGCGGCGGTGCGAGAGGAAGACGGCGATCAGGTCCTTGAGGTTGCACAGCTTGGGCTGGCCGTCCACCAGGGCCACCATGTTCATGCCGAAGGTGTCCTGCAGCTGCGTCTGCTTGTACAGGTTGTTGAGCACCACCTCGGGCACTTCGCCGCGCTTGAGCTCGATCACCAGACGCATGCCCGACTTGTCGGACTCGTCCTGGATGTGGCTGATGCCTTCGAGCTTTTTTTCGTGCACCAGCTCGGCCATGCGCTCCTGCAGCGTCTTTTTGTTGACCTGGTAGGGCAGCTCGTCGACGATGATGGCCTGGCGCTGCCCTTTGTCGATGTCCTCGAAGTGGCACTTGGCGCGCATGACGATGCGGCCGCGGCCGGTGCGGTAGCCCTCCTTGACGCCGCTCATGCCGTAAATGATGCCGGCGGTAGGAAAGTCGGGCGCGGGCACGATCTCCATCAGCTCATCGACTGAGGCCTCGGGGTTCTTGAGCAGGTGCAGGCAGGCGTCGACCACCTCGTTGAGGTTGTGCGGCGGGATGTTGGTGGCCATGCCCACGGCGATGCCGCCCGAGCCGTTGACCAGCAGGTTGGGCATGCGCGTGGGCAGCACCAGCGGCTCTTTTTCAGAGCCGTCGTAGTTGGGGCCGAAGTCCACGGTCTCTTTGTCCAGGTCGGCCAGCAACTCGTGGGCAATCTTGGCCAGGCGGATTTCGGTGTAGCGCATGGCCGCGGCGTTGTCGCCATCGACCGAGCCGAAGTTGCCCTGGCCATCGACCAGCATGTGGCGCATGGAAAAATCCTGCGCCATGCGCACAATGGTGTCGTAGACCGACTGGTCGCCGTGCGGGTGGTATTTGCCGATGACATCGCCGACGATGCGCGCCGACTTTTTGTAGGGCCGGTTCCAGTCGTTGTTGAGCTCGTGCATGGCAAATAGCACGCGCCGGTGTACGGGCTTGAGGCCATCGCGCGCATCAGGCAGGGCCCGCCCCACGATCACGCTCATCGCGTAGTCGAGGTAGCTGCGCCGCATCTCCTCTTCCAGACTGATGGGGAGCGTTTCTTTGGCGAATTGAGTCATGGGCTGGAGTTGGGTCGAGGCGGCACGGGCAGGGCCGCATCAGAGGCCCGATGCGGCGGGTTTCGCCCGGGTTTCGGTGGTCCGGCGGCGCACGCGCTGGGAGAACGCTTAGATTAAAGAGAGTCATTTTACGGCCGCGTGGGCGACCTTCCTGACTGGCTGGGGCGTGGATGCGGCCTGGGGCCATGTCGCTTCTGAACAACATCGGGCCGCCTGCAATCGGCCCCGTGTCTTCAGGGCCGTTGCCGAAGCGCTGGACCCCTGTGGCACAATCGGCTTGTCCCGGGGGGGTTTCTCCCGGGCCCGTTTTATTCTCGCAGCCCGGCTGCGGCTCTCTAGAGGAAGACCATGAAGAAACTCAATAAAGTGGCAATGTTGTTCGCCTCGGCAGTGGTGGCCAGCGCCGCAGGTGCTCAGACCATCGACAACTGGAGAAACGGAACCGGCGATCTCGTCTGGAAGAACGGTAACAACGAGCTGTGCTGGCGCAATGCCAACTGGACTCCGGCTACCGCTGCGCGCGGTTGCGATGGCGCAATCGTGGCTCAACCAGCGCCTGCCCCGGCGCCAGCTGCGGCCCCCCGTCCGGCACCCGCACCCGCACCCGCACCCGCACCGGCCGCTCCTCCGCCTGCTCCCGCACCGGCCCCTGCCGCGGCACCCGCTCCCGCGCCGGCACCCGCTCCCGCGCCGGCACCGGCACCGGCTGCTCGCGCGGCGGCTGCCCCCGCCGCACCGGCCCAGGCCGCTACCAAGGTCACCTACGCTGCCGATTCGTTCTTTGACTTCGACAAGGCCGTGGTCAAGCCCGAGGCTCGCGCCAAGCTTGACGACCTGGTCGGCAAGGTCAAGGGCATCAGCCTGGAGGTGGTGATTGCAGTCGGTCACACCGATGCAGTCGGCGCCGATGCCTACAACCAGAAACTGTCGGTGCGTCGCGCCGAGGCTGTCAAAGCCTATCTGGTGAGCAAAGGTATTGAGAAGAACCGCATCTATACCGAGGGCAAGGGCAAGAAGTCGCCCGTGGCTGACAACAAGACGGCCGAAGGTCGTGCCAAAAACCGTCGCGTTGAGATCGAAGTGGTGGGTACTCGTCCCAACCGGTGATCGATAGCGCTCCCTGAAAAACCGGCCCATGTGGCCGGTTTTTGTATGTCCGGTCCGTTAGCGGCCCATCGCCGCAAGCGTGTTTTTGATCAGCCCCAGGCAGCCCCCCCGGCCTGGCGCCGATAATCCGTGCATGCATGCCACAGACAATGTCGACCCCGCCGAACTGGCCAAGTTCTCTGACCTGGCCCATCGCTGGTGGGACACCGAGAGCGAATTTCGTCCCCTGCACCAGATCAACCCGCTGCGCCTGAATTGGATCGTTGACATTGCTCCGATCGAGGGCAAGCAGGTGCTCGATGTGGGCTGCGGCGGCGGCATTCTGGCCGATGCCATGGCGCGGCGCGGCGCCAGCGTGCTGGGCATCGATCTGGCCACCAAGGCCCTGAAGGTGGCTCAGCTGCATGCGCTGGAGGCCCAGACGCCACGCGTGCAGTATCGTGAGATCAGCGCCGAAGCCCTGGCCGCCGAGCAGCCCGCCTCGTTTGATGTGGTCACCTGCATGGAAATGCTCGAGCATGTGCCCGATCCGTCGTCGGTGGTGCGGGCCTGCTCGCAATTGGTCAAGCCGGGCGGCCATGTTTTTTTCTCGACGCTCAACCGCAACCCCAAGAGCTTTGTGTTTGCCATTGTGGGGGCGGAGTATGTGCTCAATCTGCTGCCCAAAGGCACGCACGAGTACGCTAAGTTCATCAAGCCCAGCGAGCTCGCCCAGTACGCCAGGCAGGCCGGACTCGAGCTGCAGCACACCAAGGGCCTGCAGTACAACCCCTTGACCCGGCGCTACTGGCTCAATAGCGACACCAGCGTCAACTACATGCTTGGCTTTCAGAAGGCGTGACCATGTTTGCCGATGTGCGTGCCGTGCTGTTTGACCTCGACGGCACCCTCATCGACAGTGCCCCCGACCTCGGGGCTGCGGCTGACAAGATGCGCACCGATCGTGGCATGCCCTCTCTGTCCCTGCACACCTACCGCCCCATGGCCGGTGCCGGCGCCCGCGGCATGATCGGGGTGGCCTTCGGGCATGGCCCGGACTATCCGGATTACGAGGCGCTCAAGAACGAGTTTCTGGGTAACTATGAGGCCTGCATGACCGAGCGCACCCGGGCCTTCGACGGTGTTGCCGAATTGCTTGATGCCCTGGGCCGCTTCGGCCTGGTCTGGGGCGTAGTCACCAACAAGATGGAGCGCTTTGCCCTGCCGCTGACGCGGCACATGCCGGTGTTTGCCAGCGCAGGCACGGTTGTGGGCGGTGACACCACGGCGCACGCCAAGCCGCATCCGGCGCCCTTGCTTGAGGCCGCCCGCAGGCTCGATTTGCTGCCCCGCCACTGCGTCTATGTGGGCGACGATGAGCGCGACATCGTCGCCGGCAGGGCGGCCGGCATGGTCACGGTGGCAGCCCGCTACGGCTATCTGGGGCTCAAGAGCGACACGCTCAGCTGGGGTGCCCATGCACACATTGATACACCGCTGGAGCTCTTGAAATGGCTCCCCAGGCCTTAAACTAGCTGCTTGGGGCTGCATTGGTTTCGACGCGGGTTCGGACGCGGTGTGGTGCATGTCGAGCTTGGTGTGCTCGTAAATCCTGCCAAAACAAACTAACTGCAAACGACGAACGTTTCGCACTCGCAGCTTAATTGCCTGTGAGCTTTGCAACAGCCTGCTGATGGGCTGGGCAAGGGGTGAAGGCGCAAGCCCGAGCTCCCGGCTGCAAAGTTAATCCACATCAGCTGGCCGCCACCCGGGTGCCTTGGGTGGAGGCGAGACTCAAGGGTACTGGCTTTGCAGGTAGCGTGCGACTGCGCGACCTGCGAGGCGAGATCCAAAACAGACCGCTAAACATGTAGATCTGCCCGAACAAGGCTTGCGGACGCGGGTTCGAGTCCCGCCAGCTCCACCATTACAAAATTTAAAGGCCGCTAAGGATGTATCCGAAGCGGCCTTTTTCTATGGAAAATCAACAGCTTACGGACTCTGTCATTCTTGCTTAAGCCAAGGAAGGCTTTTGACAACCAGGGCAAAACCGGGGAACATGTCGGGGAACAGCTTCCAATTCGACAGCTTAGACCGGGGAACAACCATGCTGACCGATGCCAAGTGCCGCAATGCCACCTGCCCGCCTGATAGGAAGCGGTTGCGTCTGACCGATGCCGGGGGCCTGTATCTGGAGGTAAGCCCGGCCGGGGCTAAACGCTGGTTTTTGAAGATTTACCAGGGCGACAAGGAAACCCGGCTTGCCCTGGGCAGTTATCCGGAGGTGAGTCTTGCCGCTGCCAGGGAAGGGCGTGATGCTGCCAAAGCACTCAAGAGGCAGGGCGGTGATCCGATCAGCGCCAAGAAGCTAAAAAAGCTGCGCGATGGCATTGCGGCAGATGACACCTTTGAAGCCATTGCCCGTCAGTGGTACGTCAAGCAGATTGGCAACTGGTCAGCAGTCCATGCCAAGACCGTGCAGAGGCGCATGGAGCGCGACCTATTTCCCTGGATTGGCAAACGGCCTATGGCGCAGATTCACGCGCTGGAGCTGGAGGCTGCGCTGCACAAGATAGAGGAGCGCGGCTCTGTAGAGACAGCCCACCGGGTGCTGGATATTGCGCGGCAGGTTTGGGAGTATTGGCTACCGTCTGCCAAGGTCGAGCAGCGCAACATAGCCGAGGGTTTGAAGGCGCGCTTGCAGCCTTTCACTCGCAAGAATTACGCTGCCATATTGGACACAGTGCGGCTGGGCGAGATGCTCCGGTCTATCAAGCACTACAAGGGCGGGGTTGTTGCCAGGGTAGCCCTGCAACTGACCCCCATGCTCTATCAGAGGCCAGGCAACCTGCGGATGATGGAGTGGGCCGAGGTAGACCTGGAGGCCGCACTGTGGACTATCCCCAGCGCCAAGATGAAGCGCACCGTGCAGCAAAAGATCAGCGGTGAGCCTCATGCCGTGCCGCTGCCCAGACAGGCGGTTGAACTGCTCAAGGCGCTGCACCCGACTACAGGCCATGGCCGCTATGTGTTCCCCGGTGAGCGCGACCATGACAGGCCGATGAGCGACAACACGGTCAGGAGCGCCCTCTATGCGCTGGGCTACGGCGAAGAACAAAAGCCCCACGCCTTCAGAGCTACCGCCAGGACATTATTGGTGGACGAACTGGGCCTCGATTGGAAGGTCATTGAGGCTAACCTCGCGCATGGGGCAAGAGACAAGCTAGGCCGCAGCTACAACCGAACCCAATACATCCAGCAGCGCTTTGACATGGCGCAGCAGTGGGCTGATTACCTGGACAAGCTCGCTGCAGGTGGCGAGGTAGTTGCATTGAAGAGGGCTTGAGACATGAGCCCAGGGACTTACCGCAAAGCTATATTAACCCAGGGGCTGCTCGCTCACGCCACTGCCCCGGAGCCAGAAGGCACGCCGCTGAGCGATGAGCAGAGGCAGGAGGCCATAAGGCGATATCGCATCGAGGCTGCCATTCAGCTACCGCTAGATGAGCTACTGACGATTGTTGTAATGCGGTTTGAGGCAGACCCCAAATTCAGAACGGAGCTGCGAAACATAAGCCGCAATAGAGGTAGGCCGGATAAGCCTGGACGCAGGGGCAGGCTGTCGAAAGCGCAGACTTATTGCCAAGTTCAACTGCAGCGCCTTAGTGGCAAAAGCAGGGTGGAGGCCATCGAAGCTGTTGCTAGGCATTACGGTAAAACTATTGGCAATGTTCAGCGCCAATACGAGGCTGAAGCAAGCCGAATCAAAAAGGCCCACTCCGCTCGACAAGAGACCGGCTAATCGGTCAATTAACCGGTCTGGTGCGCTTGCACGAAGCGCCCTATCGTTCCCTCTGCGTGTCGGGCACTGAGTGCCTTTAAATCGAACGGAGGAACAATGGAAATCTGGCGCATCCAGGTCGTCAAGGCCGCTACCGGCTACCGCAGCACGGCCACGATCTACAACTACATCAACGCTGGTATTTGGACTAAACCTGTCCGTATTGGCCAACGGAGCGTGGGCTGGCCCAGCGATGAGGTCATTGCAATCAGCCGCGCTCGGGTGGCGGGCGCCACCGATGAGCAACTCAAGGAGCTGGTGACCCGCCTTCACGCCAAGCGGAAGGGGCTGCTTGAGGAGGTGCTGCATGGCTAACAACCTCTTCTGGGCTATGCTGGGAGATGCCACCCTCACCGCCGCATCAACGCTCCTTGGCACCGCACCATGGATGGTGTCATGAGCGCGACCAACAGAACGGCCCGGTGGTGCGCCAACACCGCCAGGCCACAGTCCAACAACACCGCGAAGCTTAACGCCCCTTCCGCAAACTCGGCAAGCGGCTTTAACCGTGAGCTGTTGCCCGAGCCGGTTGCCTACTACGAGGCCCAGGGCTTGGCCCTACAAGGCCCGCGCAGTACCCAGTGGCGCACCACCGAGTGCCGCTTTCACGGAGGCAGCGATTCCATGCGGATCAGGGTGGCTACAGGAGCGTTTGTCTGCATGGCCTGTGGAGCAAGGGGTGGCGATGTGCTGGCCTACGAGATGGCGGTGTATGGCATTGGATTCGTCGCAGCCGCTAAGCGGCTGGGCGCATGGACGGGTGGCGATGCTCCACAGCGGCACATCAGGCCCACAGCACTGAGCGCCCGGGACGCGCTGTCGGTGCTGGCCGATGAAGCCAACCTGATCGCGATTGAGGGCACGCGCATGGGCAGCGGGATTGTTCCGTCTGCTGCCGATCTGGAGCGCACACGAAGGGCCGCAGCGCGGGTCAGGCACGTCCGGGAGATGTTCGCATGAGCGCCGTTCCAACCATTGAAGGCGTACCCGCTACGCGCCTCTCCCCGCCAGAGCGACCAGTCCCAGACGAGCGCCAGAGGCGGTTTGAGGCTATCGACCGGGACATGAAAGCCTCGGAAGCGGCGCTGGATGACCGATGGCCTGATCCAATGCCACTGCCCGAGGCTTTGCCTCCAGTGGCTGCATTTGAACCCGGCCTGCTGCCAGAAGCCCTGCGCGATTGGGTGGCAGACATTGCCCACCGAATGCAATGCCCTGTTGATTTCACGGCGGTCGGTGCTGTGGTGGCCATCTCATCGCTGATTGGCGCAAGGGCTGTTGTAGCGCCCAAAGCGGAGGATAACTGGACTGTCTGCCCCAATCTGTGGGGTCAGGCTATTGGCAATCCTGGCGTGATGAAGACACCCGCTTTACTTGAGGTCGTGGGGCCCGTTAGCAGGTTAGAGGATGCCGAGCGAAAAGCACACCAGATCAAGCACGACGAATGGAAGGTCGAATGCGAGCTCGATAAGCTGGCTTCAGAAAGGAACCGACAACAGGCCAAAGAGCTAGCAGTCAAAGACCGGGAGAAGGCCCGGGGGCTGCTTACCCCGACAGAGGCTGCGCCCGAGCCTGTGGCACGGAGGTACATGGTCAACGATTCGACCGTTGAAAAGCTGCAAGAAATCCTGGTGAGCAACCCGTGGGGGCTGTTGGTGTTTCGCGACGAGCTGCATGGTTTGATCTGCCAGATGGATCGCCCCGGACAGGAAGGGTCGAGGGGCTTTTACCTGACCGGCTATGACGGCAAGTCGGGATACACCACTGACCGGGTGATCCGTGGCACTAACCATATCCCCAGGGTTTGCCTTGCCATGCTGGGCAGCATTCAGCCCGGCAAGGTGCAAAGCTACATTCGCGAGGCAGTTAATGGCGGCGCGGGTGATGACGGTTTGTTGCAGCGCTTTGGGCTGACCGTTTGGCCTGATATAAACCCCGCCTTCACCAATGTGGACATGAAACCAGACACCCGCGCAAGGGAGCGAGCCGAGGCAGTGTTTACAAGGCTAAACGACTTGCAACCCACCTGGGACAACGAGCCGCAGATATGGCGATTTAGCCCAGGAGCGCAAGACCTGTTTAGGCGGTGGTATGAGCCTTTCATGACCGAGATGCGGGGCGGTGAGTTGCACCCCGCTCTGGTTTCGCACCTGACCAAATACGCCAAGCTGATCCCTGCGCTGGCCCTGATCTTTGCTCTGGTCGACACACCCGACAGCGGCTGCGTCATTCACGAGCGCGAGCTTGCCAGGGCGCTGGATTGGGGCGACTACCTGCGAACCCACGCCGAGCGGCTCTATTCGGCTGCTGTGCGCCCTGATACCTATGTCGCAAAGCAACTGCTCGACAAGATCGGGGCTGGCAAGCTGCGCGATACCGATGGAGTGGTGATGGAAGCCTTCACCCCTAGGGAGGTAGTTCACAAAAGCTGGAGCGGCCTAGGCAGCACAGAGGTTGTCAACAAAGCCGCAGACCTGCTGGCCGAGTATGGCTGGCTGGAAGCGGAAATAGTTAAATCACCAGACATCCGAGGCCGAGGTAGGAACAGCGTTCGCTACTTGATCCACCCCAAGCTGCTGAAGGGGGGTCGGTGATGGGCAAGTGGATGAGCGGTTTGGAAAACCAAAAAAGGCCCGTGAGTGGGGCTACGAAAACAACAGAAACGGCTAAACCGCATGACAAAGGTGTTTTTGTAGTTTCTGTAGCTCCCACCCAAGGGCATTTTGAAAATTTGGAGGGGGCGAGGCAAGAGACACAGGCTGCGGTTGTGAGTCCGAAAAGCCACCGATACGGGGCTACAAAAACTACAGAAACGGCCAAGCGCAGCCCCCCGCCCGATGACCTGTGGCCCAGGCTTGAGGCCATAGCCAACAAGTGCTGCGACCACTGGCGGGACAGTCCAGAGCGCCGCGCTGAGATGCTGGCCGACCTGCGCGCCATGACACCAGATTGGCAGCGGCATTGGATCGAACACCTGGAGGCCAGCTATGGCAAGCCCAAGTAAGGAGGACGGAAGATGATTGACGCATTGATCGCCGGCAAGCTCTACGCCGCGCCCAGATCCTTGACCAGCAAGGCGGGTAAGCCCTTCGCCACTGCCAAGCTAACCGTAGCGGCGGCAGATGGGCAGTCGGTATTTGTCAATGCGATCGCCTTTGACTCGCAAGCTGTCGCCCGGCTGCTGGCGCTGACGCAGGGCGAAGCGGTAGCGGTATGCGGCACGGTCACACCTACCGTTTACGAGGATAAGCAAGGCCAACACCGCCCCGCGCTAGATGTGGTGGCGCAGCAGGTGCTCACCGTCTATCAGGTCACCCGCAAGCGCAAGGCAGCGTGTGACCTCGTCGGAGAGGAGGCGGTGTGACCATTGAATTCAAGCTGCCGCCTAAGCCGGTCATCAAGCGCCCGCCAAAGGACACCCTTCCCCCCCGGGGGGCTAGCGCCGGAGAGGGGATACCCCCCGAAAATTTTCCTGAGAAATTTCCCAGGAGGAGAAGAAGGCGCGGTCAGCCAGACCATCCACGGGTCAGCGAGAAGCCACCTCATACAAAGTTTGCTGTCATACCTAGCAGGGCAATCACAGACCCTCGCATCAACACCCGCAAGCCGCTGCTGCTTCTGCTGGGTGCGCTGGGGATTCACGCCAGCGTGTGGGGCATCTGCTATCCAAGCCAGCGCCGCTTGGCTGCCCTTTGCGGCAAGTCGCCTTCATGGGCCGGGAAGTACCTGTCTGAACTCAAGCGCCTGGGCTACGTACGTCGGTTGGTGCCACCGAATTACCGAGGCCCACGCTCAGCGCATCGGCTGCAAGTCCTTTGGCGAGGAGATGATCCATTGCCACCAAAAGAAGCGAAATGGGAAACAGCCCCTTGGTGCTGGCGCTGACTGCTCTCGGCATGCTATTTGATTTCGGCAACTATCCTCTTCACCTCGGTATCGATTTGCGGCCAGCTGATATCCCCGTTTTTTGCGTGAATAAGGTCAAATATCGAACTATGTGCCTTCGTCCGCACAGCGCCCTTCAGCTCAGGGAGGGTAAAGGGAACGAGCGCAATCTCTTCGTATTCGATCCAGCCGACAAAAGTTTGGACATCGCCGCCCCTTTTCGTCCAAACGCCATCCAGAGTTCCGGTGTAGTTCGCCTTACATCGAGCGAACAAAATCGCATCACATATATCTTTGGCTCGCTGGTACTTGTTGATGCCTGTGGATTGACCCCGGGGCGTGATCTCAGGCCTAGAGAAACGCCCTTTGTCACCGCTCAAAGGGAGGTCAGCACGGGCTGCAAAGACCTTCACGCGCTCCAGCTTTTCCCCGTCTCGACTTGGGAATGAAATTACCCTGTCGATGTCCCGAAAGCGATTCACGTCAACAAGGAACGCCTTGTTCACAAGCGGCTCAATCTTTTGATTGATTTCAGTTAACTTCAACTGTAGTTCTGCCGTTTGACTTTCAAGGATCTCAGAAATTCGTTCGCCGATGTCGAAATGAATGTCGCTGGACGAGCAGCGCTTAATTTCAAGCTTTTCGCATGCCGTTACCAGGGGGGCCTTACGACCTCCACACCCCGCGAGAAGCACCAAGGCAACGATGGGCAGGAACACCGAGATTTGGCGAACTCGCATCTGTCTTCAAATTACTAATATGTTGTGAAGACAAGTCTAGCGTCAAAAGCGAATCTCGCCCAGTATGTTGGGCAAGAAAAAACCGTCAGTGGGTGTCGCCTTCGGAAGGGTGCTTCGAGAGCTCCGACAGGAGCGCGGCCTGTCCCAGGAGGCGCTGGCGCTCGAGGCCGACCTGCAGCGGAACTACATTAGCCTGATCGAGCGGGGGATCAACCAGCCAACGATTACAACGATCTTCAAGCTGGCAGCGGCCCTCGAGGTGAGGCCGAGTGAGTTCATAAAACTTGTCGAACAGCCATCAGCGGGCTAGCACTGAAGAGCCTTAACTGCGACTTGGGTCTCAAAGACGCCGATTTTTAGCGTTTAGCCTGCGCAAACCAAGTATCGTAACGTTCAAAGCGAGACGCCTTGACCTTTCCGTCGGGGTGGAATCCTACCAAGTCCCACTTGCCGTCATAGTCCGTATCGTGAAAAGATCGATCCCATTTTCCGTCTCGATCAAGATCAAAAACCACAATGTCTGGTTTGGAGTCTTTGTTTATGTCGAAGACGAGCATGGCTGCTCTCGCTTTGTCCTTGGGTAGCCTCAGCTCCAAATCAGGCAGCCCATCACAATCGGTGTCATAGCCAGTGACGTTCATCGAGCCATCTTCACTGACCCTCTCATACAGTTCTCTAAGCTCGCCGGCTTTACAACCCGTTGCAGCGACTGCTGGGGGAGACGCTGGTACTGCGGCCGCGTATCGATCAACAGACCGGTTGAGAAAATTTCGCACTTCGTCAACTGTCACTGCAAAATTTAGTCCTTCTGCTCCCGCTACCTTAAAGCTGTTGATCCCGACAACGCGTCCGCTGTCTCCGATCAAGGGGCCGCCAGAATTGCCGGGATTTATCGGCGTCTGAGTCTGGATTACGGAAGCTTGATGAGCCAATTTGGTTGAACCTGTCCAGCTGTAGTCCCTACGAATCTGGCTAACTACGCCCTTCGTGTAAGTCCAAGACTCGCCTGTCGGATGCCCAACAGCATGCACATCCGCTCCCACCTCAATTTCATCCATTGAGCCAAGCGGAAGTGGCCGGACGCTCGTGGGGACGGTGCTCACTCGCAGCAAAGCCAAATCAGCAACTTGATCTACCCGGAGAACCCTTGCGGGGCGAGCGTCGTTTCTTGTGATCCTCGACCCTTCAAGAATCGGCTTAAAAAAAACTGCGACTTCGCTAGCGTTAGCGACTACATGCCAGTTGGTGAGGATGTCGCCTGCACTCGATATCAAGACCCCTGACCCGATACCATCTTTAGTCCCGATCAGTACGACCGCTGGGGAAGCCGCCCGGTAAATCGCCGCCTCTTTTGCACCTCTCAGCATCCCGGGCTTGTCTGGCTGGATAGTGGACAGCACTCGAGCGATTGGCACTCCGGGAGGCGCTGGAGGCCATGCGTTTTCGAGCATCGTCTGTGCTTGTAAGTCAATCGGCTTTCCTCTTACCGCCCCCGACACAGACTCCCTCGACATCGCCGGTAAATCTCGAGGCAGGATGGGTGTCAAAGTATCAGCCCAAATGGTTGATACGCTTGATAAGATAACTAAGCCGATCCAGCCTTGCAAATGCTTCATCCGAGAGCCTCAAAAATCAAACATTCCTTAGCAGCCTTTTTGCTGTTAGTGGGGCTGAGCTTTCAGTGTTCCGCCGCCTTCGCAGCTTCTTTTCAAGAGGTGGTGACTGAGTTTACACAAGGGCGCATCTCGAGAGTGAAGGGCGTTTCGGACGCGGCACTTAAGGAAGCGCAAGAACGGCCTACGCTGTCTTCTCTCGCTACGCTAGGTACGCTTTCTGAAATGTGCATCCGAGCAATGGACACTCCATGCGGTTTCCGCCTGAACGCGGAGATCACCAAGCTATTGCGAAAGCTTCCTGAGCCTGAGCGAACATCACCTCTATCCGACGGGCTCTTTCTTCAGACGCTCGCCCGCAGCCTTCGAACTGCGATCGCCACGAACGTTCGCGAGGCTATTGCAACGTACTTGGAGCTAATACCAGAGCGGATCGATCATTTGTATGGATTCGAACTCGGCTGGATTGACGCAGCTCTATCTATGGGAGAGGCCCATTTGCACCTAGGTAATAGGTTGGAGGCTGAAAAATTTATCGAGCGCGCCTGGGCACAGTTTTTGAGTAGCAATAATAATTCTGCGATAGATCTGATTCATTATGTAGGGCGATTTGCTTCTGCATTTTTGACGCTTGGTAAAAGACAGCGCGCGCATCAGATCGCAATTATTGGATGGCCAGCTGTTGTACAGATGGGGAAGGCTAGTCGGTATGACAGTGCACGATATATTGGGGTTATGCTACTTATTCAGGAGAGTATCGGAAACTTCAGCCCCGCTGTCAGTCTTGCAAATATTCTTATAGAAGAGTTAAAGTCAATTGAATTTGAATATAAATACTTGGGAGATATTAAATTAGAGATAGAGGCTCGACTATTTTTAAATTGCTTTTCGACGCCAGGAACTGGTTGTGAGTCGGCAAATCTCATCGCACTAAGACATAGGGAGCTATTCCTTGAAGCCTGGCAGAAAAAAGAGCAAATTTCATATGTTCATATGCTTTCAATTATTACGTCCAGCCTGTACTTGGCCGCTAATGGCGTGCCACCACCCAAGTGGCTCCGTGATGCGCTATCGGACAGCAGATTTACCGAAGATTTGGGCGACTCTGAAGTTCGCGCCCGATTTGCCTCGTTTGGTCGGTTTATTGGATTGCTAAATTCTCCGAGAGTAGATCTCTTAATGAGCGAAATTTCCGCGATTCTAAGCAGAAATTTTGATGCGATTGATCGAGTCACAAATATGGAGCCGTTTGACCTCGCTCCGTTAAGCGTCGGGGATAGAATAGTAAATTCGTTTGCAATACAGGCAAGGGTCGCGGCCGGTACAAATAGCCCAATTGGCGACTCGGATGTTTTCGCAATTGCTGAGTTGGCTAATAGATCGCCTCACCTTATTGATGCAAGATATTCATATTTACATTCACGTACATCAAGTCGCGGATCAGCTTTAGCCTTTCAACAGGTACGGCGATTGCGTGACGATATTCAACTTTATGAAAAACGTCTACTATCAAGGAAGGTACAGAGATTGCTGGGGGCTGCAGGTACGACGGGATCTGAGGGAGGGTCGGTAGAGGTCAGTACACTACAGCGACTTCAATCGGCTAAAACTTCTCTAATTAGCTATGAACGAGGAATTGAGCTGGAGAAAGTTTTTTCTGGACGATCAGTAAATGGGTTGGCCGAGCTTCAAGCGACCCTTTCAGATGACGAAAGATACATTACAAGTTTTATCTCTGCTGGTAATGTATTCAGTATTTGTGTATCAAAGAAGAAGTTTTTTTTCGGCCATATACCTCTAGACCAAAGGAAGCTGTATATCGCGCTAAGGCTCATCAAGGCTGCGCTTGGAAACCCTGGAGCACCCTCTGAAGCTATCGACGGATCTTTCCCGCTAGTTCACGCTGATTTACTCACCAAAAGTCTTCTGACGCCGGTTTCGGATTGTCTCAAGGGCGCAAAGGAGCTTGTCTTTTCACTTCCACCGGATTTTTCGGGGATTCCAGCGCACGTACTTCTAGACCCCTTGGATGGAAAGTACGATGGGTTGAATGGTCTTCGATCGGTGCCTTGGCTGGGACTTCGGTACAACATAAGAATGGTTTCAGGATATCAACAGGTGATTAGTAGTCGGCTTCGACATAAATCAAATACAGTGTCACCTCGATTTTTTGGAATTGGCGATCCGATTCTCAGGGGTGCCCTAAACGATGGTCAATCGAGAATGCAGGCAGCACTAAGAGGCGCTGTCCCTACCGCCTCCGGATCTGTCGTAGAGTTAGATGAATTGCCAGATACTGGCGATGAACTTCGCAGCCTTGGTAAGGCATTTGGCGCGAACTCGCTGGTGCTGCTTAGAGAAGAGGCCACTGAACTCGGCTTTAGGCGCCTACCTTTAAGATCTGCCGGGATTCTTGCTTTTGCGACGCATGGCCTTACTCGTGAAGAAATACCTGGACTTTCGGAGTCGGCTCTTGTTTTGACGCCAGAGACATCGTCGAACCCAGCCAATGATGGCGTTCTAACTTCCAATGAAATTTCACGATTAGATCTTGGCGCAGATTTAATCATTCTTTCCGCCTGTAATTCGGCGAGCTTCGCTTCTGATTTATTCGGGCGCGAGGCGGCGAGCCTGTCTAATGCTTTTTTCTTGGCGGGTGCCAACGCTACGCTTGCGTCACTGTGGAGTGTGAACTCGGACGCATCGCGAAGGCTTATGGAGAAATTTGGCAGCCACTATTCAAAAGGTGATGTAACGCCGGCTCAAGCTCTCCGGTTGGCGATGATCTCTTTTCTCAACGATGACGGTCTTTCTTCGCTCTATCATCATCCTAGATTCTGGGCGGCATTTTCTATCTTTGGTGGTACTTCGACTTTATCGGATCAAAGTGCACACAGACCAGCGTTGGTGTTGGAGGAAGTATCTGGTACCAGTAATAGGCCGGGGCATATTACTCAAGCAATTACCTTGGGAGAAATAACTATTGTAGCGGGAGCGGAACCAGAGCCAAACTCGGTTATTTACTCCGGATTTATAAAGGCGATAGGAAAGGATGGTGTTGTTCTATGGAAGATATCAGAGCTCGGGCGTTTCTTCGGTCTTTCGCGCTCCGAATCTGACGAGTCATTTTTCGCTTTGGCATACCCGTCATTAGACAGGAAAGGGGGCAATTTAGAAATTAGATTAATGGGAAAACAGGGGAATCCTATCTCTTCAAGCGAGATTTTTACTGAGCGTGAAGAAAGTCCTGGATCGGCTTTGCTGTTATCCAGTGGCGTAATGGCCATCTACGATCATCTAAACCCCAGTTCAGCACGGTCGGGTATGGCTAATAGGGTGCGATTTATCGACCCAAAGTCTGGAAGGGTCTACTGGGAATGGAGTATCCCTGATCCAATCCTTCCTCTAGTCGGTAGAGAAATTCGAATAAAGCCTGCCGCTGATAACGATTTATGGGTTGTAGTCGCAACGAAAATGCAATCCATTTTTTATAGACCGCGTCTTGGTATTTTGGGCTTCCCGTCGGAGTGTACTTTTTCAATAAAAACGACCATCTATAGGCTAAATCCCATTTCAAGAAATGCCAAGATAGTCACCGTATTGGATGATGAATATGTAACGGATATCATCGATACGTCAGATAATGAAACACTTCTTGCAATTCAACGTCACAATGGCTGTTTGGGCGTTGCTGACTATGGAGTTTCAAAGCTTTCTGACCCTTATAAGCTAGTCCTTTCGAGTCGTGATTTTTCCGGCTTGGGTATATCGGGACTCAGATTTTGGCGGGAAAATAATTCTATTTTGCTCACTGGCGTAGTTACTAGAGAGTTTGACTCTGCTGATATAGACTCAAGACGCCATGATGCGGCAGAATTTGATTTCTTGACTTTTTTAAATATAAATCGACCGTCGGGGGTTCTTGTGGCTTCAATTGGTACTGATTTGAAGCTTTTAGCCGTTGATTACTTTTTAACGGGTCTGAGCAGCTTCCTTGAGGCTGTTACCCAAAATGAGGGTGGTCGTACTTGGAGAGGATTTGGTAGCACAGCAGATAGACAGCTAGGGTTGACTATTCGACCAAATAAGTGAACTTGTTGGCGGAGCAAGTGGGTTACTAGCCTTTCCAGATATGCTGAAGCAGCGTTGAATCGCTGAGTTGGTCTACAGATGTTGCCTTGCCCTTCACGCAGAGGTGGTCTTCAAAGAGCATTTCGCGCTGACAGCAAACATGGCTGACGAAATCCTCTTCGGTAAGGAACGCTCCCTCGTCCTTCCATTCAATACCGCTGAAGCTGTAGCCAGTGATGCTGTACCCAAGGTAGAAGACGCTTTGACCATCTGTGATCGGTATGAGCCAAAAGCCAGGGCAGATGTCGGCATCAGTACTGGACTGCAACGACTTCAACGTCTCGCGAGCAAACTTTGCTTTCTTCTCCTTGGTGGCCCGCTTGAGTTCATCCTCCCCAATCCCCAGCATCTCGAGCATGCCTTGGTCACTGACATACGTTTGTATGTAGTGGAGAGGCAGTCCATCTCCAACGCGATCCCCCACT